>Ga0315310_10002525_pt1 | contig 11436 bp, 15 predicted proteins | sample TDP5_MG_FD_203630 | JGI IMG/M metagenome (GOLD analysis project Ga0315310, IMG submission 203630) | Freshwater sediment microbial communities from Lake Towuti, South Sulawesi, Indonesia - TDP5 | ecosystem: Environmental > Aquatic > Freshwater > Lake > Sediment | place: Indonesia: South Sulawesi... | reverse complement strand
GAAGCACCTAAACTTTATTTTCAGCGGCTTTAACACATTGCACAGTTCAACTGTTCTTCTAGAGTTCAAATTGAATTCATCGTCCCAGAGCATGAAGGCATTATAGCCATACTTATCTTTTAGCATAGAGATTTCTTCTACCACATTTCGTATGCTTCTGAATCGCACTTGCCTATATCCTTTCCAGTGGCAGCAAAATGCGCAGGCATATGGGCATCCTCTTTGAGTTATTAATGAAGTAGCTCGTAATCCCTCTATAATATATTGGTACTGATGAAGTTTAATGCAATCTCTATCGGGAAATGGCAGAGCATCTAAGTCTCCTAACTGCTGAGCATGAATTATTCCAGACGGCTTCACTCCCATTTCAGCTCTTGAGAGAATAAGGGGAAACTCTATTTCTGCTTCCCCTACTATAGCTGCGTCGAAGCCCATGCGCAAACAGGAGCTAGGTTCAACTGATGCATGAGGACCTCCGATGACCACTATCGCATGGGAATTTCTTCTCTTTATGGAGTATAAGATTTCGACGGCACTTTGAAATTGTGAAGTGGTTGCGCTGATTCCAATTAAATCATATTCTGGAAGTTGCTTCACAGTTTGTAAGTAATTCTCGTTTCCAGTTAAATCTATAACATCGACGTTGTATCCACATTTTTTAGCCACTGCTGACAACTGCATTACGCCAAGTGGAGGAAAAGTTAAAGGCTTAAAAAGAAATAAGCTGGGAGCTGCTATAAGAGCGGCTTTCATATGAATTTCTCCTTAAACCATTGGATTGTTTTCTTTAACCCATCTTCAAACGTGTGTCGTGGCTTCCAACCTAGAAGTTTATATGCTACTTCAGACTTTTCCCATTGGAACACCGGTCTTCCATTAAGCAGTTCTCCTACTTCATATTCTCCAGGAATGATGGTATTGGAAGCTCCAATAAGTTTCTGAATAATATTAGCAGCTTCTATAGTTGCATAAGGCTTATCTTCGTAGTTGCCACCATTGGAGATTATGATACCATTGAATTTCTTCGAGTCTTCTTCGAATTTCTTCAAGAAAAGTTTGTGGAATTCTAGAACGTCTTCTGTGAAGGTGTATGTTCTTGTAGCTTGTGGGCTTTTAACTACTACATCTTCATCTTTGAGGCATTTAATGATGCACTGCGCTATAAATTGATCAGTGCGCATCATAGGACCGTAGCAAGAGCCAGTGCGAATTATCACGCATGGAATATTGAAAGCTCGGTGATAGGTTAAATATAACTCTTCAGCAGCCCACTTCGTGAAACCATACAAATTAGTTGGCTTCGGTATTGTGAATTCTGTTAAAGGTTGATGCTCTCTTGGAACACCGAGAAACTCAACTGAACTACTAGGATAAATAATAAATGGCTTCTTATGGAAATAGCGTACTACTTCTAAAAGTGAAAGAGGACCTTGGAGATTCTCCATCAATGTGTATTTTGGTGAGAGAGTGCCTAAAGGGCGATCCGCTTGACATGCGCAGTCTAATATTAAATCGGCTCCTATACAGTTATCTGGGTTTACGTCAAAGGATGCCTTCCACACATAATCTACTTTATCTTCTATTCTTAACTCTTTAAGTCGCCAAGCTTCATAGAATCTAATGATGTCTAATATGCGCACAGAATGGCCCATAGACACACAAAGATTAGCAAAGTTGCTTCCAAGTTCTCCTGCTCCTCCTAAAACAAGAACATTCATATGCCCAACTTCTCCTTTTGAACTTCACTTAATTCTTTCATCATGCGCATCATCTTAACTTTGGCATACACATACTCTTTACTTAAGTGATGAAAGTCGCGTAGATGTGCAATAAGTTTCTTAGTGAGTTTGTATTCGTTTTCTTCCATAGCTTCAAACAATGTTCTAATGTCTTCTTGAAAATCGTCTAACTTTTCTGCATCTATATCGTACTTCTTCATGAGCTATCCTCTTTCTGTGCTATATCTTTAGCTGTTGAAGCTAGAACTGCTCTTAAATCATCTAATGTGTGAATTCTTTCAGCTTGCATCCATAAGCTGAAAAATAGTGGAAACTTAGTGAGGTCTTTGAACTCCAAAGCATTTTCTTCTTTATCGAAATGTATACCAACTACTTCTAATTCAGGAATGAACTCTTCTTCAAATTCCATAGGATTCGGATAATAAAAAACTATCTTCCTTATTTGCACCTTCATTTACTCAACCTCTTGTAGAGATCTAAATACATTTGAGCGGCAATTTTTCTATCAAATCTAGAGACTGCGTCTTCCCTGCAATTCTCTAGCTTTATGGTCTCAATAAGATCTATTGCATGCCCATATTCTTCTAAAGACTCGCATAGAAATCCCGTGGAGGAGCGCTCAACTATTTCTGGCATAGCTCCAAAAGTTGAAGTGATGACAGGTGTTCCACAAGCTAATGCTTCTATAACCACTAAGCCGAATGGTTCGTGTGACTCTACTGGGAAAATTAACGCTTTAGCTTTTCTATAAAGATCTCTCTTCTGCTCATGTCCGAATGGTGCGGATTCCTCTACGAATTCTATTTGTGCACCTGCATCTATAGCCTTCTGCGCATCTTCTTTGTATTTTTGCCTATAATATTGATGTTCAAGTATTTCCACACTGCCAAGAACTTTAATGTGCAATTTCAACTCTTCAGCCAATCTGAGAACTGTGTGAAAACCTTTATACGGGGTTAATCTTCCAACCCATAAGAAATAATCTTCCTTCTCATAAGGTTCTTCTGGATTTGGACAATAGAAGTCGGTGTTAATAGCCCACGGGATAACATGGCATTCTTTTTCTTCTATTCTATTTGGAAGAGGAATATCGTATTGGCTTTTCTCCCATGGAGTTCCTTTAAATTGTGTTATAGCATTAACCACTAGTTCTTTCCATTTGTTTGAGCCTACTATCATGTTCCATGGTTTACATCTTGGCCATATTGTAACTACGCCATTGAGCACATTGAAGACTTTGTGCGCGTGTTCTTTGCGGAACCAATATATTTGTTCAGCCACCAAGTGGTCGTGCGAGCATTCTATTATGAAGTCTGAAGATAAAATTTCATCTTTGTAGACTTCATATACTTCATGCTCAGCTTGTAGATCTATTGCTCCATATGAACCCTTAATATAATGCAAGAAGCCATTTGTTGGACATTTGCTTCCTGGAGCTGCATAGAGATGAACTTCATGGCCTAATTGCGCCAAAGCTTCGGCTAAATTCCAAAAAAAGATCTCGCCGCCATAACTTATGGGAGGAGTTGCATATGTGGTTGTGCTTATTACAGAAATCTTCAACTATATCATCCCTCCTTAAAGGTGGCTATTTCTGCTTGGCTAAGAATATGTACATCTTCTAATTAAAAGTTGCAGATGCATATTTAGCTACCATACTTTATACCGATAGATGTGGATATGTTTATATATGAAGTTATCTATGGTATTATTGAGGATAAGTGGAAACATATGAGTTCAAATCCACTAACAATTGGATCAGACCCAGAGTTTCTATTAGTGGAAATACGAGCCTCAGGAGAACAACATCTTCTCCCCGCGTACAGCATAGCCTTAGCTCGTACTAATTTTTCACAAATAGGCTGTGATGGAAACACAACCTTAGGAGAGCTAAGACCAAAACCATCCAAAGATCCAATAGCCCATTTTAAGAACATCAAAGCTTTAATCACAATCTCAAGAAGAAGATATCTACGAGACACATGGCACAGAAAATTTGGTAACAGCACAGCATTAGAAATGAGAGCTGGATCAACTGGCAGCTTAAGTAATCCACTTGGAGGTCACATCCACTTCGGAATCCACTCAACTGAAAAAATAAAGATAGGATTAGACAGATATTTATCAATCCCACTCTTATTTATTGAGCAAAAACCTTACAATCAAAGAAGAAGAACTCGCTATGGAAGATTAGCCACCCACTACTCAGATTCCATGCGCAGTCAATATCACGGCTTCGAATATAGAACTCCCTCAAGTTGGATAATAGAGCCGGAAATAACATTAGGAGTTTTAACATTAGCCTACACAATAGTTTCGGAAGCCATCCATCATCCAGAAAACATTAGAGCAGTGGAGATTTCAGACCTTTCATTCAACTCAGCAGACACAGCCCATTTCAAAAGTTATCTACCTAGTATCTTCCAAGAAATAAGACAAATGGAGCTTTATAAAAAATACAAAAAGCCAATAGAGAAGATCTTAAAAAGAGTTAAAGCTCAGAAGACATGGGACGAAACCTCAGACGTTTGGAAGAATTGGATACCACCAAAAGTATTTAAAAGGCAAGCAACATTACCTAAGCACCACCTCTTCACATTCACAACCGATGAGTTCCTAAGCTCAATAGCTAGAGAAGTAAATAATCCTCTAACCTCAGAACCAGCAATAAGAGTCTTTGGCCTAAATAGCAATAGAAACTTCACAACTTCAACTAACAACGAAGACGCTAGAAGAGTCTTACACGAAAAAGGCTTCAGTCAAATATCTTCCATGGGCTTCTTCGGCGGAGAGAAACAAGTTGGATTCAGACTCGACATAAGATCCACAGAAGCCGGAAGAAGAAAGATAATTGAGGTATTAAACGAAATAGCTAGGAGGTGCGAATAGGTGAAAAACTTATACAAATTCAAAGAAACCAGTAGATTCAGCTGTTTCGGCTGTGGAGCAGCCAATTGTAGCATGTGCCGCTTCTACGAAGCTAAAACACTACAAGAAGTATTCGACCTAACAGTCAAAGAGATCGGCCTAAGAAAAGCGGTACAACTGCTCTTAAGCGCACTGGAGGAAGCATAAAATGTGTGGCATCGGCGGAATATACAAACTAAAAGGAAGCAAAGCTTCCTACGACGACATACGGAGAATCGCTACTAATCTACTCATTAATCTTTCGGTTCGAGGAATCGATGCAACTGGAATAGCTGCCATCAATACAAGCACAAGAACAACTAGAATTCTTAAAGCCCCAATTCCCTCATACGACTTCGTCAAAATGGAAGAATATAAAAACTTCCATTATTCCGAAGAAGACTTAATTCTTCTTCACGCTAGGGCTGCGACACAAGGAGACCCTAAAAACAGCGAAAACAACCACCCACTTTATAGTAACATCAGCCAGGCTGTGCTCATACACAACGGTATTCTCAATAACTACAAGTCGTTAAAAAAGAGAGAAAAACTTCCAAGTAAAAAAGACGAAGTGGACAGCAAGATTATACTAGATCTCTACGACAAATACAAAGACATTTATCAAATTATTCCAAGAGTTTCAGGATCTTGCGCTATGGCTCTTTATACAAAGAAGAACCTCTATCTCTACAGCCACAGCAATCCACTAGTAATGGCATATCTTCCAGAATTAGGTATAATAGTCTTCGCTTCCACTAAAACGATATTGGTAGATTCATTGGATCAGCCGGAATATAAAGTCTATTACAACTTCTTCTTCGAAAGAATCAGTCATCTACCTAAGCACATAATCTACGAATTAGAAGAAAACGAATTGGTGAGCTTAAACTTCAACACTAACCGGATTAAAAATAGAAAAATAGAAACAGCTGAATCAATAAGATTCTACAAGTCAACCACTCTGGATCACTCATACATCGACCCCCCTAATCCATGGAAAAAGACTAATGGAGGTGAATGGTAAAATGCCCCGAATAACAGCTATTTTCCTCTATGGACAATTTAGAGATATTGTGAAAGGAGAAGCTATAATCTTTAAAGACACAATAGTTAAAGGCTTCAAAATTCCAACTGGCTTTCCAGTAGCTATTATTGGAAATAAAGAGGATACTATTGTAGGAAATCTCATCGACTTCACAAATAAAAAGAAACTAGAAGATCAACTCGAACAATTGGATATTATATTTGAACTCAACAAAGAGAACCCTAAGTACACTCGCGAAGTAGTTGATGTCGATATTTTTGGAAAGAAAACTAAGAAGGCTTGGATGTACATCTCCAAAATAGAGGTGAAGTAAAAGTGGCTAAGCAAAGCACAGTCTCCATTCACCGATTAGGTGAAGATCGATTCTCTAAGAAATATGATGCCCAATGGGTTACTAAAACAATTCGCAAGTATGGTGATGGCTGTTCGAAACATAATTTGGATACAGCAACTGTTATGGACGAAGTTACGCGATATTATATTGCATCTAACGAAAAAACCAGCAAACGCCTTGGAGTGATAAGGGTTAATGCAAAAATAGGGGAATTGAGTGGTTTAGTTGTAATCCCATCTGAAAGAAATAAGGGAATAGGACAATTACTGGTTGAAGTTGGCATCAAAGATGTACGGGAAGCTGGTGGAGTCCCATTTTGTTGGATTAGGAAAGATAATCAACCTTCACAACATTTATTTGAAAATCTTAGGTTCAAGCCTACCGGAGACTCTTGTACACGTTCTGATGATAAAATAATAGAACAATGGACACATCAACCTAAAACAGCTAAGGAGGTGAAACCAAAATGAAAATAAAAGTAGAACGAATAGAATGTGCAATACCACCAATACCTATCGGAAACGCTGGGTTACGACTTATAGGAAACGGAAGACATTTAGATATGGGTGGAGTTCCATTGGACCAAGCTTACATGATATTCTCTCTTCAACATCCTGATAAGTTCAATGAAGCCAAAAGTAAGGCAGAGGAATTAGGAGATAAAAGATTAGTAATGGAAGAACTACTCAAATTACTTCTTCCAGAAGGGTGCATCAAAGAAGTCTATGTGAACAATCTCACAGAAAGAGGTTATTTCGAAGCTGACATAACAATCAAATACAAGAATTCCAATTATACCACGGTAAAAGTCATTCCTTCAAACGCTATAGCTCTTGGATTGATAGTAGGAGCAGAAATCTACATGGAATCCGAATTGTGCAGAAGCCTCAACCACACACCAGTAGTCTAAGAATCCTCTGGTTCTTCGTACCCTTCTTCTCCCTTATATATTCTTTTGCCGACATATGGATTTTTGCTTAGTGCCTCAATTGCTTCCAGAATAGCCTCTCTATCTTCTTCAGAAGCTTGTTCTAATTGCCTCTTAACTTGTTCTGAAAGGATGACACTATACTTCTTTCCAGTTAATCTATAGCGCAGCTCAGCTTTAAGCCAAAGAAGCTTTTGCTTAAGCCAGTTCATGTTACCACGTTATCTCATTAATTAGCTCTCGCGCTCTTTTCGTATGTTTTAGTACTTCTTCTGTTAGCTGTTGATTCTTTTTGAACAAACGCATGAGTTCTTCCACCCGAGCTTCCTTCCCACATATACTTTTAGCTTTTGCTAAGAGCTCCTCTTTTTTCTTCATTAAAGTTTCTGCTTTTCGAACATGATATTTACACTTGAGATATTTGATTAAGCTCCATTTGTATTCAGGCATTTCAACTATCTTCTCAATTCTCATGCCCATAGGTGATAAAGTTTAGCCAAATTGATAAATAGTCGAATAAAGAAGTAAAAGCTAGTTATGAACAAAACGAAAGCATCGATTACATTACATAGAGGAAATTTATTTGCGAGGATGAGGTCGACAAATTTTGTTGCCATTCCAAATAAACTGCTAGCACTCCAAGCTAGAAAAATTGATTCTAGAACTAGCTTCCTAACGCTCATTAATTTGCACTCTCTCAAGTGATAAGTATGATAAAGTCATTTACAATCATTGTATCGGCTAGTTGGCGACTTTTCTCTTCTTCTGGTTTAACTCCAAAAGCCTCTCCGGTTCTACTAGGTGCGGGAGGAATCTTTCTACCTAATCCTTTCCAACTTGTTGACATTTTAATCATTTGTAGGAGACTTCAAAGAGCGCATGATTTATGGCGCAGTTTTCTCTGCTGAACGCCCTTTATACCCCTACGCCAGATAAAAAGGATATACTAGAATTTAAATCTTATTTTGTTATAAAAAATAGAAGAGATGTTAGTCAAGCTAGGTAAGGCCCTGCGAAGGCGTAGGAGACTCAGAAGAACGATACCTCTTTCGAGGCTGCGCTATACATCTACAGTGTATTGCTGAACGTTCCTCAAACCCCTACGACTATTTGATGTATACGAAGTTGTATAAAAAGTTATCTAGAGTTAACTTCAAATTAAGGAAGATACTAACAACTACCATAACCATGAAGCTTATACTTATTAGCCTACCAACTCCGTATGCAGATGAACCAGCTATGGATGTTCCACTTGGCTTGGCTTACATCAGTTCTTATCTTAAGGCCCATGGACACACAGATATACAATTGGTAGACTTCAATCTCTACACAAACTATGACTATAAGCAAAAGCAATATCTTGAGAAGATTCCCCTAGACGCAGATGTCTATGGAATCCAATGTCATACACCGCAATTCTACTGGCTAGTACAAGTTTCGCATTATATTAGAGCCAACAATAAGAAAGCTACTATCATCACTGGCGGCCCACACCCAAGTGCTAGACCATTCGAATGTTTTACTAAAGCCAGAGTTGACTTTGCAGTTATAGGGGAAGGAGAAAAAGTGATGTTGGATCTTCTTAATGGAGTACAGCTGCCGAATATGGTTAAGTATCCATGGATTAAAGATTTAGATTCCCTTCCATTTCCAGATCGTGATTTATTAGATTTCAAGAAGTATAGAAGAACTATTCATGGGCACAGAGCGTTTCATGTAATAACTTCCAGAGGATGCCCATACCATTGTGCATTTTGCTCAAAGCCAAGTGTTGGAGACATAGTGAGATGGCGCAGTGTTGAAAACTTCATAGCAGAAATAGACTATTGTATGAGCAAATATGGAGTAAAACGCTTCGTAATCTATGATGACATCTTCACATTGAAGAAGAATAGAGCAATACAAATAGCAGACGAACTAGGAAAGCGAGGGGTTCAATGGCGGTGTTGGAGTAGAGTGGACACCTTATCTAAGGAACTTCTAGTTATATTCAAATCTTGTGGACTTACATCTATAACGCTTGGAATAGAAAGTGGAAGTGACGACATTTTGAAAGTTCTCAGCAAAGGTGTTACTGCTAAACAAAATGAAGAAATATTGTTCATCTGCAAAGAAATTGGCATTCCTGTAAGAGCTTCGATCATCTATGGAAGTCCTTATGAAACAAAGAAATCAGTAGATGAAACTATTGATCTGCTCAGAAGAACACAGCCAGATGAATGGAATATTGCAACTCTAATTCCAATTCCAGGTTCTGACATTGGAGAGCACCCTGCGAAGTATGACATTAAAATTCATGAAGATCCATTATATTTAAACTATCATCGGTTAGGTGAAAGCGGCATGGGAAACATCGCAGTAGATATCTCCACAATGTCAACTCAAGAGTATGCTAACTTAAGAAAATATATGCTTAAAACCTTGCTAAAAGAGGTGCCTAGAAGAATAATTCAAGATACTATACAACAATTCTCAGGAAAGGAGCTTAAGCCATGAGAGATATTGACACAACTCCATACCGAGGCATTGGTAGTAGAGGTCCACCAGGTGGAACTGGACCATTGTGCAGCCAATGCGGATTATCTACATGGGTAGAATTGGCAGGTGGAAACTCAGATGATGCTTATCATCCCAACATCGACAAACGGAAACTGCCAAACGTTGATATTGTCCACGACCTTAGAAACGGCATCCCTCTACATAATGGCCATGCTACTAGAATCAAATTCATAGATGTCCTTAACTATTTCACTCAAGATGAAGCTCGTGCTCTTTTGAGAGAAGTATATAGAGTATTAGCACCTGGCGGTTCCTTCTTTTTACGAGTTTTAGACCTTCCTTGGGTGTGTGAACGTATTGTGGAGGATGGTGTAGTTCAGCCTTGGCTTGAAGCAATATATCATTCACCGGATACAGCAGAAGAAGAAGGTTTTCATCGCTGGGGCTATAGTTTCGAAAGCCTAAAGAAAGAATTAGAAGATGCCGGCTTCACCAATATTCAACATAGAGGATACTACAACCGCTGGGAATTTAAAGTGGAGGCTTTCAAACCATGATGTCGAAGAAAATTTCGATTATAACCAGCACATGGAGGCCTGGCGGCATCGACATTTTATTCACCGGAATAGCACATCAAGGTTATGATGACTTTGAGTATATCTTAGTGGATCACAGATATGAGAAACGCCATGACAAAGTAGTCGAATTAGCAGATAAAATGGGCATAAAGAACTTCATACATGTTCCTGAACATAGGCGCAATGGCCCGTGGTATGTGGGCGCCAGCGGCTGGAACACAGGATTCCTTCTAGCAGAAGGAGAAATAGTAATAATGCTTATGGACTACGCTTATGCTCCTAAAGGTTGGATCCAAGCACACCTACAGCATCACTTAGATGGAGTAGATAAACTGGTTTTGTCACCACACCAATATTATGTATCACCAGAAGTTGTTAAAGAAACAGATGGAAGCTTCGATGAAATCTCCATCTATAAAGAGAAGTTTAACCCCTCTTGGTTTACGCATCTCCCGAAATATCAATATCCCCATATAGATCCTAAGTTAAATCTGCCGAAAGGCCCATGTGCATATTATTTTTGTCATGCTAAAAACGAAAGCTTTCCCCTTAAAAAAGTTCTAGAAATAGGCGGTGCAGATGAAACTATGGATCAAGGCAAAGGACCATGGGACATGGAGTTTGGAGCACGATTCCAGTATTCAGGTTGCATAGTACTTAATGAGCCGGCTGCAATAATACATTCTCCTGATCCAAGAAGAATTCCTGGTTTAGAAACTATGCCTGGAGTAGTCGATGATCAAGTAAGAATTGGAACAATGGGGTTAGATTGGAGCAAAAGATGGACCTATGCACAAGGAGAAAAATATCAATTCGACAGAATAGAAGCTTATAGAAGCAGAAGTGCTCCACCTATAGCACCGAATCCATTTAACTTTTTAGAAGAAAGAAAAAGAATATGGCCCTGGAGAAAAGAAGCTGTAGACGTTTCCCAATTAGATATCCCAGATGAAAAGTATTATGGTGGATAACCATGAAGATAGGCGTTTGTGGTTTAGGACTTGGATATTCCCTAAGCTATTATCTTGCCATTAAAGGCTTCAATGTAGTTGGAGTAGATATTAACCCAGATACATTTGAGAAACCAAATCCGAAGCTAGATGATGAAATGAAGAAATACATTAAAGACAACTACGTTGAACACTACACAAATCTTCAATTTACAACAAGCCACCAGGCGTTTGAAAACTGCGAATATATCTTCATCTTTGTAGCAACACCTATGATAAACAGAAGACTGAGCATGAAGTACGTAACTAATGCGCTGAAAACCTGTGCAGCAGTCAACAACAAAGCTACTTATCTCATGCTCTCCACTTTACCCGTAGGCGGAATGAAGAAAATTCGCCAAACATTTCCGAACATTAGAATTTTTTATACTCCACCCATGGTAAGACAAAGAAGTT
>Ga0315310_10002524_pt1 | contig 11437 bp, 9 predicted proteins | sample TDP5_MG_FD_203630 | JGI IMG/M metagenome (GOLD analysis project Ga0315310, IMG submission 203630) | Freshwater sediment microbial communities from Lake Towuti, South Sulawesi, Indonesia - TDP5 | ecosystem: Environmental > Aquatic > Freshwater > Lake > Sediment | place: Indonesia: South Sulawesi... | reverse complement strand
AAAACTTAACAGGGTCTTTTTTATACACGTAACATATATAATTGATGTTGTGTGAAACGTAAGCACGGAGGAGACCTACCTATCAGGAAGGTTTGTTGCTGCATGTTCTCAGTTAATCCCTTCGCCGATTTCAGAGATGAGTGCAGTAACGTTCTTAGAGATGCGCTGCGAAGATCTTATCCCGAGCTGATCGTATCGGTAACCCCGTTGGATTTGCCTCCAAATTCAAGGTTTGGACAGTTAAGTTCCTCGATCTGCCTTGAGCATGCTAGAGATGTTGGCACTTCTCCCTTAGATATGGCCAAAAAGATCGTGGGGGAGATCGATCTATCACCTTATAAACTGGTAGATTCGGTTAAGGCTGAGGGTGGAGGCTACCTCAATTTTTACGCCAATTTTACGGCGCTCTCATCCTTAACAGTGGAGTCGGCTAAGGGTTTAGATGTCGAATATGGCTATGTGAAGTCTGCGAAGCCTGAGAGGATAATCATCGAGCATACGAGCGCCAATCCCACTCATCCGCTCCATATCGGAGCAGCCAGAAACTCCGTACTCGGCGACTCACTAGTCCGCCTCTTAGAAGCACGCGGCCATAAGGTTTATAGGCACTACTATATGGATGATGTTGGCCGCCAGTCAACCATGGTAGCGTACGGTTATGTCGAGCTCGGAAGACCTGAACCTGAGGGAAAGCCTGATCACTTTATAGGTGCAATCTATTCAGTGACCAACTGCTTAATCGAGATTGAGAGGCTTAAAAGTGAGATTCAGAGAAGAAGAGAAGCCTCTTTCAGCGAAGAAATCGATCGACTCCAGAAGGAACTAGATGAGTGGACATCCATAGCTGTAGAGCTTGAGGGCAAATATCCTAAGATCTTCAATAGGCTCCTCGACGCCCTGAAAGAGAAGACTGAAGATCCTGAGTTAGAAGTTGCGAGGCTTAACCGTGAATATGAAGCTGGTGATGAGGAAGCAAAAGGGCTGATCCGAGAAGTCTGCCAGATATGCCTAGACGGCTTTAAGCAGACGCTGGGTAGAGCTGGAATTTTCTTCGACTCCTGGGACTGGGAGAGCAACTTTATATGGAATGGTGATGTCTCGCGTTACCTTGAAAAACTCAAGAGGACGCCCTACGTGTTTATGACGGAAGGAGTCTTAGAGCTTGACGGGGATAAGGTGGCTCAAGCCTTAAATCTGAAAGGCTTCCTAGGTTTAAGAGAGGATTACGAGATTCCCTCCCTAACTTTGGCGAGGGCTGACGGCACAACCCTCTACACGACTAGGGATGTCGCCTATAGCATCTGGAAGTTTAACCGGGCAGACAGAGTCATCAACGTTGTCGGCATGGAGCAGAAGTTGGCTCAACTGCAACTTAAGCTTGCCTTGTGCGCTCTTGGATATGTGGATGAGGCTAAGAGGCTAACCCACTTTGAGTACAACCTTGTAAGTTTCCCGGGCTATCGTTTCTCAAGCCGCAGAGGCAGATACATCCCGTTCGACGAGGTTATGGATGAGGCTATCAGGAGGGCCTATGAAGAGGTTTCGAAGCGTTCTCCAAGCATACCCGAGGAAGAGAAGAGAAAGATCTCTGATCTCGTAGGAATAGGTGCGGTCAGGTTTGCCTTGGTCGAGACTGACCCCACAAAGCCCGTCGTCTTCACTTGGGATCGTGTGATAGACTTCGAGAGGAACAGTGCACCATATCTCCAGTACTCACATGCTAGAGCCTGCAGCATCCTTAGAAAGGCGCCGAAAACATCCCGAGGAGAAGCCGACTATTCCCTCTTGAAAGAGCCGCTGGAACATGAGATAATCTTTACGGTAGCCCGGTTTCCAGAGGTTTTCATCGATGCGGCTGACGACCTAAAACCGAATACGATCGCCGATTTCGCCGTCTCCTTAGCGGATAAGTTTAATGCCTTCTACGCCAAGTATCCGGTAATCAAGGCTGAATCGCCTGGTCTAAGCCAAGCCAGACTTGGGCTTGTAGACGCCGTAAGGATCGCATTGCGGAATACCTTAAGACTCTTAGGCATAGAAGCCCCTGAAAGGATGTAAAAATTTTACTGCATCTTCTTTTGGTATACGAGTTTGATCGCGTAGATTGCTATTCCTACGATGAACGATATTGTGCATAGAGCATAGATTTCGAAGCTGGTAGGGATGCTTCTGCTAATGAAGGGATTAACATCCAACGGATAGAGTGGTTTCATCTCCGGATATAGGGGTGAGTCTAAGAGTATGTGGAGGTATATGCCTAAGAAAGATGCCAACAGCACGCCCCTAAACGATGCTTTTTGTTCAAGTTTGAAAAATGCCAAGATGGGAGCGAACCACTCTCTAACCTTGCTCATTATAGTGGCGAGTAAAAACGCCATGAGAGTTCCGCCTAGGAAGGAATGTAGAAAGCCGTGAAGTGGGTATTCTAAGTTCAAGGCTAATACGAGGAACGGCTCGACATCAACGATTACGTTGGCTATTAAAAACGTAGGGAAGTCTATGTAACTGAAGACGATTAGTCCAAGCAATAATGCGGGACCTAGATGAAAAGGCGTGAAAGGCATACGCATTACGATTTGAAGTATCACTTTAAAAAACTTTTTAGTTATCGAGCTGTTCTCTTGTTCTAAAAAAAGAAACAGTTTGTTGGGGTTCCGCTTCTTTACTACTTCACTTGGTGGATTTGGATGAAGTATTTTCCTGAATGGTGGTACTTCGCAACCAGCAACATCTACATCGAAGGATGGTATAACATCGCTAGGATAATTGGTGCCGTATTACTGGCTATGGGTCTAACTGTTTTCGCTTCGGGTTTAACTCAGATTTTGAAGGCGAGAATAAAGGATGCGGGCTTGGTGAGTTCTGGCCTTTACTCTGTTGTGAGGCATCCCCAACACCTAGGCATAGCGATCGCAACGTTTGGTATACTATTTTGGAACAGGATCGGTCCTAGACCCGGCGACATGATAGCGTGGACGATCTTAACGTTCCTCTTCATCGTGTTGTCGGATAGGGAGGAAACGGAGCTGAAGAAGAAATTCGGCGAGTACGAAGCCTATTGCAGTCAGGTTCCATTCATGATCCCATTGTTTCCCAAGATATCGTTTAAACTACTCTCTGGCCGTTTGCCTAAAGGAAGCTGGAAGAGAAGAGCTGTGCTCATGGCAGCTTATCTTGTCTTCCTCGTAATCCTAATAGCCATCCTAAAAATGCTGCCGATTGCGCAGGTAAAGACATTTATGAGATGGTGATAAAGGCATGGATCGTAGACTCTTCGCTTTAATAATCTTTCTTATCACCGTAGGTTCAACTGCTGCGTACTCTCTAGTCTCCTCTAATCTTCTCTCCGTTTCTGAGAGTGAGATCGCTTGTCCTAAGGATGGAAGCCCTTACGTCTCGACCCCTATCGGTTCGAGGAGTGAGAACTTTCTCTGGTAGTGCCTTCAGTGCGGCTACACTTGGAGGAAGACTTATCCAGAGGATGTTTATCAACGTTGGCGGAAGGCTTTCCTAGAACCTCCTTTCGTTCGAGACTACGCGCTCCTTTATTTTAGGAACATTCTACGGCTGAATCTTTCTGATCCTCTCGTAATGAATTGGGCTGGCGGTAAGAAGACCCTTACCATTATGGTTGGTTACGAAGTCTATGTTTATCGGGCTGATGATATCGTCGTTACTATCAGATATCCAGTTGTTCCTCCAGAAAACGTCACCTATGAGGTTAGGGTTGCGGTTAAAGGCTTAACCATGTGGGAAGGCAAACTGTACCATCGACAGTTCGTAATGTCCATCCTGACTCCGCCAAAAGGAGCCGAGTTTAGAGCCTTGTACGATTATTACGGCGGTGTCGGCTTATTCGAGGAGGGCATTCACATAATTGCAACGAGCATTGACCCCTTAACTTTACGGAATGCGTCTGAATTCAAAACCGTGAACATTTACTGGAAACTGCTCAAGGAGAGCGAGACCCTTAAGGCTTATACTAGGGACTTTATAAGCATAATCATGTCGCGCGGAGACTATCCGACAGGAGGCTACACCATCCAAATCAAGTCTTTCAGTCAACTTGAAAACTGCCCAACCACCTTCCTTTTCACCGTAAACTTTACCGATCCAGGTGAGGGCGTTATCGTTACGGAGGCATTTACCAACCCCTTAGTTCTCGTGCCGATAGGCAATTTGCCTGCTGGAAAATACTTCGTCGAGGTCCACATTTATCATTCCATCGTGAATATTCGCCTAATGCAAACGACTATCGAGGAAGTCTGGACGAAGTCCTTTGAAATCATAGAAGCATGATGGCGAGTTGAATCATATCTTAACGCTTAAAACCTCTCCTCATTTTTAAGGTTTTTAGCTCACCTCTCAATCCCCTAACAATTACTCATCTGGCGCCGGTATTCCATCTATGGTCACGATGATCTTTGGTTGGAGTTGTATCGCTTTGACAAGAATATCTACGGAACTCGGCTACCTAAGCGTTGTAGACGGCCAGAAGCTCATATGACTAAGGGTGCTATTGTTTAAACTCCTTTCCTCAAGAAAATCTTATTAGTGGAAAAGAAGAGTAAAGGTCATGAAGATCACTTCTGTCCGAGCTACCATACATGACGTACCGGTACATGTTCCCATCCTTGAAAAAACTGTGTACCGCCCTATAGTCTTCGTTTGTATAGAAACCGACGAAGGCATAACAGGATACGGCTTAACCGGCGGAATACAACGTTTCGGTGTCAAGGAGTTCATAAACATGGAACTTGAGCCCTTCTTAAAGGGCGGAAACCCCGTTGAAAACGAGGCCCTGTGGCATCAGATGTATCTCGCACATAACCCTCGCTCCCAAACAGGAGTTTGGAGCTCGGCGGTGAGCGCGATAGACATCGCTCTCTGGGACATCAAGGGCAAGTACTATAAAGAACCTGTCTGGCGACTTTTGGGCGGAGCAAAGAAGAGGGCGCCTGCGTATGTCACCTTCGGACTCTTAGAGTTTGACCGTGACCAACTAGTGGAGATGGCATATCGCTTCGTACGCGAGGGCCATGACAAACTAAAGATGGTGGTTGCGATAAACAAGGGGGAAGATGTGGCTGAGGATGCTGCTCGAGTGAAGGCGGTGCGCGAGGCCATAGGAGACGAAGTTCAACTAATGATTGATGCAAACTACTTATTCTCCTTCCATAATGCATTAGAACTAGCCAAAAAGGTTGAGCCATATGACATCACTTGGTTTGAGGAGCCTGTTTATGGCAACGATGTTAGGCTCCTTGCTGACTTGCGCAGGAAGATCACTCTGCCCATTGCCGCTGGCCAGAACGAGGGCTCCCGCTTCCGCCATCTGGAGCTCTTATTGCATGGGGCGGTGGACATTCTCCAACCCAACGTATGCTATGTAGGTGGCTACACCGAAGCGTTGAAAGTTGCAGCTATGGCACAAGCCTTCAACATTCTAATAGCCAACGGAGGGGGTTGGCCTCACCATAATATGCATCTACAAGCCGCTGTCGCAAACGGCTGGAGGGTGGAGTTCCATTACCTAATGTGGAAGGTGGGCGAGACAATCTTTAAGAACCCTCCTGTGCCGGAGAAGGGCTGGGTCACTTTGACTGAACAACCGGGACTAGGCCTGGAACCTAGGGACGATGTGCTTAAGGAGTATTTAGTGTGATAGCATTCGCAGGAACGCACCAGACGCTCGATATAATCTCTCTTAGAGGCTCAGGCATATCACTCTTCTCTAAGCAGGATGAGGAATGGAATAGAGAGGACGATGATGATTGCTGAGGCGTAGAAAGGTGTTGTGGCTCCATAGCCTTCCCAGAGGGCGCCTCCGAGTGCGGGTCCGATGGTGTAGCCAAGCCTGACACCTGTCTGTCTTATGCCGGTGGCGAGACCCCACTTGGACCTGTCGACGAGGCTCATAAGTATCGCTACGGAAGCAGGCCATGTCATGCTGTAGACGCCGTATAGTGCCATATACGTGACTGTGAACCATTCGTAGCTGGGTGCGAAGGCGCAAGCAATGAAGAGCGGCGATATAGTGGCGAGGCATATTCCCATAGTCTTCTTGAAGCCGAACCGTGAGCTAGCCCAACCGCCGACGAGCTGGCTTCCGAATAGCGAGACCCCTATGAAGGAGAAGAAGAGACCTACGTGAAGCTTGTCCGCCATGAAGACCTTGCTCAGATAGATGGATAGAAGCGAGTAGGTGGTGCCGATACCAGCCGCCACAAGAAGCTGGTATATGGCAACGAGCACCAAGAAATATACGGCTTCCCGAGAGAACCCTGCATTTCTTTTAGTCCCTTCCTCAGTAACCCAATCTAGAGGCTTCGACGATCGTCTTTCGACAAGAAGGAGCGCTGGTACGAGGGAGAGCAGTGACACCACGGTGGCGAAGTAGAAGGGGTAGTGGAAACCTTTTGCCTCAGCGAGGAGGCCTGCTACCGTCGGGCCTACGAGGCTACCTATAGGCCAAGCGAGATTCATGTAGCCATACATTTTCGCCCGACTATCTGAGTCCGTGGAATCAGCGATGTAGACCATTCTAGCGGGTATGAAGACGGCAAAGCTCGCGGCGTAGATCATAGCCCAAGATATGAGTTGTCTCCAGTTGGTGGTAAACGTGTACAGCAATGGCGGGAAGATCGCTAAGGCAACGCTTATAAGCATGGTTCGCTTTCTGCCGAACCTGTCGGACATCCATCCGCTGGGGAGCATTATGGCTGTAGAGAACAGTCCTGCAGCTGATAGAAGGAGGCCTACCTCGAGTATTGATGCCCCAAGGCTTTGAACGTAGAGTGGGAATAATGCGTTAACGGACTCCATGCTCAGCGAGAAGCCTGTGTTTAGCATGAAGAGCATTAGTAGACTTCGGTCAACCATCGAAAGGACCCCTTTATGCTGGGCTTGACTACGTCTGTTCTTCGACATCAGGGTTTCCATCCACGTTAGGCAACAGCAATATCCATTTGAAGATGGAACTAGAATAAGAGCTAAATAAATTTTTAATCTTCTAACGCATGGATGCGTAGCCTATAATCTGAATGATGAAATAACAAGAATAAACCGAGAAAGACAAAAGGAGATCTTGGAATCGCTAGGAACATAGTTAAAACCGGATATGGGAGGCTCAAAAGTAAGTTGAAAAGTCAAAGATCTTATAACTATTTCAGATACATTATTTATCTAAGTTTATATCTTTGGACACGTAAAGAGAAGAGTACGCCAAAAGCGTCGCGATCAAGCAGATAAATCTTAATGATCATTATGCAGGGAAATAAGAGATGACTAAAAAGCTTACGCCTAAGGACATCTTAAGACGGGTTGAAAAAGACGGCTTTGAAGCCGTCTGGCAAGACAGCGCGAGTCTTTTACCGAAACCCAAGGAGGGACAAACGATCGTTTCTGGTAAAAAAGGAATCCCTCACCCCCTCTTTGACCTTATTCAAAGGATGCGTCAGTCGTTTCTCAATCTGGGATTCATGGAAGTTTCAAACCCAATGATTGTAGACGAGAATGAGGTCTATAAACAGTACGGACCTGAAGCCCCGATCATACTGGATCGCTGTTACTACTTGGCAACCCTACCTAGACCCGACATTGGTTTGAGCCAAACGAAATGTCAAGAGATTGAAAAGTTTGGAGTAAAGTTGACAAGTGAGAAAATCGCTGGATTACAAAAAGTTCTAAGAGATTATAAGAAGGGAGAGATCGAACCGGATGATTTAGTCGAGAAGTTCGCAGGGGTGCTCGATGTTTCCGATATGACCGCGATGTTTATCGTCCCTAAGGTCTTTCCAGAATTTGCTACTTTAGAACCAGCGCCGACTACCCTAACGCTTCGATCTCACATTACAACCGCTTGGTTCCTCACGCTGCAAGCCTTCCAATATAAGCTGGAGCTGCCAATAAAGTTATTCACCGTTGATGTTCGCTTCCGTAGGGAACAGAGAGAGGACGCGACGCATCTTCGTGTTCATCACGCTGCGAGCTGCGTAATAATGGATGACGAGGTAGATGTAAATCTCGGAGAAGAGGTCACTAGGCTCGTTTTGAAGCCGCTAGGCTTTGAGAAGCTCCGTTTCGTACAGAAGGAGGTAACATCAAAATACTACGCGCCGAAAATGGAGTATGAAGGTTACATCTATCATCAGAGCATGAACAGGTGGATTGAGGTTGTCGATTATGGGTTGTATAGCCCGATTGCTTTGGCTAGGTACGATCTTGAGCATCCTGTTTTGAATCTCGGCATAGGCGTCGAACGTGTAGCCTCCGTGCTTTACGGCGAAGACGACGTTAGAAGGCTTGTTTTTCCACAGTTCTACACTGAGTTATCGTTATTGGACATCGAGATCGCGAAGATGATAAGATACGAGATGGAACCAAAGACTAAAGAGGGCATGGAACTGCGAGAAAGCATCATATCAAAGGCGATTCAATACGCAGATACTTCAAGTCCATGCGAGTTTCTAGTTTACGAAGGAAAGATACTTGACAAGAAGGCTAGAGTCTACATCTACGAAACCGAGACCGGCTCTAAATTGTTAGGTCGAGCAGCGAGAAACCACATCTACGTTTATGACGGAAATATACTAGGCATACCTCCTGAAGGCATGGAAAACCTCGAACTCGTAAAGCAGGCTAGGGCGAAAGGTATAGCAACCGGAATAAGTTATCTTAACGGGGTGGCCTCGCTTGCATCTGCGAGGGTTGAAGAAGCTGTGAAGACGGGTGGAAAAAGGGTGAATGTCCGCGTCAAAATCGCCAAGTCACCCAGTGATGTCAATATCAGAGTAAGCGAGGTTGTGAGAAGGTACATAACCGGCAAAAGGAAGAAGATCGAGGTCACGGGTCCTGTCTTCATGGGCGTCAGGGCAGAGATACTTGAATAAAATATCTAAGTTACACTTTTCTCTTGACACTATTCGCCAATTCGTGAGCAAGCCTCAACGGTTCGGGAAACTTGTGCATAATCAAGAAATGTTTCACGATCTCGACTGCTGTCTCTAGTGTTATCATGTGACCGACAGATATGAAGATGGGTTTACAGCCTCTTTTCGAGAGTAAGGCCACACCCACGATTCTTTCTTGATACTTGAGGGGGGCACAGTCTCCAACTTTTTCCAGATTGCCTTCGTACTCTCCGCATAATTTGCTTCCGGCGACGCCTATCGTCGGCTTATTAATGGAAAACCCGACATGGGAGGCGCAACCGCAGAACATGGGGTGAGCTATACCTTGCGAGTTTATAATAACGACATCTGGTTCTAACTTCAGATTCTTTGCTAACCTAATTATTAACGGACCCTCACGAAAACTTAGAAAAGTTGGGATGTACGGAAATAGCGTCTTTCCCTTCATGATCTTCTCTTCAATCACTTGGAGACTGTTATAGTTCATTGTAACCGCTGCCGCGACGGCTTCGTCGTTAAGATATGCAACGTCAAATCCTGTAACCCTGTTAATCGGCTTTTTAAAACGGTCTTCTATCACTATTTTAGCCGCGATCTTCTCCTGTACTCTTCGAAGCCTCTCTAAATCGTAATCTCGCCTTGATGAATCCATAATTCGTATAATCTTTCGATTTTCTAACGCATTTAACATTATATTCAACTTCATTTAACCACATCATGGATAATAAAATTCCTGATATTCATCCTCTAAAAATATTTCTCTGTTAGCTTTTTCAGATAAACTGCAATTTCGAGATGGCTTAAATTGATCTGATTCTTTAGCCTTCCTCTTGTCCCAAGGCTGTCTATCGATCTCTGATTTGTATTCATCTTATTGTTCAGGGCATCAGTAAATAAACAAACAAACGAACACACAAACACTCAAAACAAAACAACAAAACTACAAAATGGAATGGAAAGAACCTAGATGGTCCGCAAATTTTAAATATACTTAGACCCTAATTCTTTGTTTCAGGTGAAACGTATGCCAATTTTCAGCGTCAATATGAAGCACACAGTAGAGTCTTGTCCTTCGTTCAACGAAACTGTCAAGCAAAAGTTTAAAGGACTTATCGGAAAAAGACAGGAAGTTGCCAAAAAATATGATGTCAAAATTCTGACCGCCTACACATCAACTTTAGACCACCTGATTTTCTATATTATTGAGGCGCCATCCCAACAGGCGATTGAAAATTACTTCATGGATATAGGCTTGGCTTTCTGGAATGACATAGAAATTCGATTGGTAAAACCAGTAGACGAAGTGATTAAGAAGGTTACAGGAGAGTAAACTATTACTGATTAATCCTCTGCAAACTCTTTTTTTCTTCAATTTTCTATTGTGAGCTGTTAACGTTACGTCGTTCGTGGCACACAAAAACTATAGAACTGCGCATCTCGGATTCCAAACTTCACGTCTAAGAAACTTCGCAAAGAATAAGGCTTCTTCATTGATCAGAGTTTCAATAGTCTGTCTGTGTCCTACTTCGATACTGGGTATTTCAACTAGACTCAAAATATTGGTTCAGACTCTTCATCATAGTTGTAGTTTGAACATCATTCAAATATTCTCTCTTTCCCTTCTTATCTCTTGAGGTGGTTCAGAAACGTGTACACAAGAGGAAACTCGGCTCTTCAAGTCGCCTAAGGGAGATAAGCTTTGTCCCAGAATTGTTCCTCATGGTCGTTACGGTAAGCAGGATGGACAAATCCAAAACCATCTGCAACATCTAGACTAATCAGGAATAGTATGGGAAAAATGGAAGGATGCAATATAGACGACTATTGTTTTCGCCTAGCTGAGTATGACATCGACCAGCAGGGCGAATATTATCCCAAGTAAGAGAGCAACGGATACAGTGTGTTTGTGCCCATACTCATGCGCTACTGGAATCAATTCGTCTGCTGTGATGTAGGTCATTACTCCTGCTGCCAAAGCAAGTGAAGAACCTATTACACTCTTCGTTCCAGCAAGAGATAAAGTAGCAGCCCCAACTAAGGCGCCCACTGGTTCGGCTAGCCCTGAGAGAAATGTAATAGTCGCGATCTTGAATGACTTCATGCCTGTTGATGTAAACGGAATGGCACTGGCAACGCCTTCAGGTATATTATGCAGCATTATGGCGATGGCAATTATCAATCCCAGTCGAGGCAGGTACGTGTAACCTGCAGCGACAACTAGTCCTTCAGGAAGGTTGTGGAGTGCTATTCCAATGGCGATAAGCGTCCCTGTTCTTGACATCTTTGAGCTCTCGCCTTCCCCCTTCTTCGCGGCTCTCGTCAGTTCAATGTGAGGGATTGTTAGGTCGAGAGCAATCATGACGAGAGCGCCCAATGAGAACGTAATGATCAACTCTAGGTGAGTAAGTAATCCTTCGGCCTCTAGAAAGAGGTTATTGAATGAAACCAGAAGCATCACTCCCGAGGCAAACCCCATAGAGAAGCCCACAAACCTGTCGCTACTCCTTCTTAATAAAAGGACAAAT
>Ga0315310_10002521_pt1 | contig 11443 bp, 10 predicted proteins | sample TDP5_MG_FD_203630 | JGI IMG/M metagenome (GOLD analysis project Ga0315310, IMG submission 203630) | Freshwater sediment microbial communities from Lake Towuti, South Sulawesi, Indonesia - TDP5 | ecosystem: Environmental > Aquatic > Freshwater > Lake > Sediment | place: Indonesia: South Sulawesi... | reverse complement strand
ATGGTGGTGCAACCATTGATACGACCTGGATTGAATACTCGCCAGATGAAGGTCAGACCTGGCTTCTGATTATCAAGCAGGCAAATCTCGCCTCGCCCTACAACTGGGATGTCACAAGCCTTAATAATCATTACAAATATCAGGTTAGAATCATTGTGAGCGATAAAGATATCTATCCGTCGCTGAGGGGTTCTGAAAAGACCGATAACTTCACCATCAATCGTGCGGGTGGTGATAATCTTGGTCCGATTGTTTTACCGCAGACGATTGTTGTAGAAAACAATCCCAGGATTGTGACACCTGTTGATACACTTATGCAATTTACCACAGTTGTAAATGATTCAGAGACCGGTCTTAATATAATTGGTGCGGCACAGTGGTATTGTAAAAACTCCGGTGTAAATCCAATGAATGTTGTTGATGGTTCCTGGGATGAGATAAGAGAGGATGTTGCAGGCATAATTAGATTCGACTATATACCGGCTGCTATTAATATCTGCACACTCTATGTGCGTGGTCGTGATAATGCATCGCTAAAAGCCCTTAACTGGGGTCCATGGTATTACAGAACCTTTACCGTGATTGATGGTGATATTAAGGCAACTGGCATCGGTGAGGTTGGCTCGGTAATTCCCATTGCCTATGCCCTTTATAGTCCACTACCGAATCCGTCATTGAGACAGGTAAAGATCTCCTTCGCAGTTCCTCGGACAGGCAAAATTAGTTTAAAGATATATAACTGCATTGGTCAGTTGGTGCGAACACTCATTAACGCAGAGCATAAGCCTGGTTACTATACTGTAACCTGGGATGGCAAAGACGACTTAGGTCGTAGTCTCAGTGCTGGTATCTATTTCTATCAATTTTCTACCGATGAATTTAAGGATACAAAGAAGGCGGTGCTGCTAAAATAAGACAGAGCAATGTATTGACAAATCTTAAAAATTAGTTATCATATACATGGGATGAAAATCCCTGACACACCAATACGGGTTGCGAAAGGAAAAATATCTGTCTTGGATCGTAAAAGATAAGTTTTTCCAAAATGTAGTGGCTTGATTTATCAAGCGATGTTGTCTATTTGCACAAATTTAAAATGAAAGGGGGTGATGCATTAAAAAATCATACGCATCTAAGTCGTTATGTGTGCTCATCTGTGTTTTGCTTTAGCAAGAAGGAGGTCTTATGAAGAAATTAGTGCTATGCATAATGTGTCTGTTTTTGGTTTCTGCCTTTGGCAGTGATTTGAAAATAGTCCCTGCTTCATCTGTCACCAAGGGACAAGTAGTTCAATTAATCCCGGAAGAAATAAAGGCAGAGTGTGTCTATACAGGCGTAACGCAATATCCACCATGGCTTGAAGGTCGTGATCCGCCCTGGGAAACGCCGGTTCGTATCCAGGATGTATATAACCGCAATGACCAATGGTTGTCAATGGCGATTGATGCTACCGGTAAAATCTATGTCTGTTATACAACCCCCTGGACAAATGTAGGAACCAGTCCAAGGTATGGATGGGGTATTGCAACTTCAACTGATAATGGATTAACCTGGGACAATCGTGTTTGGCGAATAGCCAGCACAACCTATAGCATGCTCAATCCTGAAATTGCGATTAGTGAAGACGGTAAGATTTGGGTGTGGGGGACATTGAATACAACGCCTGCCCCAGTTACTCCTATGGTGCCAGCATTCATGAAATCCAAACAAAATGCATTAAATAATCCAGATAGTCTTGCTGGCGTTTACTTCTTCAGGATTGCTAATCGGTTTTACTCAGAGTGTCTAACAAGGGGTCTCTCCAATCAATTGGTATTCACACAATATACTGTGGACCAAACAGGCGCAAATGACAGTGTTTGTTGCTTCTTTTCCGAAGATAGTGGCGCTACAGGGTGGTATTATTTTAACTTCCGACCACCGGGTGGCAATCCCGGGATGACCTCGATAGGTGATAACTACAATGGTATGGTTGATATCTTGATTCATGGCATAGAATATTACGATGGAACAGGCGCCGATTACGATGTGGTTTGTTACCTCGATACCTTACAGAGCGCTTCAGGTAACTTATACGGTTGGGCTACCGGTAACACATTGAATGATCGCTATTCTACAGTATTCTGCGATAATGGCTACGCATATATTGGTATGCAATCAGATGTTGGTGCTGGTAACAATGACATCTTGTTCAACTATTCTACTGATTTTGGTGCAACATGGAATGCTTCACTAATTGATATAACTAACGATGCTGGGAACGAAACCTATCCAAAATTATTTGGTTTTGCTTCAACAATTGGAGCCGATTACATCTACGGTGGCAATACCGTTCGTTTTAATCATTCAATCTGGTATGGTCAAAATGGGACCTGGCAAGCCACCCCAGAAATAGTAACTGACGGCACTACGGCAAATAACACATATCGCTCAGTCGCTGGGCTATATACACCAAACTATCTCTATTCAATCTGGGAAGATAACAGGAACTTTAGCACTGATAGTATAGAAATCTATTCAGCAAGAAGAACACCACCAATAGGTATCGAAGACAGAAACTTCAGCGGCATAGCGAATGCTAAAATAATGCCAAATCCATTTAAAAACTCTGTGCATATTTATCTTCAAGTGTCCAATGCACAAAATATAAATCTTACTGTCTACGATGTTCAAGGCAGAAAAGTGAGAACCCTCGTTAATGTAACTTGCAGTTCGAATAATATCTCTGCAATCTGGGATGGCAAAGACGATTATGGTAAAGTGCTTTCCTCAGGCATATACTTCCTCAGGGTTGATAGCGAGAAGAATATTCTAAATAAAAATCTCATTCTATTGAAATAGGTTCAATTTAAAGGACAAAATAAAAAAAGGCAGACTTAAAAACCTGCCTTTTTTTATTTAACTAATCTATTATTTAATATCCATAATCTTGACATTACCCAATCCATCAATATAATTGACCATGAAATATCCCTGGTTATTTCTATTAATTTTACCATTTTTTTTAAATTGTGCGAAAAGAGTTTCAGCCATACCTAAAAAAATAGAAGTATTTTATCTTTCGTCCTTAAACGAAGACCTCAAACGAGAAAATTCTGTAGTAGTAGGGGTTAACCAATTAAAGGGAATAAAAATAACCTATCTCCATTTTGAACAACCTTTTTTGGCAACCGTATTTGAGCGACTTGGATTTTATAATTTATTAAATGAATTTTCTATTGATTTTCTCATCACTAATGCACCAGTTTATGGCATGAACTACCTTTCAATTCCTGAGACGATGGGCTACGGCATCAAAAATTATGAGGGTATAAGATTTGCGATCCTGAATAAAAATAAAGACTCGCTGAGCATTGCAGATGAAACCAAGATTACGCTTCTGAAGGAAAGAAGTGACATCTTGCTTATTACGGATAATAAATTTCTCGATTCTTCACCAATGAAGATAGAATTTTTCATTAAAGACCGAGCACTTACCGATACAAATATTACACAGATGAAAATAAAACCTGATTCACTTTTACAAAAAAAACTGCAAGCCTTTAAAAATACATTAAATTATACGCTTAATAAAAGAATAGATATCGAAAACAAAAGGCTTGATGAATACATTCTTTCAAAACTAACCCAAAAAGAAATTGCCGACTTGATTCTATACCCATCAAACCTCTTTCATAAAGTAATAACAACAAATTCGATAACCGTTTACGAATTTATTGCAAATGTTGCCTGTGAATTAAAACTAAAAAAAGTTGAAATGACCAAAGATGAAATATTGAAAGTAAAAGAAGAGAAAAAATATAACATCTGGGGTAATATTACAAAAAAGAACTCAGTCCTTTTACCCGACGAGGAAGGAAAATATATTTTCGACATTCTCTTTGAATGAAATGAAGACTTCAATTAACATAAAAAGGCTCATCTGGACAATATTCATATCGCTTTATTCAGGATTATTCTTCTATAATTGCTTTAGCCCCTATGATAATTGGATTCTCTCATATATCTACACTATGGTTTTAATCCTCTGGCTCTGTGTCGAATATTACGAAAAACATTTCTTCTTCCAGTCAGGATTTTTACCGTTTGAGATATATAACCCTATCCTGCGGGGAATATTTGCGCTCTTCTTTTATTCCTCATTCGTGATTGGTATTGGTTCAATTGTTTGGTGGCAAAAGTATAGAATTAACCTACACCCGACAATCCAAATTATCGGCATTGGGATTTTAATCTGTTCAATATTTTTGCGACGGCGTATCTTTATAAGTAGAACTGTCAATAATGAAGAAATTACTAATTTTTATTTGAGTATTATATTACTCATAATCTCTCTTGGATTCGGCTACGGTTCATATTTTTTAATGTTATTCACCGTTATTATTGGTATTCCTCTGATTCTTCTCCTGCATTGGTATGAACAGAGAGAATTTGGAGAATTTACAAATTTCGTTCATAACGAACACAAGACAGTCAATGCCAATAAAGAAGGCCTCTTTCACCTCTGGCAAAAATATCTTGATAAAAAACTCCCCGCAAGGAAGAAGTAATAGAAAAAGATAAGAGCAGAAAGAGTCATTGAATAAACTATTACCAATAATTTTTATATTCATGCTTGCCGTAGCATGTAGCATTCTAATTGGTCCCGGACAATTATCGAACGAAATATTTCAGTTACGATTATCAAGAATTATTCTGGGTATATTTGCTGGCGGTGTTTTAGGATTTTGTGGTGCAATACTACAGGGATTGTTTAATAATCCGCTCGTTGAGCCGTACACCCTCGGCTCAGCGTCTGGGGCCGCATTGGGGTCATCAATCGGTATCTTACTATTTGGCACAGTGAGTCCATTGTTTGCCTTTTTAGGTGCACTTGGTGTCGGTCTCTTCGTATTTACCGTTGCCCGAATCGAGGGTGGATTAATAAGAGACCGTTTAATTCTCTCGGGCGTAGTTATGAGTTTCTTATGCTCCTCATTAGTGATGATTATAATGATCACCGGTGGCAAGGAACTTTATGAAATTCTCTATCTCTTGATGGGCTATCTGGGTATAATAATAACATCCGCAAACCGAATCTTGATTATTGGCTCAATTATCATTTCAGTTATCCTTGTTATATATCTCTATCGTTTTCATCGAGAACTCGATATTATCTCTCAGGGTATTGAAACCGCCACGGGATTGGGTATAGATATTCAAAACTTCTCGCTTATATTATTCTTCACTACATCGCTTCTAATAGGCTTTGTTGTTTCTATTGTGGGTGCAATAGGCTTCGTGGGACTTGTAATTCCACATATTTCAAAACTCGTTTTTGGACCAAAACATATCAACAATTTACCAGTCTCTTTTCTATTGGGCGCAACATTTCTTCTATTTGCCGATACACTTTCTCGAACAATTACCGTTTATGAATTACCTGTGGGTATCGTAACATCACTCGTTGGTGTGCCATTCTTTATATACCTTTATAGAAAATGATTTATCAAATAGCCAAATGGCTAAATTGGGTGTTAGACTTTAGCCTAGAAATATTTAACCATTTAACTATTTACCAATTTTTAATACTATGAATGCGATTGAAGCAAAAGGCATTACTTTCTCTTATAATAAAACCGAGGTGATCCACAATGTTTCGTTTATTTTAAAAGAAGGTGAATTCCTCGGTATTATCGGTCCCAATGGTGCCGGCAAATCAACCATTTTGAGGATTCTATGCAGGATATTGATAATAAAAACAGGAACAATAACTGTCTTCAATAAAGATATAAATAGCCTTGCCCAGAAAGAACTTGCCCACCTGTTCGGCTTTGTGCCCCAAGAAACTCATTTCGGTCTCGATTTTTCTGTTGAAGATATCATCCTCATGGGAAGATACCCTTATCTTCGACCTTTTCAGCGCGAAACAAAAAACGACTGCGAGGCGGTTGAGCGTGCGATTCAATATGCTAACATTGAAGAATTTAGAAGACGACGTATAAATTCACTTTCCTCCGGCGAACGACAGAGGGTGGTAATTGCCCGCGTCCTTGCCCAGAAACCAAATATTCTTCTTCTTGATGAACCCACAAGTCATCTCGACCTAAAACATCAGTATGACATCATGAGACTTTTAAAAGAACTTAATAGCCAGGGCATGTCAGTAATTATCGTAAATCATGATTTAAACCTTGCAAGTCTTTATTGTCAGAGGCTCATTTTAATGCATCACGGCAAAATCTATGCCGAAGGCACACCACAATCCTTAATAAATGAAAAGACCATAAAGGAGGTATATAATACCGCCGTAAAAATAGTTACCCATCCTGATAAAAACCTTCCTCAGATTTTTTTAAAGTGATTGTTTCATTATTCTAAAATTCTATCATTCTAGTATTCTAAAACTATCGAACAATCAAATATCTTTTTCAATTCGCTGGGTAACTCTCTTAACCATTGATTCGATGGCAGTCATAATTGCCGCGACCTCCTTTGGATACTTTATCCAATAAGTTGTTTCTTTCCCTTTTTTTTCATAACGAATAATATTCGCCATCCGAAGTTTTGTCAGATGGAAACAGACTACTGATTTTGTCCGTTTAACATTACTGGCAATTTCCTTAAAGCTCAATCTTCCTTTTTCTAACAGCATCTTTACAATGCCGTAGGATATTGGATAGCTTATTGCCCGACACAGCATTGATCCACGAAACTTCTTCTCGATAACTTTCATCTATTTTCTCCTTTCAGATTTTAATGTTCCAATGTTCTATTATACTAGTATTTTAGAACAATAAAATAAGTATAAAAGTAAAATACTACATACACAATTTTATTCACAACAAACCATATGATTATTCAATAATTTCAATTTGCGCTGGGCTTTTAATGATAATTTCCGGCTTGCCTTTATATTCTTTGATTAAGCCGGTTACCCTTACTTTGCGATTAAGGTAATAATCTTCGGGATTGGGCGGAAACTTATCAAGGTCACTTGCAAATATGACCGCAGTAAAATATCTTTTCCAATCTTTATGAAAATTTAAGAAACAAACCTTACCGGTATTGTTAGATGCAATAATCTTACCTTCCACGGTCTTCACCTTGCCATAATATTTTGCCGCATCCCGCCATGAAATAAGGTCTGGTGTAATACCCTTATAATCAAATCGTTTTGCTGCCATCCCGGTCGTATCCGGAACCTGGAATACGGCAAAAAACCATAATCCCCTTCTATTTCTGATTGCGGTTTTCTCCAGGTCTTCAAGTTCCTTTTTATGAAGTGTATCTGGAAGATAAAATCGTGTTTCAGCATAACCCATTCTAACAAGTTCTCCATTTACAAATTTACCATCAATGTATACATACCTCAATAATCTATTGTAGTCGTCTTTATCTGTTTTGTCCTTCGCCAATCGCACATGCTTATTTAGAATCAGAAAAGTCAAAAAATCCTTGGCAATATCTCCGCCTGGTTCTGACATTTCAGGTGTGTTAATACCCAAGAGCCGCACTGTTTCCCCTCTTCCTGTCTTGAATGTATCCCCATCAATCACTTCGATGACCTTCTCATTCTTGCCACAGAATGAAAATAAGAAAAATATTAGTAAAATCTCAAACCGAATTTTATCCCTAATCATTATATATTATATTAAAATTTTTTAGTTTGTCAAATTCTATTGAGATATAAATTCTTCAATACACAATTGTCGAAGTGATATAATGAGAGTGTGGCTCTTGATTTTTTAACTAAATTCAATATAATCTAAACTAATTATGTGGGACGAATTTATTAAACAGGTGGTGGTGTGGCTAAAAAATGAACTAAAAGAATCGAAGACAGATGGGTTTGTTTTAGGGCTTAGTGGCGGTGTCGATTCCGCAGTCTGCGCTACCTTGATAAAAAAGGCAACAGATAATTGTCTCGGCTTAATTTTACCAATCAAATCCAGTGTCATGGAATTAGATAATGCTCAAGAGTTTGCTTCGTCAATCGGCCTAAAGACAAACTACATTGATTTAACTGGGGTTTACAAAAATATAATAAAATTTCTTCCCGATAATAATAAAATTGCCTTGGGAAACTTGAAGGCACGTTTAAGAATGATGGTTATCTATTATTATGCAAATATCAATAATTTTCTTGTTTGTGGAACCGGTAATAAAACTGAACTCACATTAGGCTATTTTACAAAATATGGTGACGGCGGTTGCGATATACTACCCATTGGTGATTTATACAAAACTGAAGTGTGGGAGTTTGCCCGGGCATTGAATATACCTGAAAAGATAATCGCAAAAACGCCAACCGCTGACCTATGGGAGGGTCAAACCGATAAAGAAGAAATCGGTTTTTCTTATAACGAGATTGATGAATCCCTACAAAAAATTGTGGTGGGTAAGATTGAGGGTGAGATCGGTAAAAAACTATATGAAATGAATAAACAGAGTGAACATAAAAGAAGACCACCGTCCGTATTTAAATTCCAGTTTAACTGGAGCATATAAAGTGGTAGCGAAGCTATGTTTTTACACTCGGTTAAATAAGGGGTGATATGCATCTCTTATACTGGGCAACACCCATTGGTTCAATCTTGGCACTCTTTTTTGCCTGGTATTTATCGCGGGCAACCAAAAAATTTGATGAAGGCACAGATTTAATGAAGGAAATAGCCCATGCCGTCAGGGAGGGTGCAAAGGCATATATCAAAAGACAATTCTCGGTGGTCGCAATATTCTTTGGTTGTATATTTGTTATTTTACTAATTATTACACTCAATGGCATGCTACCAATATTTGTGCCTTTTGCCTTTATTACAGGAGGATTCTTTTCAGGCTTGTCGGGTTTTATCGGATTAACACAGGCAACGAACTCCTCAGCCCGCACGACGAACGCAGCAAGAAAAAGTCTCAACAGTGCATTAAGGGTTGCCTTTGCCGCCGGCGGTGTGATGGGGTTTGTGGTCGTAGGTTTGAGCCTATTAGATTTGAGTATCTGGTTTTTAATCCTAAATTGGGTATATCGTTCTCTGCCCGAGGCACAGAAGATTCAGAATATCACATCAACGATGATATGCTTCGGTATGGGCGCATCATTCCAGGCACTTTTTGCCAGGGTGGGTGGTGGTATCTTTACAAAGGCGGCGGATGTCGGTGCAGACCTGGTTGGTAAGGTCGAGGCGGGAATCCCGGAAGACGACCCTCGTAATCCCGCAGTGATTGCCGATAATGTCGGCGATAATGTCGGTGATGTTGCAGGGATGGGCGCGGATTTGTATGAATCCTATGTTGGTTCTATAATTGCCACCATGGCGCTATCGGTTGCGGCCGGTTTTGGTATCAGGGGCGTTGTTGTGCCTATGGTCATGGCGTTGGTTGGTGTTATATCATCAATCGCCGGCACATTCTTTGTTCAAACCAAAGAAGAAGCAACACAATTAGCACTCCTCACTGCACTACGGCGTGGCATATGGATTTCAAGTGTCCTTATAGCATTAGTTTCTGCAGTAGTTATTAAATTTATACTGCCAAACAATTTTGGTATATACTGGGCAATTCTCGCGGGACTTATTGCTGGTGTCTTTATTGGCTTTTCAACTGAATTTTTTACCTCTGATACATATCGTCCAACCCGCGGCATATCTGATACTGCAAAGACCGGTCCGGCAACAGTCATTCTTGAAGGAATCAGCGTTGGTATGCTCTCCACTACACCACCTGTTCTTGCCGTAGTCATTGCTGTCCTCGCTGCTTATTTCCTTAGCGGTGGCGGAGGCGACCCAAACCTGGGTCTCTTTGGTGTCTCAATTGCTGCGGTTGGAATGCTCTCAACATTAGGTATTACCCTTGCCACAGATGCCTATGGCCCGGTTGCTGACAATGCTGGTGGGAATGCGCAGATGTCTGGTCTTCCTGAAGAGATTAGAAAGCGGACTGATGCACTCGATGCCCTGGGTAATACGACCGCCGCAACTGGTAAAGGGTTTGCCATCGGCTCAGCCGCTTTAACCGCCCTGGCACTCATCGCCGCATATCGCGACCAGATTCTTCTTGCTGGCAGAGAACTCAATCTACTCATCATCAACCCTGCGGTGATTTCGGGACTCTTTATCGGGGCGATGATGCCCTATGCCTTCTGCTCAATGACAATAAAAGCCGTGGGCCGAGCCGCTGGTAAAATCGTCATCGAGGTGCGCAGACAATTTAAGGAAATAAAAGGTCTCTTTGAAGGCAAGGCAAAACCAGATTATGCGCGTGCTGTTACAATTTGCACTAAGTCAGCACAAAAAGAGATGATTATACCTTCACTCATGGCAATCGTTTCACCTATACTTGTAGGAATATTTTTAGGTCCGGAAGGCGTAGTTGGATTGCTTGCTGGCGCCCTTGTCTCCGGTTTTACAGTTGCCCTTAAGATGGCAAACGCCGGTGGTGCCTGGGATAATGCAAAGAAATATATTGAGAAGGGCTATCTTGGTGGTAAGGGTTCACCTGAACATAAAGCAGCTGTGGTCGGTGACACAGTCGGTGACCCCTTCAAAGATACATCCGGTCCATCACTCAATATTCTCATAAAATTGATGGGCACTTCATCAATAACATTAGCAGGCTTCGTCTTAAAATTTACCCTATTCAAATAATTGCTGTAATTTAATGAAAATCAAAGATTGGCCCGAGGCCGATAGACCCCGAGAGAAATACTACCAATACGGTAATTATGCTTTGAGTGATGCTGAGTTGTTGGCGATTGTTATTGGTAAAGGGGTAAAAAATCACACCGCCGTTGACCTCGCAAAAGAAATTTTGAATAGGGTCAGCAGTCTTAAGAAGTTGTGTGAAAAATCGGTCAAAGAGTTAGAGAATCTGAAAATTCCAGGATTAGGAAGGACGAAGATAATTTCAATCCTTGCCGCGCTGGAGATGGGCAGAAGGTCACTCTCCAAAAAGAATGACATTAAAGTTAAATTCAAAAATCCACGCGATGTTTATGAGTATTACTTTCCATTTATTGGTGGGTTGAAAAATGAACTCTTCAAGGTTGCCGTGGTTGATGGGAAGAATAAGTTTCTTAATGATACAACAATATCGAAGGGTATTTTGGATGCAAGCCTTGTTCATCCACGAGAGGTATTTAAATTTGCGATGAATGAAAATGCAAGCGCCTTATTTTTGGTCCACAATCACCCAAGCGGTATCCTAAAGCCATCAGAAGATGACTTGAAAATAACTGAAAGGCTGCGCAGTGCCGGTGAGTTGATGGGGATAAGGATTATTGACCATGTGATTATTGCTGAGGATGGGTATTACTCTTTCTCTGAACATAATCTTTTATAAGTAACAGTTTAGCCATCCTAAAATTTGTTGAATAATTTTATTATTTTTAGAACCGCTTACATATTACTCTTATAAAAGCGGAAGGGTAATGATGGTTAAAAAGGGAGTGCCCCTGCCGTACGGCAGG
>Ga0315310_10002520_pt1 | contig 11446 bp, 8 predicted proteins | sample TDP5_MG_FD_203630 | JGI IMG/M metagenome (GOLD analysis project Ga0315310, IMG submission 203630) | Freshwater sediment microbial communities from Lake Towuti, South Sulawesi, Indonesia - TDP5 | ecosystem: Environmental > Aquatic > Freshwater > Lake > Sediment | place: Indonesia: South Sulawesi... | reverse complement strand
TCATTTGGGGAGGATTTCGTACCGGACCAAATACCTATTTTAATACCGGAGGACGCTATGACCCGATCGCAGATTCCTGGTCAGCCACGACAACGTCAGGGGCACCGTCGGCACGGGTATTTCACACTGCTGTGTGGACAGGCTCGGAGATGATCGTCTGGGGTGGATGCACTGTTTTCAACAACAACTTTAATACAGGGGGGCGGTATAATCCCTCGGCAAATACCTGGTCCTCCACCACAACCACAGGGGCTCCTCAGGCAAGGGACTATCATACTGCGGTCTGGGCATGTCCTGAGATGATCGTCTGGGGAGGATATAATGGCAACCTCCTACAATATTTTAATAACGGCGGGCACTATTATCCGTTTTCAAATACCTGGACTGATACAACGCTTGCAGATGCTCCTTCAAACAGGGCCGAGCACACCGCTATATGGACTGGCACGGAGATGATCGTCTGGGGAGGATCTCCAGGCGCCCCCTCCTACTACAATTCAGGGGGGCGTTATCAGAAATGAAAGGCACATCTGATATGTGAGCACATTTTCACCAAGCCGCCTCTCCACCTATGAGCAGTGTCCAAGGCGGTATCGCTTCCGCTATGTGGACAAAATTGACAGGGAAGAGGTCAAGACAATAGAGGCATTCACAGGCGGTCTTGTCCACGATGCCCTTGAGAAGCTCTACAAGGATCTCCGCCTGGGCTCCCTTATGGCCAAAGATGCCCTCCTTGCCTATTTTGACTCGCTCTGGAAGAAGGAATGGAGCAAGGACATAAAGATCGTCAGAGAAGCCATGAACTCTGACCAGTTCAAGGACCTTGGGCACCGCTGTCTCATCCAATATTACGATCGCTATGCCCCGTTTGATCAGGGAGAGACACTCGGCCTTGAGGCAAAGGTCTTCTTTCCCCTGGACAAAGAAGGCCGCTATACGATCGAGGGATACATTGACCGCCTTGTCAGGAGCCGGGACGGTGCCCTGGAGATACACGATTACAAGACCGGCTCAGGCAACCTTCCTTCGCGAAGCGAACTGCGCTCCGACCGCCAGCTTGCACTTTATTCAATCGGCGCCCAGAAGGAATGGGGAGACGGAAACCCGGTCCGCTCCATCTGGCATTTCCTTGCCTTCAATGAGGAAATCACCATTGAACTGACCGAAGAAGAACTTAAGGAGGCGCGCCGTTCAACGCTCGAGCTGATCCATGAAATAGAGTCAGAAACTGAATTCCCCACGACTTACAAGTTTGCCCTTTGTGCCTGGTGCGAATACGAGGACATATGTCCTGCAACCAAGCACTCCCGCCGCCTGGACTCCCTCACCCCTATTGAAGCCTGGACAGACAAGGGCCGGGGCCTTGTGGATGAATACATGCGCCTGAAGGAGGAAATTGATTCGCTGGAGAAAAGCACTGAGAAAGAGAGGGTGCGCATTGAGGCAGAACTATCCCGGCTCAAGGATGCCCTTGGCGAATACGCCCGGAAACAAGGCCTTGATGTCCTGACCGGAAAGAACTACCGCATCCGTGTGAGATGGTATCCTTCTGTGGAGTTCCCGGACTGGAAGGTCAGGGAGGAAGTGGAAGGGCTCCTGAATGATGCAGGCAAGCTCATGGATGTGGCCGGCGTTGACTCCAGGAGACTCGCAAGGGCCATCATGAACCGCACCCTGCCCGAAGACCTGATCAAAAAGATAAAATCACTCGTCTCTGTGGGCGAGCGCCCCTACCTCTATCCTTCCAAGAAATAATACCCAAGATTGTAGTTGTCCCATTTATGGGACAATAAAATGGCTGGGCCGATGAATCGGCCATATACAAACCTATATTCCTGTAGTCGTCCCATTAAACCCAGGTTCTTGTAGTCGTCCCATTTATGGGACATCAAATTGCCCGATGAATCGGGCAACTACAATTAGGCGGAGCGGACGCGCTCTATGTAGTGGCCGTCGCGGGTGTCCACCCTGACAACATCCCCGGCCCCGATGAACTGGGGAACCTGGACCTTGAGGCCGGTCTCCAGGACAGCAGCCTTCATTACATTGGTAATCGTTGCCCCCTTTAGCCCGGGCTCTGTCTCGGTCACGGCAAGGTCCACAGTAATTGGAAACTCAACACTTACCGCGTTGCCTTCATGGAACTCCACCATAACCTTGAGGTTCGGAATAAGGTAGAAGATACCGTCCCCGAGGATCTCCTTGGGCAGGGTGATCTGCTCAAAGGTCTTGGAATTCATAAAGGTATGTTCGTCGCCGCTCGCATATAGAAACTCCATTTCATGCTCATCCAGCTCGGCCCTCTCCACCTTGTCCTCGGAGCGGAAGCGGTGCTCAAGGCCAGAGCCTGTGGCGAGGTTCTTGAGCTTTGCCTGGACCATCCCCCGCCAGTTTCCGGGCGTGACATGCTCCACGCCGGCGACCCGGAAGAGGCCGCTGTTGTGCTTTATGATCATTCCTACCCTGATCTGTGTTGCCTGGATGATCATCTTGCCTTCAATGTCTCTTGTTCCTGCGGCTTGCCTGCTGCCGCCTTCCTGATGAGGTCACCGAGATCCTTGATGTTCCAGGGGGGCTCCTTTGCCGGCCTGTCCGCCACAGGGACCCTGATTACATCAATCATGTCCACGGTATTGCCCTTGACGTAGAATGTCCTGCCCGTAATGTCACCAGCCTCATCCGAGCAGAGATAAACAATGGTGGGGGAAACAAGCTCAGGCCTGAGGTCCTGGCCCGCTCCTTCCTTGTACCTCTGGAGGTCTTCAGTCATCCGGGTAACAGCCGCAGGGGCGACGGCGTTCACCGTTATTTTATGCTTCATGAACTCCAGGGCAAGGGTCTTCATCATCCCCCAAACTCCTGATTTGGCCGCCCCGTAGTTTGACTGCCCAAAGTTTCCGAAGATCCCTGACGTTGAGGATGTAATGATGATCCGTCCCCCCTGCCCCTGCGTCACCATCTGGGCTGCAGCAGCCTTTGAGCAGTAATAAGTCCCATAGAGATGGACCTTGATAACGCCATCCCATTCCTCCTCTGACATCTTGAGAAATGTCCTGTCCCTCAAAATCCCTGCGTTATTAATAAGGATGTCCAGTTTTCCGAATGCCTGCACAGCAGACTGAACGATCTTCTCTGCGCCCTGGAGCGTTGAAACACTATCGTAATTGGCCACGGCCTCGCCGCCGGCCTTTTTGATCTCTGCAACAACCCCGTCAGCCATGGCACTGCCAGAGCCTGTGCCATCCCTGGCCCCTCCAAGGTCATTTACAACTACCCTGGCCCCTTCCTTTGCCATGAGGATGGCGTGGGCCCTGCCAAGCCCTCCTCCTGCGCCAGTCACAATTGCCGTCTTCCCGGTTAGTATTCCCATTTTTGTCTCCTTATTTTATGACATCAATTTACACTGTCCCATGTTGGTGTTCAACCATTTCTTCCCCTGCCGTATCAAGTTTGTTTGAAAACAGATGTGATACAATCTGACCTATGCGGCAAGCAGGAATGATGCTGACAGTATTCTTGGTGCTATTCTCCTGCAGGACACAGAACCGGGAATGGGATCTCAGGCTCACAGCAGGCCCGGGAGTCTTCTCCCTTGCCACTCCTTCCCTTTCAATTCGCAACATCCACACCGAGGTCTATATAGAAGGGACAGACCAGAAGCTCAGGCTGGAAAATCTCAATGACATTGTTGCTGCTTCCTCCCCTTTCACGGACGATCTTGGATCCGGGACAGAGACAACAATATCAGGGAAAGACGCTGACGGACATGCCCTTCGAGTTTCTATAAAGGACTACGCAAGGGATTTTGTTGTTGTAGAAGCACGCCTTATGAACAATGCATCGCTTCCCTTTACCATAGAAGGGTTTTCCTTTGCTGTTGACGGCTCCCATTCGTCGCGGATCGTAAGCTCGGAAATCCGGGGCGTGCTCAATAACGGATACCAGTCATGGTCTCCCTCTGTTTTTTCAAAGATCGTGGACAACCCCAACACAGATGAGTCCCTGTTTGAAGATGTGGAAAACGATGGGGACACAATCCTTCTTGATATGAGGACAAGCTGGTGGTATTCGGCCATCCACACAGTCCCAGCAACCCTGATCTCGGGAGGTCTTACAGCAAAAAGGTTGAAGACAAAGGTCCTCACTTATAAGAAAAACAAAGGAATGATATGGAAGGTAATCACCGGGCACACATGGGTCCAGGAAAGGCCTGCAAGGGAAAGGGTCACCCTTGATCCGGGCAAGGAGGCAGCTTCTGAAAGGGTATTCATCGGCATTTATCAGGACCCCCTTGATGGACTTGAAGAGTATGTTGGGTCTGTGGCGCTCCTGAACAATCCACCCGATCCGCCATTTGTTCCAATAGGGTGGAACTCCTGGAATACATATTTTGCCAACATCACCGAGGAGATCATCCTCGAGAATGCGAAGTTCATCAAAGACAATTTTCCCGATCACGGCTTCAACAACATCCAGATTGACGATGGATGGGAGAAACTGTGGGGAGAATGGATAACCGATGCAGCCAAGTTCCCATCAGGCATGGACGGGCTCGCCCAGTCCATCACTGCCATGGGATTCACGCCTGGCATCTGGATGGCGCCTTTTCTCGTGGACAAGAATGCACCAATCTTCCTTCAGAAACAGAATGAAGGATGGTTTCTCAGGGATCAGGACGGGAAATTTCTCATGAACGGCCCTGACAAATACATCATTGACACGACCCACCCCGATGCTAAAATCTGGGTCCTTGCACAGATCAAGCAGGCCCTGGACTGGGGATACAGGTACCTCAAGCTTGATTTCCTGTTTGCAGAGACCTACGAGGGGAACAGATACAGGACTGGCGCCACATCCATGGAGGCATACAAGGAAATAATGTCGGCGATCTTTGAAGAGGCCAGCAGTGCAGGCGCATATGTCCTTGCCTGCGGTGCGCCCATCCTCCCTACAGCAGGCCTTGCGCACGGGATCCGGACAGGAGGAGATATAGCCCTTGGAGGCCTGCCATATAACTGGCCATTCATCAAGAATGAGTCTCTAAACACCGCGAACAGGTATTTTCTGAACATACTTTTTACGAGCGACCCTGACACAACCCTGCTACGCGATGTTCCCCTGGAGGAGGCGAAGGTGAATCTCACTGCAGCGCTCCTCAGCGGCAAGATCTTCGGATTGGGAGACGCACTCCCCTCCCTTTCGCCTGACAAGCTGGCGCTCTTAGAAAAGATCAAAGACTTTGCCGTCTTCCAATGGATAAAAGACCCCTCTATCCATCCCATAATCGCCCGGCCAAAGGACCTCTTCTCATCGCCTTCAGCACCCCAGAAATTTGTGCCTGAACTGTTGGCCTCCCCATCCACATATGAAGTTCCAGAGGTGTGGGTCCTGAATGCAACCGGGAACAACGCGATCGTGGGGCTTTTCAACTGGTCAGATGATGCCCATTCCGTGGGAGTATCTCTGGCAGATGCAGGCCTTAAAGGCAATTCCTATCAAGCCCGGGAACTATGGAGCGGAAATGACCTTGGAACCATCTCCTCCTCAATAAATATTCTTCAGCCTCCCCATTCCGTATCTTTGGTATGGCTCCACTGATCCTTTCAGGATTTTATGCTGGCCTACTTAATTTGAGCGCTGCCCGTGTAGGCAAGGGTTGAAAGTAAGTTAAAGTCAGTTTATATTATCATCTGGAACAGCTTTTGGGGGCTGCTCAATGCCTTTAAACCTAAATATGAGGAGAAAATCTATTCTGCCTATTTATAGAATCACTAAAAGAATGTATACAATTCATCTTTTAATTAGTCTTATCGTAATTCCAATTATCTCATGGGGATGCAGGGAAAACATACTACCAGGACCAATCATCCGGACAGTGGCCGGCAATGGAAGTGCAGCTTACTGTGGTGATGGCGGGGCAGCTCTGGAAGCATGTTTGGATAATCCATTAGGGGTGTCCCTTGACAAGGAAGGACGCCTGTATATTGCCGACAATTTCAATGGCCGCATCCGGATGGTGGAAGGGGGGAAGATTACTACTGTGGCTGGGTGTATAGTCACTGAATGTAGTGATGAGGATGGGGTCCCTGCAGTAAATGCATTGGACTGGGGTGGAGCGGTTGAGGTTGGACCTGATGGGTGGATTTATTTACCCAATCCGATTCGTATCCGAAAATTTACTGTTGGCGGCATCATTACAACAGTAGCTGGCGTCTTGTGGCCCTTATATAGCGGGCAAGCCCCTGATGATGGACTTAGAGCGATAGATGTAATATTGGGTCCGTCGGATATTGCCTTTGATCCCCAAGGGGACCTCTTAATTGCTAATGGCTACATATCCCCCATAATATTTCCGCCAGCAATTCTAAAGGTAGATTCTAATGGCCTTATCTGGCGAATCTCCGGAAAGATTGCCTATGATGATTCTGGAGACGAAGGCCCGGTACTCTCAGCCACTTTCAGGCCGTTAATAAGTATTGCTGTGGGTCCGAACGGAGATATTTATGTGGCATCCGGGATACGAATCAGGCGGATCTCCCCTGACGGCATTGTCCATGCGTTTGCAGGCACCGAAGTCCCAGGATTTTATGGAGATGGAGGGCCTGCCGTGATGGCTCAGGTAAATTTTCCCACTGCGCTTACCGTAGATGGCGCCGGCAATGTCTACTTTGCCGACTCTTGGAATCACCGAATCCGCAAGATAGCAGTTGACACCGGAATAATAACCACTGTAGCCGGTAATGGCAAGATTGGGCCTTGGGGAGATGGTGGACTTGCCCTGGAAGCATCGTTATGCCTTTCCTTTTCCCTTTCCATGGATTTTGATTCCAGTCGCTCTCGCCTTTATTTTCCAGATAGTTGTAATAATAAAATTCGAGCTGTTCAGTTTTGACTTGCTAATATAGAGAGCGATCTACTTTATTTGTGCGCTGCCCGTGTAGGCCAGCGTAGAGAGAAAATCTGCATAGCGCGCCGTGGCTTCTGGGACATCATAGATGACATAGTGGCCATTTTCAGAAAGGGGCACCTCATATTGAGCGATGCCGCCTGTCACCAGTTCCCCATTTGATGCACTGAGGTTCCCCGAAACAGGAGGATTCAAGATAGAGAGTCCGAGCATCGCAAGTCCAGGGATTTCCTGGACGATTGGTTGGATCAAAGGCAACCCTCCGGCAATGGCCAATGCCTCTGCTGTCACAGGCGGGGTATACCAATCTACGAACCCCTCGGTCATGAATACGCTCCTGGAATGCGGGGTGAGGAGATCTTGATAATAATAGCGAGCATAATTGATTGGGTCTGTTGCCTCGGAAATTAGTTGTATCAGGCCGATGAGAGGGTGGAAGGTCGTTACCTCCTCATTATTTATCACAAAACAGCTCTTGAGCAAACCAAGGATATCAACAGGCAACTTTCTTATAACAATGGTCAGAGAAAGACCGCCGCCTGCCCCAGAGAGAACGCCCCCTTTTGCATAGGGATCAAGCGCGAGAAACATTGCACCGGTAAGCCCCCCATGGGAGTGTCCCATGAACGAGACATTGTCCGGATTGAAGCTCGTCTGGGTCGGGAATACTCCTGTTGTGATGGTGAGTCCTCCGGCCCTGATGAGCCGCATTAGAGAGAAAGAATCAATGACAGACTGACGAAAGTTGCTCCTGCCCGCGTATGGGTTGAAGAAATTGAACGAGGCAACCTCCACACTCGTTCCTTCTGGTGCCCTGGGGCCATGGAGGGGCTGGTCAATACCGACAACCGCAATGCCTTTCTGCGTGAGCACATCGCCCTCATGCCCAGACCTAAGATATGTTTTATAGTCCCCCCCTGTCCCATGGGCATATGTGACGATTGGGAATCCATTTGCTGGCTCGGAAATTTTTGTTGGGATGACAAGGGAAAACCTAAGGTTCTCCCATCTCTGGACTATGGGCTTGCCGTTTAAATCAAACTCAAACTGGCCTCCCTCCTCCATATATGGCGGATCGCCCTTTTGAAAGTTTGGGCTTGTATAATGCCCTTCAAAGAGATAGTAGTTAGCCGTGTTCGTAGAGAATGTCATGTCCACGAGCTGCCCAACAGGAAGATCCGAATAGATGTAATTCCTGATCCTGCGCAGTTCATCAACAGGATCCTGGGTGGTGAAGATAGTGGCTGCCCTCACATTCTGGTTCATGTCCCCGAGAAAATATCTCAATGGAGAGAAAGCTGACCAGGCTTCTATGAATTTCGGATGTGGTATTTCCCAGGAGAGGACTGAACTAAGCTCAACGGGGATTCCCAGGCGTCCACCTTCGGAATCCCTCACGCCGTCTGTCACAACGAGCGCATATTTCGTTGAAGGCCTTAAAGTAAAGCCCCACATCGGCGCAACAGCAAGGAGATTGGAAGGCGTGTATGTTGTGGCCGTCATCCTGAACTCCCATATGATTGGTATCCGCCGTCCATACTCAGGCGACAATTCGTCAACATCCACGAGAAAAACAGAAGAATTCCATGCCATGGAATCTTCGGGTGTTGCCGGAAGAGTTGAGGTGTCAAGGGGACGGGTAAATCTGACATAGATAGGTGAATTTGTCCCGAATCCCTGGAGAGCCTCTTGGGCCATTGTTATATAAGTATCAAGCATTTCAATCTCCTTAGGGTTGGGGAATCCAGTAAGGTCTATATGGCCGTCTTTTAACCTAAGGTCGCTTGGGAACGGGGAATCAAAGAAGGCAGCTGAATTGTCCAGGGAAAAATAGGCTTCCGTGAGCATTTCCTCCTGGGCACACGAAATCACAATCACAGGCAGAAGCAACGCAAGTACTATGCGTCTTATCTTCATTGCCAATCCTCTATATAATAGTCTTGCTGCATGTGAATATAAATATACATTCAACCAGGATTCAATACAAACTTTCAAAACGGGTTAGTGTGGTAGATCGCCTTGCCATGGAGGATATCGCCTTTGTAGCCGGTGGCGATGTAAGGTATGCTCACCCGCATAGGATTCCAACATTTGGATCGGCTTGTTTTGCAGTGTGCGCATTCCCAAGTATGGAACTTGTAGAGACAGCCGTGGCGCATGGGATCGTTCGGTTCCCCTACATCCCCACTTATCTCTCCTTCAGAGAGCTTCCCTTTCTTTTGAGGGCCTACAAAAAGATTTCCCACAGGGTGGATGCGTTTCTCCTTGATGGACAGGGTATCGCTCACCCACGCGGGCTTGGCCTCGCCTCCCATTTTGGGGTCGTCACCGGAGAGGTGACCGTTGGGTGCGCCAAGTCCTGGCTCTTTGGAGATTTCAGGGAACCTGAAAAAAGGGCAGGTGCGACCTCATCATTACTTTCCGGACACAGGAGGATCGGCGTTGTGGTCAGGCCCAGAGTTCACACCGAATGCGGATGGGGAAGGCAACTGCTCTTTGTTTCCCCAGGGCATAATATATCCGTGGATCTGTCCCTTCAGGTCGTTCGGAAATGCCTCTGCGGACACAGGCTCCCGGAGCCCATACGATTCGCCCACAATCTCCTTGCCGCCGCATCCTTCCCTACTCAACTTTGAGATCAACACCATCAAGGTCCCGGACCACCCCCAGTGGACACTCAGTAATCTTTCCGTAACTGCAATGCTGTCCGGCAGCAAGGAACGCAGGCAAGGGATTGGAAATTTGCTTTGGCACAGATGGTGAGATAGGCTGATGCGGTATGGATATTTTTAATCATCCGCACCGTCGCTATAACCCGCTGACAAACGAGTGGATCCTCGTCTCGCCTCACCGCTCCGACCGTCCCTGGCTGGGACAGATCGAAAAGCTTCCTAAGGAGTCCCGTCCAACATACGATCCGGGCTGCTATCTGTGCCCCGGCAACGGGCGCGCAGGCGGTAGGCGCAATCCAAACTACGACAGCACCTTTGTCTTTGACAACGACTTTTCTGCACTGGTATCAGACAGGTTCGCGGCAGAACTCGATGAGCAAGGCCTGATACGCGCATCCAGCGAGCGGGGCATCTGCCGCGTGATCTGCTTTTCCCCGCGTCACGACCTCACCCTGCCCGAAATGTCACATGCTGAGATCCGCCGTGTTGTAGATGTGTGGGCTGAGCAGACGGTTGAACTCGGTGCATTGGACTATATCAACTATGTCCAGATATTTGAAAACAAGGGCGAAATGATGGGGGCCAGCAATCCCCATCCGCACTGCCAGGTATGGGCCAATGAGCATGTGCCTACCGAGCCAGCCAAAGAGTTGCGCTCGCTTTCTGCCTACCTGAACGAACACGGCACATGCCTGTTATGCAACTATCTGGCCTCGGAGCTGACAGCAGATGAACGGATTGTTCTGCAAAACGAGCATTTTATTGCGCTTGTGCCATTCTGGGCAGTATGGCCGTTTGAGACAATGGTGCTTGCGAGGCGTCATGTGGGTGATTTGCCCGGACTGACCGGCCCTGAACGCGATGCGCTTGCCGACATTATCAAGCGGTTGACCACGCGCTACGACAATCTGTTCTGTGTGTCATTCCCCTACTCGATGGGCTTTCACCAATCGCCCACCGATGGAGTGTCTCATCCTGAGATGCATCTGCATGCCCATTACTACCCTCCACTGCTGCGTAGTGCCGCCGTGCGCAAGTTCATGGTTGGTTACGAGATGCTGGGCAGCCCCCAACGCGACCTGACTGCTGAAATGGCCGCAGCGCGTCTGCGCGAGATGAGCGATGTCTTGAACAGATGAACCGCAACGATGTTCTCACCCAACACTTTGCACTCAGTTTCGATGGTGTTCCCGATCTGATCGTTCGCGCACCGGGCCGCGTAAACTTGATCGGCGAGCACACCGACTACAACGATGGTTTCGTGCTGCCGATGGCAATTAATCTTGATGTCCGCATTGCCGCACGCGCCCGTTCAGATCGCACCGTTCGCCTTTATGCTGCGGACCTTGACAGACACGACACCTTCAGCCTGGACAATGTGCGCCGTGTGGGCGACAAACCTACCTGGGCCGATTATGTGCGCGGCGTGGCCAATATACTGCAGCGCGAAGGCTACACATTGCGCGGCATGGATGCGGCGATCTCCGGAAATGTTCCATATGGTGCCGGCCTGTCCTCATCTTCGGCCATTGAGCTGGCAGCCATCATGGCATTTCGCCTGTTAAACGCGCTCGATCTTGACCCGGTGCGTGCGGCGCTGGTGGGACAGCGCGCCGAAAACGGATTTGTTGGCATGAGGTGCGGCATCATGGATCAGTTCGTCTCGTCTCTGGGCCAAGCAGATCATGCGCTTTTGATAGACTGCCGCAGCCTGGAATACAAGAGGGTGCGGCTGCCTCACGGCGTGCGTGTTGTCGTCACCGACAGCGCTGTGCGGCGGGGGCTTGTGGACAGCGCCTACAACGAACGCCGTGCACAGTGTGAGGAAGGCGCGCGGCTGATGGGCGTAAAGGCCCTGCGTGATGTG
>Ga0315310_10002519_pt1 | contig 11446 bp, 10 predicted proteins | sample TDP5_MG_FD_203630 | JGI IMG/M metagenome (GOLD analysis project Ga0315310, IMG submission 203630) | Freshwater sediment microbial communities from Lake Towuti, South Sulawesi, Indonesia - TDP5 | ecosystem: Environmental > Aquatic > Freshwater > Lake > Sediment | place: Indonesia: South Sulawesi... | reverse complement strand
ATGGACACTTCAAGATAACCCCTCCGGGGTTACTTCCATAGGGGCTTCGCCCCTCTGGCGCTCCAAAATGCTCCTCCTCGTCGCATTTTTCCGCTGTCACCCCTTGGGGGAAACCAGATTGTTTCCCCCAAACCCCCTAATCCGCATAGGAATTTTTCAAATTCCTATGCTTCAATATAACCACCCCAACATACAATATAAAGTAGCTTTTGTATGTTAGCATACTATATGTAGTGATGTCAAGAAAAATCTAACTCTTTTTAAAAGTCCAGAATTGTGCACTTTACGGAGGGGCTCAATTTATGGTAGCCGACGAATATTAACGCTCCGATGAATCGGAGCGGCTACCATATTTTTGAAATCCAAATTACAAAAAGACAACATTTATGAAAAGTTTGTTTGTGAGGAGCAATTAATTTCTTGCGTTACTAAATCTTTGCGAGCGAAACGGTGAAATTTCAATTGTCTGAGCCCCGATTTATCGGGGCGAGTTTTTGAAATTTAATGGAGCGAGCATTAGATTTTGTTAGCAAGAAATTCTAGCGACGAGCAAACTAACTTTTCTTCTATTCTTAACGCTCCGATGAATCGGAGCGGCTACCATATTCTTATTTTCTCCTGGCGGACAATAACTTTCTTATCTTCTTTATCAAATCTTCTGTGCTAAATGGCTTAGTAATGTAGTCGAAGGCTCCCTGGAGGAATCCTCTTAATCTACTTCCATAGTCGCCCTTGGCAGTTAACATAATGATGGGGATCCCGAAAGAATTCTTGTCTTCTCGCAACCTCCTACAGACTTCATAACCATCTCTTTTGGGAAGGAAAATATCCAATATGATAATATCAGGATTTTCTCTGTGCGCTTTATCTTCGGCTTCTATACCGTCGATAGCGGTTACGACTTCATATCCTTCAGATTCTAAACTCTCTTTTAAAAGCTGCAATGTATCTGGCTCATCCTCTACTACAAGAACTTTTTCTGGCATAATTGTCTCCAATCCTGTTTTCTATCCTATAAGGGGTAAAAGGATAACAAGTCTATTACTCCCATCTTCAAAGCGAATCTTTCCGCCCTGGGCTTCCACAATACTTCTAACCATAACCAACCCTAAACTTGTGCCTTCCTTATTTTCAATCTTTTCCTGAGCCACTCCTCCGCCGATTTCAGGAAGGAGTATCTCTACAAACTTATTCTGACCAACAACTCTCGGTTCGCCCTTAACTGAAAAAGTAATTTCCCCCCCTGTGGGAGTCTCATTTAGAGAGTTCTTTATGAGTCGGGTAAAAACTTCCCTGAGAGTTTTCTCATCGCCTCGAATAATTGGTTGACTATCTGGCAACTGTGCATATAAAGAAATCCCTTTATCTTCAGCTTCTTTCCTTAAGGATTGAATGACTTTCTCGATAATATCGAGGAGAGCTATCGGTTCTTTATTGAGCCCCAAGCGTCCCGACTTCACAGTAGAAAGTTCTGACACTTCTTCCACCAGGAAAATGAGCCGTTCCACCTGTCTTTTGACAATCTCTAAATACCTCTTCTGCTGTTGGTTGATATCTCCTACCTTTCCATCCAGTATTTTAGAGACGTATTCCTTGATGGGTGTTAGAGGAGAACGTAGCTTATGTAGAGCTAAAGTAAGGAACTCTTCCCTTGCCTGGTTCCGTGTTTTTAACTCCCTAATTTTTTGTTTCAGCTTTCTCTCGGCTTCCTTATACTTTGTTGAATCCTCCCCGTCGCCCAACGCCACAATCCTCCCTTAATTCTCAGTTCTCAGTCCCGTTTTCTCAGTTAGTTCCCTATATAGGCATGTCCTGTTTTTTCCGGTTGCCTTTGCCTGATATAATGCCTTATCCGCACAGCTGACCAAATCTTCAGCCCTTTTGCCATCTATCGGGTAGGTAGCAATCCCGATGCTAACGGTTACTTTTCCCCCTGGTTGTTTTTCTCTGTATTCGAAGGGGAAATTTTCTATTTCTTTTCTAACTTTTTCTACTATTATGTGAGCTCCTTCAGAACTGGTTGCTGGAAGAATTACAGCGAACTCTTCGCCTCCATATCGGAAAGCAGCGTCTGTTCTACGAAGGTTACCAGTCAATATTTGGCTAAGTTGCTTAAGAACCATATCTCCAGAAAGGTGACCATTGGTATCGTTATAATGCTTAAAATCATCGATATCCAGCATTGCCAGAGAGACGAAGTGTGCGTATCTCCTGGTAAGCTCTATGTCTTCGGGCAACCTGCGCTGAAATTCTCTTTGGTTATAAACCTTTGTAAGTTCATCTACCCTGGTCAATTCCTTAGTTTCCTTATGCAATTTTGCATTCTCAATGGCTATCCCGACCTGATTTGCAAAAAGAAGAAGAGGAGCAAAATCTTCTTCCGTTATCTTTCGTTTGAGATTGCTTTGGGAGACAATAAGAGTTCCTAAAGGTTTGTCCTTAACCACAATGGGGATAACTGCAAAGCTTTTAAGCTTAAGAAGATTAATAAGCGGGGGCTCAATTCGTTGGTCACGCATTGCATCTTCTACAATATAGGGCTTCCTTTCCATAGTGGAAAGGGAGAGAACTCCTGGCGTTTCCTCAATGGAAATATTGAGGTAGTCGATTCCCTTTTCAGAGACCGCCCAGGGAGAGACAATACATTTCAATAACTTCCTATCTTCTACATCCTCAAAGCGGTACAGGAATACTTGATCAAAATCGAGCTCTCTTCTTATCTCCTGCATAATAAGTCGCAAAAGCTCTTCAAGGTTCATAGTGCTGAGCATAGCTTCTGTGATTTCATTTATGTCCTTAAGTTTCTGATGGGCAATCCCTAAGTCTCTATTCTGGCGATGGCTCTGAATGTCCTTACTGACAAAGAGAAGGATAAGCGCTGCCAGAAGGATATAGTTTGCTGTATTATCTAAAACCAAAAAGACATCCAACACTATGTAAATACCAACCAGAATGAAAACTAAAAAAGCAGTACTCTTAAAAATTCTTCCCATGTCCCCCACCTATCCAATGATTCTTCCTATCTTCTCTTTCAACACTTCCAGGTCGACAGGCTTGACAATGTAATCGGCAATATGTCCAGCCCATATTTCATAGTCAGTTTTGAAAGTATCATAAGCAGTACAGATGATAATGGGAAGGGTGGGATACTCCTTCCTTATCTTCTCCAGCAATTTCAATCCACTCATATCGGGAAGCTTGATGTCCAGAATGAGAAGGTCTACTTTCTCTTTACTTAAATGGGCGAGAGTTCCTTTCGCATCTCTGGCTTCCATTACCTCATATCCTTCCTCAGCCAGTTCATCTTTAAACACCTCACGAAGGACCTCTTCATCTTCTGCAATCAATATCTTCTTCATTATTCTTTTAACTCTTTTCCTCTCTTTCCTTTATTCTTTTCATAGGCAGACTTACAATAAAAGTTGCCCCCTTGTCTATTTCGCTTTCCAGCTCTATCTTACCCTTATGGGCAACAACTATTCTCTGACATATAGCCAAACCCAGACCCGTACCCTGGGGTTTCGTACTGAAGAAAGGCTCAAATACCCTTTTTCTGTTATGGGCAGGAATACCAGGACCGGTATCGCTAATTTTAATCTGGAGGTATCTCTTATCCTGCCCAGTAGCAATCTTCAATTCTTTTTTCTCCCGCCCTTGCATGAAGAAGAGAGCATTCTGAATCATGTTCAAAATGACCTGTTTTAAAAGAGCAGGGTCGACAGGTATGGCAGGTAAACTTTGGTCGAGTTCTTTAATAAGGATCGCTCCACTTTTCCCAATCTCATCATCCATATGGATTAGAATTTCCTTTATTACCTTGTTAACATTCTCCTCAACCAAATTTGGCTTGGGCTGACGGGTAACGGTGAGCATATCCTTAACAATTCTTTCTAGTCGGTCTACTTCCTGCATAATGTAATTAGTATACTTTTTATTAGGGTCTTCTTCTTCCACCGCCTTGTGTATTCTTTGAGCACAACTTCTTATCGAGCTCATCGGATTTCTCACCTCATGAGCCACAATTACCGACATCTCTCCTATAGCAGCTAAGCGTTCTGAGTGAATTATCTGAGCTTGGGCATCTTTCAACTCTTTCTTTGCCAGCTCCACCTGGTGGCGCAACTCTTCGCTGAATCTCTTTTCAGTATCATATAATCTGGCATTTTCTATAGCTAATCCAGCCTGATTGGTAAAAGTTACCAGAGAGCGAAGGTCTTCCTCTTCTATGGGGCGTCCACTATGCAAATTATCCACTAAGAGGACTCCATTTACTCTCTCCTTGGCTCCCAGAGGCACTGAAGCCAGTCCATTGACTCTTCCCTCAAGTCCGGCAAAAATCTCACCATAAGTACCTTTACCGCTAGAAGGAGTTGCCCCTTTAGAAAGCGAAGCCAACCCTACCTTTGGTTCGGTCTCCCCTGGTATCGAACCCAATCTTCTCACTTGCCTGGAAACAGGCTCTTCCAACCTCATACCTCCCTCACTAACTTTAGCGATGATGTATGGCCTTCCATCTTTAACTGTCCTAACAATGGGATTTTGCTCATCTTCCAATGGAATCCTTAAAGCCGAAAGAAGCTCCTGAGCCACTCCAATTGCCTGTCTGCCCTCAATAAATCCTTCTTTCTCATTTACCAGGCAGATTATTGCACGGTCAAAATTTAAGTGTTTTGAGACGCCTTCTAATATTATACTCAGTATTTTATCCAAATCCATAGTGCTGGTCATCGCTCTACTTATCCTGTCCAGAGTTTTCAGCTCGTTCATCTTCTGGGTAATTACAATATTCTTCTCTTCCAGCTCATCCTTTGACCTTTTAAGGAGACTGGTTATTTCCTCATGCTTTTCATGAGAAAGAGTGAGTTCCCATATCCGTCTATAGATGAGTTTGAACACAATGATTAAAATGACTGAAATTACAATAAGGGAAATTGTAACCGATAAAAATGTTGCCCAGCCGGGAGATAGGTTTCGTTTGAGGTAGTTTTCGGTAAGCCTATAAACCACTAACATTAACAGGAAGACGGAGATTGTCAGCCATCTCAGAAAACGCAAATAGGTGGGTTCCTTCATTTCTGCCTCTAAATGGAAGAGGATTCCATTTCAAATATACAAAATACAGCTATAAAAGTCAATGTAAAAAGCCAAATAAGAGCTATACCATTTAATCGGGCGACCATCCCGATTCATTGGGATAAATTTCGGCCGCCCCTACGCGACTATGTACTACAGCGCATAACTTCCTGACAAAGCTATGCCATTTATGGCATAGTTGATTACACTTTGACCTAAACCCTGCTTTTAAGCAGGGTTTCAGCGAACTTTAGTACTACCCCTCCTAACCCAGTGGTGGTCATCCTGTCTATCTAAATACGCCTTAATCTGAGCAGTATTCACTTCCCCCAGTGAGCGAACGAAATATGCTGGAGTCCATAGGGCTGGCAGTTTACTCAATTGAGAATATTTTTTTCGTAATTCCCGAGAAGTCCGACCCTTTAATAACTGGACCACAAATGACAATTTCTCTTTTGGTTTAAGACTGATAAGAATATGCAAGTGGTCTGGCTGAACTTGCAAACCCAAAAGATGGTACTCCCTTTCTTGACAGATAGTAACCAGCAAATTGACTAAATCCTGAGCTATATCTCTGTCGAAAATTTCTCGATGAAACTTAGTTGGAAAGACGAAATGGTAGTGAAGTCTATAAGCAGATGTGGCTGATTTGCCTAATTCGAGATAGTTTGCTCTATCGGGATCGAAATAGTAATGCATTTTTCCTCTACCTCCGCTAAAGCGGAAGTTTAGGCTATAATCTGATTCCTCTATGTGCTAAAGCACATAGCTTCTGCCTCCGCTAAAGCGGAAGTTTAGAACGCGGAGCTATCGCTCCGCTACTCCATTATCGGGCGACCACGGAGTGTCGCCCCTACACTCAGGCGCCAAATTTTTTTAACTTAAGTCCATTAGCTAACATCAGGGGCATAGCATTAACTGCCGGAAACCTCCCCAGACTCCCTTTGCTACACTCTCTCTCTGTAAATCTCTTAACTCCATCCACCCGGATAAATTTTGAGTGGAGCAAGAATGGATTGGGATGCCAGGAGTGGGACTTCAAGAGAGAAGGAGTAGAATGGTCACTGGTAATGGCAATCACATCAAATCCCAAATCCAGAATTTCGGGAATAAATTTATCCACTTCTTCAATAATTCTCACTTTCTTTTCTAAGTTGCCATCCTCCCCAGAAGAATCGGTTTGCTTGATATGGAGATAAAAGAAATCGTATTCCCCAAAGTTCTCTCTAAGTGTCTTCACCTCATCACCTATGCTCTCTCCTGTCTGGAGAACTTCCATCCCCACCAATCTAGCCAGTCCTTTATACATCGGATAAGTAGCAATCGCTGCTGGAGAAAGCTTGAATAGTTCTCCCATTGAGGGAATCCGTGGAACCTTAGAAATCCCTCTCAACAGCACCGTATTGGCAGGATGTTGGCTTTTCAAAACCTCGTTTGCTTTTTTGATAAAACTATTTGCAACCTCCTCTGCCTTTTTAGCCCTGGCAGAAAGTGCCCGGGCAGGCTTTGCCTTCTCTCCATTTTTCTCAGGGTCAGCATCGCTGAGCGGACCATTTAAACCTTCACCACGAAAAATAACCACAAAGCGGTGTTCTTTCCCTGGCCGAATAAGAATTCTCACACCTTTTATCTTCTCTATCTTTTTAGAAAGGAGAGCACAAATTTCTCTATTCTTCTCAGTGGGAATTCTCCCTGCCCGGCGGTCTACAATTATTCCTTTACTATCCATGGTGGCGAAATTACCTCTGGCTGCCATATCCTTAGGGGTCAACTCTACCCCTATCCCCAATGCCTCCAGAACTCCTCGTCCAATAAGATACTTCAGAGGGTCATAGCCAAATAGCGCCAGATGGGAAGGTCCACTTCCCGGGGTAATCCCATATCCAATAGCGTCAGTTAGACCACAAATCGAGCGGGAAGCAAGATTGTCGAGATTGGGAGTTTCAGCTCTTTCCATCTCTGTCTTTCCGTCTAACGGCAAACCGCCAACTCCATCCATAACCAGAAGCAGAATCTTAGAATCTGTTTTAATGGAAATTTCCTTAATTATACTCTCAGAAACCATTTCTATCTCCTTTCAGAATAGTTTCATCTGTTATAAAACTCTTTCTCTAACTTTTGAACCCTTACCCCCTCGCTTCTCAATATGTTGATTATAGATTTCAAAAGACCTAACTGGATTCTCGCCATCTCTCCTCGCTCAGCCTCTCTCTTAAGGAAGGCAAACTGAGATTTTTCTTTCTGGAAATCCTGATAAATATCGATTCCTAATTTCTCTTCTGCCTTAAGAACCTTCAGAAGCTCGTTTTTGGCATCGGGATAAAGACGGAGCCTTCCCTCCCTAACTGCTAAATTGTTGGCTCCTATCTGCCGATAACTTGACACTTCCTTTTCCATAAAGGAAACTACGCCACCTTCGGAGAAGAAAGAGCGGAAAATGTATTCCCTTAAATTAGCATAATTAGACTCCAGCTTCCCCTCTCTAGGGGGAATTGACTTCCATTCTATTCTATTTATATCTTCTAAAATCTCTTCTAAATTTTTCCTCATCTCTAATAAATCTTTATCCTCAACATCTTCGTCTGAAAATGAGAGGTTATTCCTCTCTTCAAAAATGGAGTTTAAGGTCTCAAGGGCTATCTTACTCGACTTCTTAGCCAGCTTCTCAAATTGGAAATGGGAAGGATGGAGGAGCTCTTCGAGGTCCTTCCCCAGCAACTTATAAAGAGATGCTTTCTTCTTTCCCATCTTCTCCAGAAGCTTCAGTGTTTCTTTTCCTAATTCATCAATCGGCTCAGAAGAAAGGACAGTAAGAGTGCCTCTATACGGCTTTACTATTTCCTTGCCACTGGGATGAACAAATAAGAGCTTTACAGGATATTCTCCTCCCTTATCCGTCTTCCAGCGGAAGGAGAATGTGACTTCCTTTCCAGGAGGTATCACTCTACTAACTTCCTTCTCTTCAGAGCCAATGGAGAAGACTATTCTATATCCCACCATCTCTTCTTCATCCCATAGACGAGCTACACCTTCCCCATCATTTTTCACCACCAGGGAAACCACTACAATATCCCCTTCTGTAGGTGGACTCGGGTCCCAATTGTCCCCAACACAGACAAGTTTTGGCGGAGGCGCTACCTTAATCGATTTCTCATCACTCCACAGGAGTGGTTCTATATCTTCTGCCCCAACATAGAAGGAAGAAAATTTCAGTAGATGCTCGCCTTCCTCGGCCTCCCAATTGAACTCAAAATTGCCTTTCTTTCCAGGCAGTATCTCATCGTCAAATTTGACCTCCCTCTGTATCCCATCTACAGAAAAGATTGTCTTGTAACCCACACCTTTCCCTTCATCCCAGGGGGTAATAGGATTTGCTCCAATGTTCTCTATTCTCATTAAGATAGTCATAATGTCCCCACTCTGGGGCTCGCTAGGCTTCCAGGAGAGGATAACTGGTACGAGATTTATTCCCGTCTCAATATTGAGTGGCAATTCAGCCTTTGTTAAGAATCCCCTCTGGTCAAACTCGTAGGAGGCTGAAACTTTCAAATAGTGTGTCCCCCTTTCGGCTGTCCAATCGAACTGGAAATTTTTAGTTTTTCCTGGCAAGATGGTAGTTTCTCCCATAATTGAACCCTTCCTTCTCCCATCCACATAAAGGAATAGACTATACTTTTCGCAAGGAAGATCGCCTCTGTTTTCCAGACTTACTAAAATCTTCACCTTCTCTCCCATATATGGGGAAGAAGGAGAAAGAGAGAGGTTAAGAAAGAGATCGGGCCGCGACTCACCAATTCTGAGATCGAGAAAGAAGTCTTCAGCTTTCACTACTTCTAGTACCTCTCTATTGTTAACCACTCTGGGAAGAATCTGGGGATAGACCAACCAATTTCCATCTTCAACTACCCACTCAATAGGGCCGAGGCACACATTGTGTGCCTTTGGGCTAATTCTGGGTATAGTTTTAAAATCGAGAAGGATAATTCTCTCTTCTTTTTTTAACTGGAGCTTCGCAATAAAATCGTCGGGTAGGATAACCTTTTCGGAATCATTGCTTACAAAGAGGGAGAATTTTATCCTATCGCCAGCCTCAAGCCTTCTTGTAGTATCGATTTCAAGGCTGTTTATTTTCAGAACAGGTTTCACTTCTTCTACAAAGATATCGTGAGAGACCCTTTTCCCTATGCCAGTTGTAGTGGAAAGAGCGGCACCTATCGAATGGAGACCAATCTTAGGTACTTCCCATAAGTAGTCAATAAATGGGGTATAGTTGATATCCGAAATGGGAAAAGTAGAGAGAGGTAAATCATCCACATAGAAAATTAAGAGAAATTTACCTCTGAATTCTGGCATTATCTCCTTTGCTTTAAGGTGGGCTCTGATGCGCACAGGAGCGTCATCGTTCACAACCTCAGCTAATCTACCTTTCTGAAAAAACTCAATCTTAGTTATTGTAACTTTATCAAATAAATCTTCTCCTGCGCAATTCGGAAGGGGAAAAAGCAGAATACAAATAGTCGCTAAAAGGAGAAACTTACGGGTAACCATTCATATTTCCTTTAAATGCGTCATTGCGAACCCCGAAGGGGCGTGGCAATCTCGTGCATAAATAACGAGATTGCTTCGGGACTCCGTCCCTCGCAATGACATTTGGTGTCAGATTCCTTCCCCCTTCGTTTCACTCAGGGTCGGAATGACACTTCGTGTCAGATTGTTTCACTTCGTTCGCAATGACACTTAAGGGGTCTTCCTTAGGCCATTTTCTCTAATCTCTCAATTCTTTTCTGGATAGGGGGGTGAGTGGAGAAGAGAACTGCAAGCCCTCCGCCTCTCAAAGGATTGACAGTAAACATATGTGCAGTGGACTGATGGGCAGGTAATCTCCTCTGGCTTGCACTGACTTCCAGCTTCCTGAGTGCTTTAGCCAGGCCAAGAGGATTACCTGTTACCAGAGCACTTCCCCTGTCAGCCAGGTATTCGCGCGAGCGAGAAATCGCCATCTGAATTACCATAGCAGCCAGTGGGGCTACAATTGCAGCAACCAGAAGCCCTATCGCACCTCCTCTTCTATCTTCCCGGGAATCATACCCTCCAAAAATCGTCGCCCAGCGCGCAAAAGATGCCAGAACCATTATTGCTCCAGCAATAGTGGCTGCTACAGTTTGAATCAGGATATCCCGATTTTTTATATGAGCCAGCTCGTGCCCGATTACTCCTGCCAGGCCATCTTCATCCAGGACCTGCAATATACCCTCAGTTACTGCCACTACAGCGTTTTGGGGATTTCTCCCGGTGGCAAAGGCATTGGGAGCGGGGTGTGGAATAAGGTAAAGTTTTGGCATGGGCAATCCGGATTTCTGGGTAAGAGCCCTTACATTGCGATAAAGCTCGGGCATGTCGCCTTCTTTTATAGGCTGGGCTCTATACATCGCTAAAACAATCTTATCAGAATACCAGTAGCTTATGAAGTTGAGCGCTGCTGCCATTATGAAAGCGAAAATCATCCCCTGCCTTCCGCCGACAAGGTTTCCCACCCAGATTAAAACTAAAGTCAGGGCTAACATTAAAATAAAAGTCTTTATCTGATTCCACATATTTACCACCTCCTGTATTTTTTATTATATTAAATATTCTCCCCCTTCTGCAAGCCATTTTTAACTTCCTAATCACTCATCTTAATTATGGTTGTAGGGGTTAAAATATAATCCACTTTCTTATCGGCTCCAGTCATAAGGTTAGAAAAATCTTTAAGAATCTGTTCATCATGAACGAGAGTGATAACTTTGACTTCTGGCTGGAGAAGATTATTCTTAAGCAAATAGAACCACTCTCTATCTCCATAACCTCTACCTTTGCCCAATCGATTTCCCTTCCTGTCAACCGCAACGCTTCCCTCAATGAAGAGCCCTACTTCTGTTTTAAGTGGCACGCCATATTCCTTGAAGCCTTTTATGCTGGTTGCCCTCTTAATACTCCTTCTCTCCGAAATCTCAAGAAACTCAACCATATGAGGTAGAGCTACTGCCAGAATCTTATTGCTTTCCAGAACTATCTCCCTTACCCTCTTCAAAACGAAATCTGGTGCACAGAAAACACATCTACTGGAGTTGAATTCAGGAACCTGCTTTATCCTCTCCGAGGCAGCCCAAGAGCCAATGAAATTCGGAATCCGTTTAAAACACGGCCTGGGAAAGGTGGCAATGTTCTTATCCTCTAAAAGTCTCCAAATCTTTTGCCTTATCAATTCTTTAGGGTCTCTAAAATCCATGATTTTTTCTAAACCTTTTCCTTTATATTCAGAGCCTTTCTGTCAGGGGGAAACTTCCATCTTGTCTGTATCGAAGACCATCCCATCCTTTGCTACTACCACCCT
>Ga0315310_10002517_pt1 | contig 11448 bp, 13 predicted proteins | sample TDP5_MG_FD_203630 | JGI IMG/M metagenome (GOLD analysis project Ga0315310, IMG submission 203630) | Freshwater sediment microbial communities from Lake Towuti, South Sulawesi, Indonesia - TDP5 | ecosystem: Environmental > Aquatic > Freshwater > Lake > Sediment | place: Indonesia: South Sulawesi... | reverse complement strand
CCAACCAAACTGTGCTCTGAAGGAGAACACTGCGCTGCTGAAGAATAATCTAACATTGCTCACAAGGTTCATGCTTCGACCAACGTCCCGTCTCGTCTAGCTTTGGTTTCTACCTTCTTGAAGAGGAAAGTGGCAATAGCCACATAAGCCAGTGTTATCAAGAGCATCACGCCCACATCTAGCCAGAATGCCAGAAAAGCGTTTTCTTGACCTACTACATCTAGCCAGAACGTTAGAGACGCGTTCGCTTGACCACCAGCTATCCTTATAGCGTCTATCCCCCACGTCGGACCAAGAATGTAAGCTGCAGGATGCACCCAGAACGGCAAAAGTGCTACTGGAAACATAGAACCTGAGACCACATAAATGGGAAACTCCAATCCATTAGTGAACACCTGCGCAGACCTAGTGAGCACAAAGGCTGAGGCGAAGATTAAACCAAGAGCTGAAACTGAAAGAAGCGTCAAGACCATGGAAAGAGTAAACAGAATCGGATTTGCAACGCCCAACGGAACTCTGAACACTAGAGACGCTATCAAGAGTATAGCCACCATGTTAGTGAGACCGAAGAGAGCATTAGAAACAGACCTCCCAGCAATTACGTGAAGAAGGTTTGAAGGAGCTGCCACCACTTCTTCCAATGTGCCCTGCCACTTCTCGAATTCTATGGCGAAACCCGAAGAGTAGAGAGTATTGCCCCACATCCCCATCATTCCTCCGCCTAAAACGGCGTAAAGTCCAAACGGTCCGCTGGCCTCTTTGAAGAGTGTGAGAGCCACAAACGTGAAAACGAAGGGTGCAATCACGTTGGGGATGACCCATTGGGGGTCAGCCATCCAGTGAAGCATGGCTAGCCTGAAGGCACTGTATATAACTCTTAGCGTCTGCGGCATTACTTTACGCTCCCCTCGACCAGTCTGAGATAGGCGTCTTCCAGCGTGGGTTCCTTGATTTTGAGGTCGTAGATGCGACTGTTCTTCAGTATTTCCTGCACTTCAGATATTATCTCTGAGCCCTTCGGCGTCTGGATCTTCAAAACCTGTTTGTTCTCGCTCAAGTCTGCGCTGACTGCGAGAACATCTGTCACTCCTTTGAATTGAGCTACCTCTTTTTCCGTTATTCCAAAGCCTTCGATTTCAACCACGCTTGTGTCCATAACGTATTTCTTCAGCCCAGACGGTGAGTCTAATGCTACGATCTCGCCGTTTCTTATGATGGCTACTCTTTTGCAGAGTTCGTCTGCCTCAAACATGTAATGTGTGGTCAAGAGTACAGTCTTACCTTTCTCAACCAGCTCTCTAATCATGTTTCTGGTTTCCTTAGCAATCTCAGGGTCGAGCCCGATTGTGGGTTCGTCCATGAAGATGATGTTGGGGTCGTTGATTAATCCTCTGGCTAGATGGAGTCGCTGTTTCATGCCTTTTGAATACGTTTCAACTCGGTCTCGGGCTCTGTCCCACAGTCCCATGAATTGAAGGAGTTCCTTGATTCGTTTATCTCGGATGTTTACGGGCACCCCGTAGAGGTCGGCGAAGTAGCGCATGTTATCGATTGCGTTAACTCGAGTATATAGTCCTCTTTCCCCGCCGAGAACTATGCCTATTCGTTCTCTCACCTTCGTGACATCTTTTTGAACGTCATAGCCCAGCACTGTAGCTTTGCCCGACGTTTGAATGAGCATGGTGGTCAACATCTTAATCGTAGTGGTCTTTCCAGCGCCGTTAGGGCCAACCAAGCCGAAGAGTTCCCCATAATTCACTTCGAAAGAGACATCTTTCACAGCCACAACCTGTGTCTTCTTCCTTCGCAGAAAACCCTTGGTTACGTTGAAGACCTTGCAGAGATGCTCCGCTACGATAGCCTTGTCTGAAGACGTCGCTTGTCCTTGTTGCGAACTCAGTTCCAACACCGCAACCAAATTGGTTCACATGTCTCTTATTTAAGCGTGCCTTCTTGTGTTTACCGCCGAGCCTTACGAAAATGTGGGTTCTTTAAGCTAGGTAGAAATGTTACATAAGGTCTTGGATTGGATTGGCTTGGTTGACGCTTCATATTTGTGATTCATAATTCTTTAAAGAACATCAAGCCTTAGGCTACTTATGATGTATAATGATCCACTCTCCTTACAACCCAACTGTTAGTTTACGATGCGAAAAATGTCAGAGACAGACAGCCCACTTACTGATTGATTTTTCAAACAACCCGTTGTCAGCGTTAACTTTGGTTTATGAGTGTCAAGAGTGTGGGTGCATGAAAAAGACATTTGACCTAAACACTCTGCCAGAACTGAAAGCGGCTGGCACAAATGAAGGCGAATTCAGAGAAACAGAGAAAGAGGCAAGTGCCCCAGCCATACCGATAGAGAGGGGACCGCAAATCAACCGTTAGCCGCCGTGTGAAATCGGAATAAGCGTTACTTCATCGTCTTCGTTAATCTCGGTTTCCAGTCCCTTCAAAACGCTGATTTCTTTACCGTTCACGAGAATGAGGGCATTTGGACGTGGGTCGTTCAGTTCTGGATCAATCAGCAGTCTTCTGGCTTCTGTTGAAAGTGACTTAGCCAAGGTTTGAATAACTTTTCTCACGGTAGGCTCTTCAGGTTTTAAGGAGAGTTGACTTTTGCCGTAAAATCCTCGAAAAACTCCTAAGAGCCTAACTTTCACGTTGATCGTCAACCGCTATTCCTCGGAAATAATCTATTTTATTAATCAGCCTTCTCGCCTGTGAAAAGCCTTACGATGTCGGATGCGATTTGGACGATGTCGTCAGCTTGTTTCATCGCTTTTTCACGGTCTGAATCGGGCACTTGCGCCACCTCTTGCACTGTTCTCTCGATCTCCACTAAACAGTGAAGCACGGGGTCTTTCACGAGCTGTTTCTTGAGCATTGTCTGCCTCACAATGGCTTCGATCGAAGGTGGGTCGCCCAAACTGTAGTATATGGCGGCTTGAGCCTTCCGCATGGCTTCTAGAATCAACCCCGGCGCCATGTAGGGCGTCTTTTGAGCGGCGGTCAATTCGGCTCTTGCCTCACGCAGGTAGCGTAGCGCCCAACCTTTTCGATAGTTGTTTATCAACGGCATTTAGCTGTACCACCTTTCAACTAGGCAATTTTGACATTGTTTGTGAAGCTGAATAAGTAAGGTGAGTATTATAAATGATATTATTCTGTTTCTTTTTCGCCTTCTTCCTCGGCTGCTTCGGTGGTTTTCTCGGCTTCAGCTGCCTTCGAGATTGCGACGAGTCTGGTTACGTAGCCTGCAATGCGGTTTCTTAACTTGGGCGAGTAAATTGTGACGACAGAGTCAAGGAGTTTCTTGTTTCCCTCAAAATCAGTGGAAAACCTGTCTGGATAACGCTTAACCAGTTCTCTGGCGATTTTTTTCACTCGTTCTGGACGTACTTTACCCAAATTTTTGCTCAACCTCTGTGTGATGGCGAATGTTTTTCTTGTTTCATGTCCTTTTTATTGCTTACCTAAGCATGGGTTCTTAACTTAAAAAGGTTCGCGAAGTTGTGTAGAATCTGCTCCGCTACAACGTTTTTTTTAATCTCTTTAATTTCTGCTATGGCTTTGACCACTTCTGGGATGAAGGCTGGCGTGGTGAATCTGTCCTTGAAGGGACCATAATAATGAACGGGTCCATCTGTTTCGGTTAATAGATTCTCTAATGGAACGAGTTTGGCGACCTCTTGAATTCTTGTTGAAAAGGCGGCTGGTGGTCCTACAGAAACGTAGTCGCCACGTCCAACGATTTTGGGCAACATATCTATTGGGCTGCTGAACCAGTGCCACAAAACAGTGTTGAGGCTGTATGAAGGTAGGATTTCGATTATCTTTGGTGCGCTCCATCTTGAATGCACGATGACTGGCAGGGTTAGGTTCTCAGCCAAACGGAGCATCTCGTGAAAAACTTCAGTCTGTAGCTCTTTCTGCGCCTTGTGTTTGGCGTATTGTGGGTCTAAGCCTATCTCGCCGATGGCAACTACTTTTTCGTTGTTTGCTCCGTTTTGCAGGATGAAGTCTTTGGTTTGTTCTAGCTCGTTGGGCGCCAGTTGGTTAACGTTCCATGGGTGAATTCCTAAAGCAGCGTAGATTAGACCTTCGTGTTCTTCGGCTAGTTTGAGGCTTGATTTGCTGGTTTCTAGGTTCATGCTGTTTGAAACCATGGCGACGACGCCTATCTTTCTGGCGTCGTCAACGACCTCGGAGGTTTTTCCGTTGTATTCTGGGTCTGAAAGATGGATGTGGACGTCAACAAACCTCATAGCCTATCGTCTCCTCCAAACAGAACTGAATCTCTGATTAATAAGAGCTAATAAAACATGTTTTTGCCTTGTGTAGTGAAGCGTTAACGTTTTTCGTTGTGTTTGCGCCGTTGCAGGAGCTTGACAAGAGCCGAAAGGACGTCACGGCGGGCATGAGCCTCGTAGCGCCCTAGCCTTCGCAACAGGACTAGTCTGGCTAGGACTAAAAATAAAACAACGAAACAAAGACTCACCCACAACTGAACCAGGAGTTTAAATCCCGCCCTGTCCATAACTCTTCAAAAAAACAGATATTTTATCTGTTTGCGAACCTTGACAATATATCGTTGAAAGATCAGGCGGTGTGGGTCCGTGAAGCTAGATTGGGACAAAATAACTGACCAAGATTTCGAAGAACTCTGTTATGAAATATTGAGTATAGAGGGTTTTGTCAACATCAAGTGGCTTGGGCGTGGAGGAGGTGACAGAGGACGAGATATCTTATGTAGCAAAGCTGAACCTGCGCTGGGAAATCTAAGGCTGCAAACCACATATCTTGTCCAATGTAAGAAATGGGTGGCTCGACCTCCTACACCTTCGGACCTTAATAATGCAATTGCTTGGGCTGATGCCCAAAATCCCCATGTTTTTTTGATAATGGTTTCGCATACCTTAAGTGCAGATACCCATGACTGGGTTTCTCAGATTCAAAAGAAGAAACCGTATCAGATTCTTACATTTGAAGAAAAGGATTTTGAGCTCTTTCTTGAAAAAAACTTGGACTTGCATAAAAAGTATTTTGAAAGAAAAGAGAATAGGGCATTCTTTGAGCCAAAAAAGAATGAGATTCAAAATTCTGTGATCATGTGTCTAGTTGACAAAAGTGAAAAAGGCATCGAACGCATCTCAAAGGAAATTGGTCAACCAGTTTCGAAGATAGAGCCCATTCTCGCGGTTCTTCAGTCAAAAGGAGCTGTCACTTGCTCAAAGGACAAAAAGAATCAAAGAATGAAAGCGTGTTCGTTGAACAGCAACCTTGCAGCGTTCAAGTATATTGCAAGCAACCTTCTTTTGACTAATCACAGATTTGTTTTTCTTTTATCTCCATATGCAAAAGAAACTGTTAACAAAGACCTTGTTGAAAGCATCTTATCAAGGCATTTTCTACAAGCACCTGAGCAGTTCAAAGAAGACTTGATGAAAATAATCAGGATTTCACCAACTGCATTACATCATTCTTTGTTCTCTGATAATCGACAGTATCAGACAGGTTACTTGCATTTGCAGCGTCTTAAGGTAACCGAGGAAATTCGCAGGAAATGGGCCAGCCTTTACGTCGACTCGTTTAAGTTAGACTTGGTAGAAAGGATGTTAGTTGATTTACGTCACCCAGATTGTAAGAGAACTCTCGGGCAATACAGTATTGAAGGCTTTAAGGTGAGCATTGGGATTCGAATGGCGAGCATTGAAGAGCGAATTCTGGACTTGAATTCTGAGTCGTTACTGATGTTGGTTAAGGCAAAAGGCGATATACAGGCTGGCTCTCTTGTATCGGCCACCGAGCCTGATCTTTTCATACGAGTTGGAACCATTCTGATAAATTTAGGATTGTTAGAGCAAGCCATTAGCCAATACGATTTGGCCATCCAGCAAGTCAAGGACCGAGAGAAGCTAAAAATAGCTTGGAACAATAAAGGAGTCTGTCTAATGAGACTCCAGAGGTGCCCTGAAGCCATATCTTGTTTTGATGAAGCCCTGAAGATTGATCCGAACTTCGAGGAAGCGCAAGGAAACAAGCAAAAATGTTTTAATCTCATCAAGTCAAAAAGTGAAGTCCAGGTGGAATAACCATCTTATCTTTGTCTTCCTCTCTCGAATGTTCCGAGAGACTCAATCTCTCAACGTTCTGATTCCTAACGAAAAATCCAAGAATTTAAACCGGTTATTAACCCAGCGCCATCCACAAAGTATGCGTTCGTGAACTTTCGAATAGCTTAATTACTTCATGGCGCATCTTTTTTCAAATGTGTGTTATGCTTGACTGAGGCAGTTCCAGTTTCCTCGACCTTTGCTGAAGGAACTCTATGAACACTTTGCAAAGGTAGAAGAGATTCTAGCTACTTTGGAAGAACTTGCCAATAAGGAAGGATTGGAAAGAACAGAGAGAAGCCTCCAAGAATATAAAAAGAAAGAATATGTGGCTGTAAAACGTCCTGAAGACATCAGAAAAGTCCTGATGAAGGACTAAACGTTTGCGATTTATGAGAGAATTATTAAGAACGGGAATTTGAACGGAGTTGTAAATCTAGCCCCGTCCACATAACCCTTTTTCAAGAATTTCACGCATAACTCGGCGAGATGTCTTTCAAAAGTGGGCGCAAGTTAGGTGATGAGCGTTTTAGTTCCGTCGATGGTGAATTCTGAGTCTGAAACTTTTACTTTTCTGCCAACGACTGATTGAAATATTGACATGGCTATAAGTGCAAAGGGGCATATTACATCCTTGGGCTTTAGTAGACTATGTGAGAATCCTGCAAAAGCGCATTCTTCAACGTGAAGCACATACCTCTCTGGACCAAGCTTTTCAAACCAAGCCTTTTTGACAACCTTTGATCTCACGAGCTGTTTTGAGAAGTTTTCATAGATTTCATCAAGCGTTTCGCCTTGGATCAGGTTTAACCCCTTCTCCTTCTCAATCAAACTGATGGTTTCGAGTACAGGATGTACGAAAATCACTTCGCCTGAACCCAAGATATCTTCAAGCCTCTTTTGATACGCAAACAGTATAGTGTGAAAGAAAGTGGGCATGTCTATAGCGCTTTCCAATTCAATCATAGGGTCCATCGCCTTAACAACGACAATTCCCATTTTAGACATAAAAGATTATTGAAATCAAAAAACAGATCGTTGCTCTTCTAGATTATGAATAAGTGACACCAACAATCTTTAGCCTTTGCTCTCGACATTGAAGAAAAAAATGAACTGTAATCCTTCATAAAATAATAAGTTAACAGTTCGGAAAACCGAAGAATTTAAACGAAACTGCAAAGCTAGCCCCGTCCACATGCTCTCTTTTCGCGAATCAAGCCCCAAACTATGCCTTTACCGTATGGGTCATGGGAACTGAACTCTCCATGAACTGCAGGGTGCGAAGTGCCTTGGGGCTTCGGCAGAATTGAACGGTCAAGTAGAAGAAGGCTAAAGGGAATTGTTCCCTTCTTCTTTTGAAAATTAATCACTAGCACACGACAACATAGGAATTGGTCACTTTTGGTAACATTCCTATCTTCACGCTAACCATGTTGCAACTTCACGCTAAACAACATAGAAAGTGCGCCAAACCCACGCCAAACAGAACCAAAAACAACAACCAAACAAAAAACAAACCCCAAACCACAAACAGACTCAAGCCTCATCTAAACCCCAAAATTTTTTCACACACTCATACTAATAGACTAAGCCTACTACTCACAAACGTTAAATACTGCCTAAAATAACAAAACAAGCCTAAGAGATGGTTAAAATGGCAGGACCAGAACTAGCCGTAGCCCCAATGCACAGAATCTGCAAAAAAGCAGGAGCAGACAGAGTAAGCGAAACCGCAGCCAAAGCCCTAGCAAAAGTCCTAGACGAAATCGGCGTAAAAATCGCCAGAGAAGCCATGGACTACGCCATGCACGCCGGAAGAAAAACCATAAAAGCCGAAGACGTAGAAATCGCCGCCAGAAAAGTCCTGGGCAGATAAAAATTTATCCCAACCTAATAAGTTTTTACAGCAAGTATCGCTAAGTTTATATTTCTGGGGAAAATTGCAGTAGATAGGTTCACAAAAAATAAGTTAGTTTCGGAGGAATATGAAAAATGGCTTACTTAACGACTCAGGCTGGGCAACCAGTACTAATCTTAAAAGAGGGAACAGCACGTCGTAGGGGCAGAGAAGCACAGAGAAACAACATCATGGCAGCACGCATAGTTTCAGAGGTTCTGCGCACAACCCTTGGACCCAGAGGCATGGACAAGATGCTCATCGACAGCCTAGGCGACATCACCATCACAAACGACGGCGCCGCCATCCTAGACGAAGTGGAAGTTGAGCATCCAGCTGCAAAAATGATGGTAGAGGTGGCTAAAACCCAAGACGATATGGTTGGCGACGGAACCACAACCGCCGTGGTCTTGGCAGGCGAACTCCTACGCAGAGCAGAAGAACTGCTCGACCAAAACATTCACCCCACTGTAATCGTAAGCGGCTTCCGAAAGGCGGCTCAGATGGCTGTTGAAACCCTAGACAAACTGGGAACCCCAGTCGACATCAACGACAGACAAACCTTAAAGAAAGTTGCAACGACATCGATGGCAAGTAAAGCAGTTGGAGCTGCTAAGGAGCATCTGGCAGAAATCGCCATCGACGCAGTGAAGCAAATTGCAGAACAGCGTGGAGAGAAGTGGGTCGCCGACATCGACCAAGTTCAAATCACAAAGAAGGAGGGCAAGAGCCTCTTCGACACACAGTTAATAAAGGGTATCATAGTTGACAAAGAAGTGGTCCACCCCGGCATGCCGAAACGCGTTGAAAACGCCAAAATCGCCCTGCTGGATGCAGCCCTTGAGGTGGAGAAAACCGAGTTCAGCGCCGAGATTAGAATACGTGACCCCACTCAGATGAAGGCATTTCTTGACCAAGAAACTCGCATGCTGAAGGAGATGGTGGACAAGATCAAGGCATCAGATGCCAATGTGGTGTTCTGTCAGAAAGGCATCGACGACATGGCACAACACTTTCTAGCCAAGGAGGGCATTCTGGCTACGCGTCGAGTGAAACAGTCTGATATGGAGAAGCTTTCGAGAGCCGCAGGCGGCAGGATAGTCAGCAACCTAGACGACCTAAAAGCTCAAGACTTGGGCAAAGCAGGCTTAGTCGAGGAGCGCAAGGTAGGCGAAGACAAAATGGTTTTCATTGAAAACTGCAAACACCCACGGTCTGTCGCCATTCTTATTCGAGCTGGACTGGAACGCATGGTGGACGAAGCCGAAAGAGCCATGAACGACGCCTTGTCCGTGGTCTCCGATGTCATCGAATACAACAAAATCGTGGCTGGCGGAGGAGCTATCGAATCTGAGATCGCTCGAAAACTTCGAGGCTACGCCACTGAGGTTGGAGGACGAGAACAATTAGCAATAGAAGCCTTTGCTGAATCCCTAGAAATCGTGCCCAAGACCCTAGCTGAAAACGCGGGACTGGAGCCTATCGACATCATGGTTGGATTGAGGTCGGCGCACGAGAAGGCGCGAGGTGAAGCCAAAGGCGTCAACGTTTTCACGGGCAAAATAATGGACATGTACGGCGAAGGCGTGATCGAACCTTTGAGGGTTAAGGAACAGGCTCTGAAGTCCGCTGCTGAGGCTGCTTCAATGATATTGCGCATAGACGATGTCATAGCTGCGACAAAGCCAAAAGAGAAGGGACCAGAAAAACCAGGCGAAGGCATGGAAGAAGAATACTAGCCCTTTTTCCCCCCACTTCCGCAAGTTTCTCTTTTCTTTTTTCTAGGTCTTGCTTATGAGGCATCACCAGTGATCATGATGCACTCGGAGCTCGTCGTATTGTGTGCGGGGTTCTTTCTCTTCAGCCGGATGACCGATGGGGATCAGGTTGAGGGGAACAATGGTCTCTGGAATATTTAGCACCTTCTTTACAAGACTTATGCGCTCTTCCCCCGGATAGGCACCAAGCCATACTGCACCGAGACCCAACGCAGTTGCGGCCAAGAGAAGGTTTTCAGTGGCGGCAGAGCAATCCTGCACCCAGAAGCGGGGCGAGATGGTTGTATCACCGCACACTGCTATGCAGATGGGCGCTTCCAAAAATATCTTACCAGAGGGATGACCCATTGCCAGATTGTTCAGTTTCTGCTTGTCTGTTACTACGATAAAATGCCAAGGTCTAAGATTTGCAGCTGATGGGGCCGCCATAGCAGCCTCCAACATTGTTTTAATGTCCTTTTCCTTCACCTGCTCGGCTGTGTACTTACGTATACTTCGCCTAGTAAAAATCGTATTGATCAGTTCCCTTGTCATCACTAATCCCTAGGAACTAGAGCTTAGTGGAGATATCTCCCGCAACTCCTCCTTTTTTCTATTTCGGATGCAAGTGTTAGAATGCTTGACTCATCTGATGAGTTCTGCTCTAGATACGGTCACGTCTTGCAAGGGTTTGTCGTTGGAGTCCGCTGGCTTGTTGCCAATCGCGTCAACGACATCCATCCCCGCAATGACTTTTCCAAAAACCGAGTAGTTCCTGTCCAAACGCAGATTGTCTTTTAGGTTGATGTAGAACTGACTTGTAGCCGAATTTGGTTCATTTGTCTTCGCCATCCCTACAGATCCTCTGACGTTACTATGCTTGTTTGGAAGTTCATCAGGGATCGTTGGGACGTTGACTCCTTTCACGCTGGCGTCTCCGCCCTGAATTACAAAGTCATGAACTACTCTATGGAAAATTGTCCCATCATAAATTCCCTTCTGAGTTAGATTCTTGAAATTCCCTGAAGTAATAGGCATGTCATCATACAACTCTATAGTTATGTTCCCCAAAGTCGTAACAAAAAGAACCTTTGTTGGATTCGCACTCATATGGAGTCCTCTTTGCTAATTATCTGATAAGTCATTAGAAGATATTACTTATGGATGAATCCTCAACTGCTAACAGCAGAGATTGCACGTGCAACTGCTCCTTGGATGGAATGGTTAACTCCAATTGTTGGCTAGCTACCATGGAAGGTAAGAAACTCTTCAGGAAACACAAGTGAGAAAGTGAGAATACTATAGTTTGAGGAACTGTAGGTCAGAATCACAACTAAAAAAAGATAGCGGTGGCTGTAAATTGATGCGTGCGCATCTAAACCCAAATCAGGCAAAATTATACATAGATAAAGATAGTGGCTATATATCGGAAACGCAAATGAAAAGAGCAGTAGTATAACTCAGGCTCCGGTAGTATAGTCCGGTTAAGTATGACGGCCTCTCGAGCCGCCGACCCGGGTTCAAATCCCGGCCGGAGCACCATAGTACTTTTCTGTTTGCTGAGACATCGGTTGGAAATTAATAAATACCGAATACCTGAAAGGACTTTCTGGATGAGCAATTTTGAAACGCTTGACTTTGCCTTTCTTTTTATTGAGCGTAATCTATTTCTTTCTTT
>Ga0315310_10002516_pt1 | contig 11450 bp, 8 predicted proteins | sample TDP5_MG_FD_203630 | JGI IMG/M metagenome (GOLD analysis project Ga0315310, IMG submission 203630) | Freshwater sediment microbial communities from Lake Towuti, South Sulawesi, Indonesia - TDP5 | ecosystem: Environmental > Aquatic > Freshwater > Lake > Sediment | place: Indonesia: South Sulawesi... | reverse complement strand
TAACCAAGAGCGGTCTTATGGTGGGGACACCTGAGTATATGTCGCCGGAGCAGGCCGAAGGCAAGGGGGGGATAGACCACCGGAGCGACCTCTACTCCCTTGGGGTGGTGATGTATGAGATGTTCACGGGGATGGTGCCCTTTAAGGCGGACACGGCTGTGGCATTGGGGATAAAGCATCTCAAGGAGAAGCCCCAACCACCGAGGGAGCGCAACCGGAGCATTCCTGATTGGCTGGAGGAGGTGATACTCAAGTGTTTGGCCAAGGAGAAGGAGGAGCGCTGGCAGAGCGCCAAGGAACTGAGGGAAGCCTTGAAAGAGGGAGGGACGAGGGGCATGCCCTCCCGAGAGAAAGAAGTATTGCCTGAAAAGACATCACAGATTTATGAACCATCTGAAATACAGTGGTTACCCAAGATACAATTACCCAAGTTAAAATTACCTGAATTTCCAAGGCTACCCGAGGAAAAGGATACTTCATTTAAGTTGCCTAAATTGCCCGAGTTGCCCAGGTTTTCCGAGATAGAATTAAAATTACCTAAATTGCCCGAATTACCCAGTCCTTCCGAGAGAAAATGGTGGCAAATAGAGGATCATCCTCTATCCGAGTTTCCCAAGTTATTTAAAGAGAAAAGAAAAGACGCCTTAAAAATGGTAATATTTATTGCAATATTTAGTGTGATATATTATTTTATTGAAACTAAAATATCGAGTACTAGTAAGGCTATAAAAGAAAACCCTGTAAGACAAAGACTTATAAAAGCAATAGAAACGAAGCAGGTTTCTAAAAAGAAAGCGGCTACGCAAAGGGTGGCCATGGCTGGGAAGGTTCTTAGGAAAACAGAAGGCAATGAGATGATATTTATTACCGGAGGTGATTTTTCAATGGGATATGGAAGTATTGTAAAAAATATCAAACTTAAAGATTATTATATAGATAAACATGAAGTCACTGTTGGTGAATTTAAAAAATGTATTAATGATGGGAAATGCAGGAATCCTAATATAAAACATATTGAATATTTACGGAAATTCTGGTCGCGGGAGGTTTGTAATTATAGTGATTCTGAGAAATATAACTATCCTATGAATTGTATAACTTGGCAGGAAGCAGATGCATATTGTAAGTGGACAGGGAAGCGTCTTCCCACAGAGGCAGAGTGGGAGAAGGCAGCAAGGGGGACTGACGGGAGGAAATATCCCTGGGGGAATGAAAAACCTTCTTGTGAATATGCTGTTGTATCTGGCAAAGGAGATGGCTGTGGAAATTTCTATTCATGGCCTGTCTGTTCAAAGCCCAAGGGAAATTCTCCATATGGGTTATGTGATATGGTAGGGAATGTATGGGAATGGGTTCAAGATTTATGGACTGGTGGGCAACCTGTGCTGAGAGGATGTTCGTTTGGCAATTGGCCTGATGAAGCTTTATCATGGTGTACCAATGCCTCTTTAAAGGATGATCACGAAGAGAGTCTTATTTTTATTGGTTTTAGATGTGCATATACACCATCATCTTTAAAGATAGGGAGAAAGCAATAATGGAGAACGATGGAGGGATGGGAAATGCGAATTATTTCAATATTTGAGAAAGTCATCGGTGATACACTGGAAGGGCTTTTTGATCTCAAGAAGGGTTTTGAGCCCTTTGAATTGGACAGGATGGTCAAGAGGGCCATGGAGAGAAACAGAAAGAGGTTATTGAAAGAGGTCTTCGTCCCCAATATCATTGAGATTGCCCTGAGCGATAAGGACTACACAGAGAACGAACCCCTCCTTGACCAGATTAAATCCCAGGTAGAAAAGTCAGCAATGAATTTTATAGAGATGAGGACCTATAAGATCGTTGGGGAGATAAAAATCTCTATTGGCAGGCAGTCCGCCCTTAAGATGGGCGAGGTAGGGATTGTATGCAGGTTTGAGAAAGCGAAGGAAGAAAAAGCAGAATCCCTGGTTAAGGGAGCGTTGGCTTTAGAGAAAGAGGGGAGATTCGCCGATGCGTTGATTGCCATGGACGAGGCTCTGAAGAAAGGCAAAGGAGATGAGAGGATTGAAAAAAAGAGGAGCAGGCTCTTTAATCTCCTCAAAGAGAGCGAGATCAGACGGAAGACGAAAATCAGGCACCAGAAGATGGAGAAGGTCACCCTCTCGGCAAGGCTTCTTGTGGAGGAGAGCGGAGAAGATATACATCTCCTGTTTGGGAATAAATTTCTTGTTGGAAGGGAACAGCACTGCGACCTGATCCTTTCTGATGAAACGATATCCAGAAAGCATGCCATTATCATTTTGGGAAAAAATACTGCCAGAATCATTGACCTGGACAGTGCAAACGGGACATTCAAAAATGAAGTGGAGTTTCACGATGAAATCATCCTTAGCGAAGGCGATGAGATCAGGCTTGGAGAGAGCCAACCATATAAGGTGCGCCTGATGAAAAAAGAGGGCCATATAAGTTCTGTCTCTCTCTTGCAAGGCTCAAAGATATATATCTTTTCGGCAGGAGGGCTTATCCTCGGAAGTGACAGCAGGGAATGTGACATCATCATCAAGGATAGGTCTTTAACTCCAAGGCATTTGAAGATTGAGAGGGTATTTGAAAGCGTGATTCTATGCGACATGGGAGGAACATCAGGAATAAAGATCAATGGCGAAACAATAAAGGAAAAAGAACTCAGGGAAGGAGATGTGATTCATGTGGGAAATACAAGATTCACATTTTTTAGAGGCCAATGAGTTTATTTCACCATTATGAATGGCAAATATAGATAGAGAGGGGGCGATTTTATATGAAGATTTGGCCGTTTCTGGATTCAATAGAGAGGGAATTATTGTTGAAATTCACGCATTTTATCAATAAGCGTGAATAAAAATAGCGATTTTTTCGTCAATATATGAGGAAGGAGGAAAACATGAAAAAAGGAAAAATCTTTTTAGGGCTCATAATTGGTCTTTTATCTATTTCTCCCACGGCCCAGGCAGTGGATTGGTGGGAGGAGGAGCCAGGGGAAAAGGCTATTGTAGATGAGATCAAGATTGACAATGAGAAGCACCAGGCATACCGGGTGAACTGGGAAAATGGGAATATGGAGGTAATGGCCGGGGCAACAGCAGATATAAAGATCGCTGTCAATCAGGCCCATGCAGTTTCCATGGCAACAAAGACCGCCCGCCACCTGGCTTACGAGAAGCTGGCTGAGACTGTTGCCGGGATTTCTATTGATTCCAATTCCATTTATGACCGTGAGCTGATGATGGATGCCAACCTTAAGACCAAAGTGAATGCTTTGATCCAGGGCGCAAAGATAGTCAAGGAGGAACAAAAGAACTTCCCTGATGGTTCTGTTTGGGTGGAGGTGATCCTGGCCCTGGATATGAATGGGAAAAAGGGGCTGTCAGCACCTACGACAAAATGGGCCTTAAAGGAAGGGCGGGTGAAGGAGGAGGCATACCTGAGCCTCCCAGAGGAAAAACTCCCTCCCCTTGATGAGGAATATTCAGGGGTAATTATTGATGCTGGTGGCTTGGGGGGCCGTCCTGCCATGGTGCCCAGGGTGGTGACAGAGAATGGACAGGTAGTCTATGGCGAAGCAAAGGTAGGAGCAAACTACATGATTCGGGAGGGCATGACAGGCTATGCGGGCTCAGTGGAAAAGGCTCAGGCACAAAAGAGGGTAGGGTCAAATCCACTTGTGGTGAAGGCACTGAGGGTGGAAGGGTCGAATAAGTCAACCGTGGTTGTCTCCTCAGAGGATGCTGCCAGGATCATAGCAATAGATGCCAAGAAAAATATCCTAAAGGAGTGCAGGGTTGTCATCGTCCTGAATTAGGGGAAGGAGGGCTCGATGGAACATAGAATAATAATGCGAAATCTCGACATTGGACTTATTCTCCTTGTCATTGCAGGTTTTATCCTTCAGGGATGCGCTGGAGCAAAGCCTGTAACTCCAAGCGGTGTCATGGACAATCCAGGGCATCATGTTTTCACCGGGATGAAATTTCTGGACAGGAATGAACTGGACAAGGCGCTGGAAGAGTTCAACAGGGCAAAAGAACTGGATAAAAAATACCCTCCAGCATATGTGGGGACCGGTCTTGCCCTGGGGGCAAAGGGAGATTTCAAGGGCGCATTCAAGGAGATGGATAAAGGGATAGACCTTGCAGAATCTCCTGCGGATAGGGACCTTGCCCATACAGGAATGATCAGGCTCTATACTGCTCAGGGCGAAGAAGATTGGCTGGAGAGCGCAGAGAAGGAATTCATAAAAGCGCTTAAAGCAGACCCAGGCTCATCGGAAGCTCACTTCTTTATGGCTGAGGCATACAAGAAAGCATATGTTTTTGATAAGGCAGGTGAAATGTATAAGAAAGTCTTGGATATCAACAAAGATTACATTTCACAGGCGGATGAGGGCTGGAAACTTACCCAGAAGATCCAGAGGGCTGCCCCAGGGACCAAGATCGGGAAGAAGATCGCCCTGGTTGGGCAGATCACACGGGCTGATGTCGCTGCCCTTTTTGTGGAGGAGATGGAGTTGGAAAAGGTTTTCAAGAAGAAGAGGCTTATTGCAGAGGGCGCCGAGTTCCGCACTCCCCAGGAAGCCGAAGTCTCCCCCCGCGCTGGAACCCAGCCTTTGCCCGAGGATGTGGTCCAGCATCCCCTGAAGGCAGACATCGGGACGGTTCTCACACTCCACATCCGTGGGCTTGAGCCATTTGATGATAAGACATTCAAGCCAGATGAACCCATTACCAGGGCGAACTATGCACTTATGATAGAGGACATTCTCGCCAGGGTGCTGGGGGACGAGAGCCTCACCCGGAAATACCTGGATAGCGCCTCCCCATTCCCCGATGTCCGCCCGGACCATTATGCCTTCAATGCAATCATGGTGTGCACAACGAGGGACATCATACAGGCAGAGCTGGATGGGACCTTCGGTCTGGGCAAACCGGTCTCAGGGGCAGATGCCCTGCTCATCATCAGAAGGCTCAAGGAGGAGTTGAGGATATTTTGAGAGTTTGCCGAAATATTATCCCTTTTCCCTTTCAAGAGAGGCCAGGGTACGGAAACCAATATTATCCCTTTTCCCTTTCAAGAGAGGCCAGGGTACGGAAACCAATATTATCCCTCTCCCCTTGCGGGAGAGGGGAAGGGTGAGGGGGGAGAAATGCTTTCAAGATTAAGGCAAGCGTTCTGGACGGTCTTAGGCATCGCCCTGGGATTTCTTATTACTTGCCCTGCCTTTGCAAAAGATCGTTCGGTGATGGTTTCAGGCATAGCCCCCATCATCGGTCGGGACATTTCTCAGGCGAGGGATGAAGCCATTGCAGATGCCCTATCCAGGGCTGTTGAACAGGTCGTGGGAATTATTGTTGATTCCCGTACCGTGACCCAGAATGAACTTCTCCTTGAGTCCAGTCTATATACCCAGGCCAAGGGCTTTGTCAAAAACTACGAGGTCATAGATCAAGGTGAGGACAAAGGGCTCTATACGGTGAAGGTAAAGGCAGTGGTCTCTGATGACCTCCTTGAGGATGAGTTATATAAACTCCTCAAGGAGGATAGGGTTGTCATCGTTACATCGGAGGTTAATCTTGGTCAAGATGTGGACAAAAATATCCTTGAAGGGGATCTGCTTGGACGCCTTACCGAGGTGGGCTATGAGAACATCATTGACTACAGGCTTCTAAAAGGGGAAGCCTCCCGGGCCCTGGTAAAAAGGGTGAAAGAAGGCAGGCTTGATTCTGCGCTGAGAATTGGGCTTAGGTTCCTTGCAGATGTTGTCATTGTAGGGAGGATTGAGTCGTTGTCCCCTCAGAAATGGAAAGACACGCCTTATCCTCTCTTCTCAGCCCAGGCCAGGGGGGAGGTAAAGGTGTTCCGGGTCTCGGATAAAAAGATGCTTGCTGCTATTGAAAAAACCGATGCAAGGGGATTTGGCTCAAGCGAGGAAAGGGCAGGCATGGAGGCCCTGAGCAAGGCAAGTGGAGAGATGTGCGATTATATCCTCAAAAGGCTCACGCCAAGGCAATACCGCACGGTAAAGGTGAACTTCTATGGCATACCTGATTTCAAGGATTACCAGAAATACAAGAACCTCCTCTCCATGATGCGCTTTGTTAAAAAAGTTGAAGAGGACCCGGTTGGATACAATCAGGTCAAGTCTGTTTTTCTCCTCCGCTATGCCGAGAAGGCAAGTTTCCTTGCCTCTCGTATTTCTCTTATTTCGGGCATGAAAATCACCACGGCCAGCGAAGATGAAATAAAGGTAGAAGTGTGTAAAAATAATAAGGAGGTGCCATGAAGAGAATACCAGGATTGATTTTATCAGCATTTTTTCTCGCGTTGATTTTAATATTGCCTTTTCACACTTCACACAAGCTCCAGGATGAGACTCTCAGGGGTCTGGCTGTTGAGGTTGTTAAGGCCATTCCTCAAGATGTCCATATGCGTCTAATGGCTGTGACCGACATCAAAGGGGATGACGGTTCCCTTCAGAGAGCCATTGAGGGAGGACTCAAGGCCAATCCACACTTCATTATTGTGGAAAGAAAAAATTTGAACAAGATCCTGGATGAGGTTGGCCTTCAGGTAAGCGATCTCGTGGATAGGAAAACAAGGATTGAGCCCGGAAAACTTCAAGGAGTTGAGGGGATTCTCTTTGGCGAAATACTGGATGAAAGAAAAAGCCCGTTGAAGGCATCCCTGCGGGCGTATCTCAAGTTGGATAATGTGGAAACAGGGGCAATTGTCCTCTCCAAGGAATTCTCTGTCACCGCTGTATCTCCGGCGAGAAACATCATCCTCTGGACATTGTGCGGGATCCTCGGCCTTATCTTTCTCATTGTGGCTCTGAGGAAGCATGAGGTTACGGTCATTAAGAAAAAGGAGGAAAGGGACGAGGAGGCCCGGGGCAGAATACGGACGGAACTGGACAAGGCATCCAGGAGCCTCACAGAAGCTAGGGATTCCCTGATGGGAAAAGGAGAAAAGGTGATGGCTCAGGCAGTCAGAGATGTGGAGTCAGACCTCAGGCTCCTTAGAGAGCGCATGGAAATCCTTGCCAGGATAGACAGCGGGGGGATTAAGAAAGAGGCGAAAATGTTACTTCGATTTGATGAGCATCTCCTTGGATATTTCAGAAATATTGCCTATTATTCCGAAAAGTTATATAAAGATGTGATGAACGATGATTTTAAGCACCTGAAAGCCAAGTCCGGGGAGTTGAAGAAGGAAATCAAAGATACTCTTAATAGGTTGGAAGACAGGAATACAAAATAAAGGGGGCATTATGTTCGGACGAATCTCATGTGTTGAGTGCGGGGCAGATAATCCCGCAGACAATAATTTTTGCAAGAAATGTGGGAAGCCCCTTTCCCGGGAAAGTCTCACTATATCCGAGAATAGATGGATGAGGAGAAAGGAAGATTTTGCCACCAGAGTAAATGTAGATGAGTTAGAGGGGGCCCTTAAGAAGGGGCTCTTTGTAGAGCATGGGACAAAGGCGCTTCTTTTCGTGAATGGAAAATATGTAGAGACATTGGAGCCGGGACGGCATGACATTGGCGGGCTTTCAACCAAGTTCAAGGCCTTCGATATGGGGAGGAGCGCTGTGGCTGTGCTTGTGAGCATGGGAGATTTTGACCTGGATTTCTTTGTCAGCGACCTCTTGACAAAGGATAGTCAGAAAGTGGATGTGACATGCAGATTCGTATTGAAGCTCAAAGATCCCAACCTGTTCCTCGTCAATCTTATGCAGGAAAAGGAGCATTATACCCTGATAAATCTTAAAGATTTTCTCCTTCCTGAGGTGCGTAATGCCGTGGAAGAGGCCATTGGAGAAAAATCAGTGGAGTCTCTGCCTTCAACCCGCACGCTCAAGGAAGAATTGGCCCTGAGCGTGGAGACCCATCTCAAAAGGACATTTGAGAGGAAGGGGCTTGATTTCGTCCATGTCAGGGCTTTCCTTTCCACCAGGGGGAAATATGGAGAGATCAGGGAGAAAGCAGGGGTCATATTTATAGAGGAAAAGGAGCTTGAACTCAGCCGGAAAAAGGTTGCACTCTTTGATGAGATGGCCCGGCTGGCAAATACCAAAAGGATGAACGAGGTCAAGTCCGAGATAGACCTGGAAAAATTCATACATGAGGTGGACAAGGATAGAATTTTAAGAAAAGAAGAGAAGGAAGAGTTCATCCGGGCTTTTGCAGAGAAGAAGGAAGACCATGAGGTTGCCAGGAAGCATTTGGTGGATAAAATCCTCCTGGAACAAAGGCTGGAGCGTGAGAGAATTGAGATCGCAGAAACACGCACAAGGGAAAAAGAGGCCATAGATCATGAGATCGCTATAAAGAAGAAACTCAATGAAGCCCAGATCATAGTGGACAGAGAGCAATTTACTATTGATATACAGAAGGAAGAGAAGAAGCTGGAACTTGCCTCTAAAGCTATGAGAGAGATGATGGCTTGGGATCAGGAGGAAAAGGAGGCCCAGAATAAAAGGAGGTTGGCGATCCTCAAGGAATATAAGGATATACCCGCGGAGAAGTTGGAGGTTATCCTTGCTTCCAGCGGAAAAAAGGGAAAGCGTTATGCAAAGGTCTTGAGAGAGAAATACAAAGCCAAAAATATGGAGGAGCTTTACAAGCGCCTTGATTCGGTCAGGGAAGAAGATGCAAAGAAACTCCAGGAATTGATGCTCAAGAACCTCGAAACCATGAAAGAGGTGGCGGTTGCAGCCTCCAGTGGACGCCAACCGGTTGGGGGATGGGGGCAGATTATCCTGTGCAGGAAATGCCATAACCAGGTCACCGTTCAATTGGGAATGAAGGCATGTCCCTTTTGCCAAACCCCTTTTTATGATTAGCCCGTGACTGGGAAGGACGAAGAAAGAACGACTGTTTACAGGCGCGGTCTTCGCCCGCGTGATATCCCCTCCCTTTTGAAAATCCTTCGTGAAAGCCACGATGCCTCTCTCAGGAAATCCTCCCTGAGGCTCCTGGGGAGGCTCATTGGCGATAATGTCAGCTCGGAGAAAGGCCCTCCCCACACCGTGGAGCTTTCTGTCGTGAAAAATGAATTGAAACAATTGTTCACTGCAGAGAAAGATATGGAGATATCAGCAATCATCCTCAGGGTACTTAACAGGCTTGAAGCCGTCAGGTCTCTTGCATGGGATCCAGCTCGGAGCTTTGACAGGGATCTGGGGGAGGAAGAGGCAGGGAAGATTTTCAAAGAAGTCACCAGGCTCAAGGATATATATAACGAAGCACACGGGCAGGGGGGGGCCTTTGATCAAAGATACGAGGTCCTCCATGAAATCGCTACCGGTGGGATGTGCAGGATCGTTAGGGGGATCAGGAAAGAAGATAAAGTGCATGTGGCAATCAAATTCCTCCTTGAGAGGTTCTTAGACACACCGGAGGTGATCAAGCGATTCCACAGGGAATCGGAAATCCTTATTCGTCTCCGCCACCGAAACATTGTCAGCATCTATGAGAGGGGGGAGGTAGAGGGGTGCTATTACATCGTAATGGAGTTCATGGAGGGAGGCTCTCTGGATGATTATATAGGCTCAGATGGTGTGGAATATACAGAGGGACTTTCCATTCTCTGTCAGGTATGTGAAGCCCTGGATATGGCTCATGAGAATGGGATCATTCACAGGGACATTAAGCCGGGCAATGTCCTCCTCACGCGGGATCGGGTGGCAAAGCTCACCGACTTTGGCCTTGCCAAAGATACACGAGCAAGCGAGCTCACCACGGAATCCACGGTCATGGGAACCGAAGTCTATATGGCTCCGGAGCAGAGAGCGCTGTCCAAGGGGGTGGACAGGACAACAGATATTTACTCTATGGGCGTGATGATTTACGAGGTGCTTAGTGGTGGAGAGCTTCCTGTGGATGACTATCCATCGCTCAACCAGCTGACCGAGGGCATTATCTCTCGGGAAGTGGATGAGGTAGTGGAAAAATGCCTGAAAAGAAGGCCTGGAGATCGTTTTCAGAGTGCGGGAGAATTGAAGAAAGCACTCTCCTTATCATGGCAAGGAAAGGGGTAACGGATGAGGTGTAGAAAGTGCGGTGAAACTATAGTAATTACGGATAGGCAATGCCCCAAATGCGGCTTTGATCTAATGAGGTTAGATATTGGTCCTGCACAGGGAAGCCGATCTCAGGAAGGGATCAGAATCAACTTTCTTCCTCAAGGCATTGGCCCGTCAAAGGAGATCAGGTCGGAAGATATTGACATAGGTCTTATCATGGTGTTTCCCAAGATCTATTATGCCCTGATTCATAATAATGTCCCAATTATAAATTCCCTTGTTGTTAGAAATACCTCAAATGAGCGCGCAGAGAATGTGCTGGTCATCATTAAAGTCCTCCCGGATTTTAGCTCGGAGTGGAAAACTATGATACCTCTCATCCCCGCCAGAATGGAGCATGTGGAAAGAAATATTCAGGTTCCCCTGGTGAAAAAAAGGCTTTTGGATGTCAAGGAGTCAGAGAAAGCATTTATTGGTATTGAAGCCTCTGTGAAAGGAGAGATGGTTTTTGCCAGATCGTATCCAACAGAAGTTGTGGCTTATAATGAACTTTTTATTTCACCTCTTTTCCCTCAACTTATTGCCTCTTATATTTTTCCAAATAATGATGCCATAGAAAAGGTGAGAATGTCAGCCACCCCATATCTCAAGGATCTATGCGGCGAGGATTCCTTTAACGGGTATCAATCCAGGGACCCTAAGAAGGTTCATGCAATGGCCGAGGCGATGTATCGATCCCTTCAGCAGGAATTGGAGATTAAATATATTAACCCGCCTGCGAGCTTTGAGAGGGCAGGACAGAAGATCCTCTTTCCCCAGGCCATCCTCAAGCATCAGGCTGGGACATGTCTGGATTTGGCTCTACTCTTTGCTGGATGCTTGGAAAGGATTGGTCTCTATCCACTGATTTTCCTGATAAATGGTCATGCCTTCCTGGGCTACTGGGTGAGTGAAGAGGATTTTCAAGACTTCTGGGAAAAAGAACCGATGTTCGATCCCTCTGGAGTGAGGCCAGAGGAACTTCATAAAAAAATGGCCCAATTCCTTTTGGAAAGATATGCAAGGCTTGGAAAAAGAATAAGCAACGAGAGCATTATTCCCTTGAATTCCATCACATTTACTCAGGGAAAGGATTTTTCAGAGTGTCGAGAAGAGGGGTTGAAGTTCTGCAAAGAGGATTTTATTGCTATTGTAGATATCATTGTTGCCAGGAAAGAAGGTATAAAACCCATCCCGGAATAATTTTAATTGCAGATATAGTCGCTACCTATGCTCTTGATGTTTATAAAATCTAATTAATAATCTGGTTTTTTATAAATTTTAAAATATTCTTTTAGCAAATTTTTATCATCAACGAATTCAAAAAGTCTCCAGCTTGGATATACTTTATTATCTTTGTCCATAT
>Ga0315310_10002515_pt1 | contig 11451 bp, 8 predicted proteins | sample TDP5_MG_FD_203630 | JGI IMG/M metagenome (GOLD analysis project Ga0315310, IMG submission 203630) | Freshwater sediment microbial communities from Lake Towuti, South Sulawesi, Indonesia - TDP5 | ecosystem: Environmental > Aquatic > Freshwater > Lake > Sediment | place: Indonesia: South Sulawesi... | reverse complement strand
GATCATACTCAAGCGGAGAAAGCATCCCAACCCGACCAAATGGCGAGGCACTATCATAGAGTTCCAAACCGAAGCAGACTACACTCGCGCTATGTCCAAGATTCTCGAATATATGAAACAGACGGCGATAGTCGCACCTTACGCTAACCTGACATTCGTCGACCCGAAGGGCCGCCTCTACAGGTTCATTAGAGCCACAACAAAGATGCCCAAACCTCCAAAGGAAACCACTCCCCATCCCCATGGTGTCGATGTGGAAGCTTTGAAGAGAATCATAGAGGCTACTACGGCGCGAACGATGAAGGAGTTCATGAAGAAACACTTTCAACGAGTCGGGGATGCCATTGCCAGAAAATTCTTGGACAATGCAGGGGTGAGCTACAAGAAGAATCCAAAGAGGCTTGAGTCAAGCGAAATAGTAAGGTTGGTAGCAGCTATGAAGAATTTTAGGGGGTTCTTGGCACCAGATGCGGGTTGCCTGAGCCCGCTGGGGGAAGATTTGCTCGAAGCGGGGATAAGAAAGGAATTCTCCCCAGAATTTGTAACCGTTCACCAGAGAAAACCAGCCGCCTACTCGGGTTTTCCATTCATCGTCGAGGTTGGCATAGCATACGGCGGGCAGGTTCAGAACGCTGAAAGCGTAGCATTGTATAGGTTTGCAAACAAGATCCCATTGCTTTTTGATGAGGCCAGTGATGTCTCTTGGAAAGTGGTGAATTCGCTGATCGACTGGAGGCATTACAAAGTTCCTCCAGATGCCCCCCTAGCAGTCCTCGTGCATCTCTGCTCCACAAAGATTCCATACAAAACAGTCGGCAAAGAGTTCATCGCCGATAGACCTGATGTCGAAAGAGAGATACTGAACGCTGTGAGGGAAGCAGCAAGAAGATTGTCCATTTTCCTCTCCAAGAAGCAACACTTCGAAAGAGAAAGGAAGAGGCTGGACATATTTGAAAAGTATCTACCGAAGATCGCCTCATTCTCCGCTAAACTCGCGGGAAGGAAGGGTGTTCCCGAGATAAAGCCGCTTTTAAGGAGCGTCATGAAGTATGGTCCGGAAGACGAAAACACAGAAGATACCTAAGAGCGTAGTGAGACAAAAGAAAGAGAAAGTTCTCACTAGCCTGGAGAGCCTAGGAACCCAGATCTGCCAGCAGATCGACCACAAAGAGTTCCCATGGATGAAGATGCCCAGCAGGTCAATACAGAACATTCTCTACGACCCTGAGACAAGGCAATATGTCCTAGGGAACCGGCAGGTCAGGAGGAGTGCAAGAAACATTAGGCACATAAGGCCGTTTACTCAGCTCGTCTGGACAGCCTCTTTCGTAGATGAGCTATCTAAACAAACCAGAACAAGCACACTGAGAGATGTCTTCTATTCTGCCCAAGCATATGAGATGGATTTCATTGACCAAGCAGAGAGCGACGACATAATCACCGATCTGGAGACGCTTTCAGGCATGGCAAGGGAGGATTTCAATGTCTTCCCTGAAGAAAGATCAGCGATCTTCGGAGATCTCACGATTGAGTACACAGTTCCTGGTTATCAAGGAAAAAGAATGAATCTTGCAAGCCATCCTGACGGCCTGATGATTGGCCCGGCCATGACGAACGCCGAGTTTGTCGACTGCAAGGCGAACAAGGTTATTGCAGTAGAGAAGGGCGCATTGTTTACCAGATTTGTGGAGGAGAAGGTTCACGACAAATACAGGGCGATTCTGGTTCAGACTGCAGGCCAGGCTCCGAGGGCTACCAGAGCCTTGATCAGGAGGTTGAACCAAGAACTCAAGCTTCCAGTACTCATATTGACAGATGGCGATCCTTGGGGGATGCACATAGCTATGGTGATAATCTCTGGATCTGCCAATGCGGCTCATATCAGAGAGCTTAACACTCCAGATGCGAAGTGGGGCGGCGTCTGGGCGAGCGACATCGTGAAGTACAAGCTTCCAAGCGGAGGACTCACTGACCTAGATATCAAGAGGCTCTACGAACTTAGGAAGGACCCGCGGTACGAGGGAAAGCTGTGGAAGAGGGAGATCGAGACGTTTCTGCGTACAAGAAAGAAGGCAGAGCAGGAAGCATTCAGTCGTTACGGTCTGACATACATTGTTGACGAGTACCTTCCGGCGAAGCTCGAAGAGATGAAGATCTAGAACAACATCACAGTCGCCCCTAACTGCCTAGACGACAGGTTTTTGGCTTCGGCAATACTGCAGGAAGAGAACAGATGACAAGCTTGGCGGAACGCAAAGCTGACAGAGTCCTAGATTGCATCGGACTTTTCTGTCCGGTTCCTGTGTTCAGAACAAGAGAGGAAATCGACAAGATGGCAGTAGGGGAAGTTCTCGCCGTCCTTGCTGACGATCCAGCTGCCGAGGAAGATCTTCGTTCATGGGCGAAGAGGACTGGGCATGAGATACTCGAGCTGAAAAAAGAGTCTGATCACATCTCCATATTGATACGAAAAACCAAGTAGGAAAAAATAGGATGAAACGCGTCTATTTCGACTACCAAGCCGCGTCCCCTGTCGACCCCCGCGTAGTCGAAGCTATGACTCCATACTTTGGAACTGCGTTTGGCAATCCCTCGTCAACTCACGGCCTCGGTCAGGAGGCAAAGGCTGCAATCGAGGAGGCACGAACAAGGATCGCTTCATTGATCGGAGCTAGGAAGAAGGAAGAAATAATCTTCACATCGGGTGCAACTGAAAGCAACAACTTGGCATTAATTGGAATCTCACAGAGAAACAGGGAGAAAGGCGATGTCATAGTGACCTCAACGATAGAACACATATCGATCTTGAACATCTGCAAGTATCTTGCTAGACTGGGATTCAAGGTAAACCATGTACCGGTCGATGGTTACGGCATGATTGACCTAAGAGACTTCGAGAAGATCGTCTCTGACAGGACCATCCTTGTCTCAATCATGTACGCGAACGGAGAGATAGGAACAATAGAGCCAATAGCAGAGATCGGAAGAATTGCACATGCCCATGGAGCAGTCTTTCACGTAGACGCTGTTGCTGCAGCCGGCAAGATTCCTCTAGATGTGGTGAGAGATAACATCGATATGCTCTCCTTGTCCTCAAACGACCTGTACGGACCGAAGGGCGTGGGCGCGCTTTATGTGAGAGGAGGAACTCGAATAGCCCCGATCATTGTTGGCGGAGGACAGGAACGAGGATTGAGATCTGGAACGGAAAACGTACCAGCCATCGTTGGAATGGGAAAAGCGGCGGAGATAGCTGTCCAAGTAATGGCTGACGAATCGGTACTACTCACTCGGTTGAGAGATCGACTCCACGCAGAAATCGCTAATGAGATCCCATATTCGTACTTGAATGGGCATCCGACGGCCCGTCTGCCGAACAACCTCAACATGAGGTTCAGCTACATAGAGGGGGAATCCCTTGTGCTTAGCCTCGACATGGAAGGGGTAGCAGTCTCTTCCGGGTCCGCTTGTTCATCGAAGACTCTTGAGCCTTCACACGTGCTCAGAGCGATCGGTCTTGCTCATGAAGAAGCCCATGGCTCGTTACTCTTCAGTCTAGGCAGGTGGAATGATGATGATGACGTAGATCGGGTGCTAAGCGTTCTCCCCGGCATTGCTAGCAGACTTAGAAGAATGTCACCTCTTACCCCAAAGGAATTACAGGTGTGATGAATGTACAGCGAGAAGGTAATGGAGCATTTCAGAAACCCAAGAAATGTTGGTGAGATCCCTGACGCCGATGGCGTTGGGACCGTTGGAAATCCCGTCTGTGGTGACATGATGACCGTGTACATCAAGGTCAACAATAATAGGATTGAAGACATAAAGTTCAAGACTTTTGGCTGCGGCGCCGCGGTGGCAACTAGTAGCATGGTTACCGAATTGGCCAAAGGCAAGACATTGGAAGAGGCAGCGAAGATCACGAGGAGCGATGTAGCTGAGCATTTAGGAGGATTGCCGCCAATAAAGATGCACTGCTCAAACTTGGCTGCTGATGCTCTCCACAGTGCGATTGAAGATTACCTTAAGAAGAAATCTGAGTAGTCTACTGTATTGTAATGGCTCCGCTCGGGCAGTTCCTTACGCAGGCAACACAGCCCGAGCAAGAAGCATCCATCGCGGAACAATCGGAACATGACTGAGAGGCCCTTCCTCCAAGGCATGCGTCCTCATCTTCAATGCGCACAGCCCCACCGTGAAGCATTAAAACGCCCACAGGACATACGATGACGCAGACCCCACACGCATCGCAGCTCCTCTGATCTATTCTGATCCTAGGCAATACTCTTCCCCACCCCAATCTGCCGGTGACTATTGCTTTGGAGCTCATCAAGTTTTCGTGTGGATGGAAGGAAGAGGGGGGAGCGATTCCCGAAGACGCTAGCAACCCTTAACTGCTTCTCAATCAAGATAGCTGAGAAGGTGATCCATTGACCGAACGGAAAGGCTGGACTTGGGAGAACGCCCTTGATAGGGCTATTTTGATGGAGGAGCAGTCGCACTCTTTGTATCTCTCCGCCCTTAAGAGAGTTCTCTCACAAGGCAGCAAGACCCTTCTTGAGAACTTGGCCCATGATGAGCTTCAGCATAAGACGAAGCTGGAGGAAGTCAAGAGGACGAAATCGTGGAAAAGACTTGGTTCTGAGACCAAAGATGTAGTAGATCTTCAGATCCTAGATCGGGTAGAGGATGTCCGGCTTTCTGAAGATGCAACATATGAGGAAATACTGATTTTCGCAGGTAAGCGTGAGAAGGAGACGCATGAGTACTACCTTGAGCTGAGTATTAGACTGGCGGACACAGCTGCCGGCGACGTATTCAGGAAGTTGGCAGACGAGGAACTGGGCCACAAAAATAGGATTGAGAAGGAATACGAGTCGGTCGTAATGAAAGAGGGCTAGCTAGGATTTAGTCTCCTCGGGTTTCTTTTTCTGCTCTGTTTCCGGTATGGCGAACTCCCTTAGCTTCTCGGCCATGCCTTGAAGTTGCTTGTCAACTTTGTCGTTGATGGATCCGGGCTCGAACGTTTCATCCGGTAGCCTTCTGCCGGCCTTAAGACCTGTTAGCACCTCTATTCCTTCATCGACTGTCTTTATGGGATATATGTGAAACATGCCTCTGGCCGCTGCCTCAACCACCTCTTCCTTGAGCATGAGGTTCTGGACGTTGCTTGCCGGAATTAGTACACCTTGAGCCCCTGTCAGTCCTTTTGCCTTACATATCTCAAAGAACCCTTCAATCTTCTCGTTGACGCCTCCTATTGCTTGTACCTCCCCTTTCTGGTTGACTGAACCTGTGACTGCTAGGAATTGTTTTACGGGCATGTTTGCCAACCTTGATAGAATTGCATAGAGTTCCGTGCTTGACGCGCTGTCTCCTTCGACTCCTTCATAACTCTGTTCAAAAACCAGTCGAGCGGACAATGTCAGAGGCTTGTCTTGCGAGTATTTCTGGGCTAGATATCCGCCCAAGATCATGACTCCCTTGCTGTGTATCGGGCCGCCCAGCTTCACTTCTCTTTCAATGTCAACCAGTCCCTCCCGTCCGATCCCGACGCTCGCTGTAACTCGAGAAGGCCTGCCGAATTCGTAGTCTCCGATTCTCATCACTGACAGTCCGTTTACTTGGCCAACGGCTTCTCCGGCGGTGTCAATAAGAAGAACGTTCCGTTCGATATACTCTCTTATCTTCTCCTGAATGAGACTTGACCGGTATATCTTCTCGTCCATTGCCCTCTTCACATGCTCTGCCCTTATGAATTTGGACTTATCTTGAGAAGCGTAGAAGCTGGCTTCTCGAATCAGATCGGCTATTACGGCGAACCGGGTCGAAAGTTTTTCTTGGTGATCAGCTAGCCTTGAACTGTATTCGATCACTTTTGCAACTCCTGATCTGTCTAGATGTTTGAGGTTCTCGCGGCTGCAAATTGTGCAAATGAAAGATACGTAGCTCTTGATGTTCTCCTCTGTTCTTTTCATATCAGTGTCAAAGTCAGCCTTGACCTTGAAGAGTTCACTGAAGTCCGAGTCATATGCGTACAAGAGTTGAAAGACGAGCGGATCTCCGATCAAGATCACCTTCAGATCCAAGGGGACTGGTTCCGGGGACAGTGTCTTCGTCGTCAGGAACCCATAGCGTTCTGCTGGATCCTCGATCACAATCCGGCCATTCTTCATCGCTCTCTTCAATCCGTCCCATGAGAACGGGTTCTTGAACAGCTCCTCGACTGGGACCACTAAGAACCCGCCGTTGGCTTTGTGAAGCGATCCGGCGATAATTAAAGTGAAGTCAGTCGTCAGTGCGCCAAAGACTGCCTCCTTCTCAATCCTTCCGAAAAGGTTCGTGTAGGTCGGGTTTAGCTCCATCACTACAGGAGCGCCTTTGAGGCCTGAGCAGTCGGCTATCACATTCACCTCATATTTTCTGAGAGGAAGTTCCCTCAGCCATGGAGTTGCAAATGGCAGACCAGCCTGTGCGCTCGGTCTGGCAATGAACTGTTCATAATGCTCGATCATGTCATTTTGCACATCCTTGAGATAGGCTGTAACTTCGGAGAGATCCTTGTATTTCTCAACTAAGTCAGTGATCATGTGGCCGATAGCGTACAAAGCGATATCCTTGTCCGCTTTGGCCAACTCCTCACCCAGCTTTTTCTCCAGTTCACGGATTTCTCGGACAGCATCTTTGAAACGCGCGTCTAATGCTTCGCGCTTCTTCAGGATCTCCTCCCGAATTCTCTCACTCAAGCCTAGAAATTCCTCGTCTGTCAGAGGTTTGCCTTGAATGACGGGGATGAAGATGGGACCAATCTGTGTGATCTGAAAGAGAAACCCATCTCTTCTGGCCTTCTCTGCCAGTTCTGTCAGAAGATCCTGTCGCTTCTTCTCGTATCCCTTAGCAATCGTCTCTCTTTTTTCTTGGTAGTCCTTGCTCTCGAAGGTTTTCTGAATCGCCCTTCGAGCCTCTTCTACGAGGGACTTCATGTCTCTGCTGAAGATGTTTCCCAGTCCGGCTGACAATCGCAGAGCGTTCGGCTGATACGTGTTGCGAAAGTTGTTTACGTAGCACCAGTCAGAGGGCAAAGGCTTGCTCTTGGCAAACTCCTCAAGGAAACTCTTTACTGCTGTTGTTCGGCCTGTTCCAGGCCAGCCTGCGACATAGATATTGAAGCCTTTCTCTCTTATCTCCAAGCCGAACTTCAGTGCCTTTACCGCTCTTTCCTGACCCACAATTGTATCTAGAGGAACTGCGTTTTCAGTCGTCTCACAGGTTACGATAGAGGCCTCGCACGGACAGCGAAGCTGTGAAGGTTTGAGTTCATCTACCATGGATACCAACCGCAAGACATCTATCGCTGAGCTTATGGGTTGCTTCCAAATCAGCTTTTCGAATACACGGTTGCAGGCGTGCCCCTTTGCAGCTATCTTCCGATCCATGACGGTCGAAGTGCCGTGAGGACGTGCTCAAGAAAATGCTCCTCAGGCAACGCTCCTACCACTGCAGCATCATATACAGCTCGACCGGATTCCAGCTCAAAACCAAGTGATAGCGAGATTCATCTTCATTATTCAGTTCATCTGCGGAAAATCCGGTTTGTTGTGACTAGCATGTACTATGAAATGGCTAAGGCTATGTTCAAAGGATTTGGGATGATCTGTACAGTAGCGAACAGTTTCGCATAGCATCAGTTTCGAATGTAGGGTGCCTCGCGTCGCCTTTTAGACTCCGACAGTTTGATGACAGACTGTAACTTGTCCATGGGTCTCAACTGGAGTACTCCTGCTTTGGCCGCAGATTGCAAGAGGTCATGTGCCTTCTGAGTTCGAGTTATTACAGTGCACCATCCTACCTCGGAGCCTGCATGTCCAATTGAAATGTCAGCTAGTTCAGCGGTGAAGTCTTGGCACTTGCTGCATCCAAGATGTACGTAGGATTCTAGGTTCTTGACAGGTATGTCGAGCTTTGCTTCGCCGCCATAGTAAGCTTTCAGATGCCCGTTTCTTATCTCGATCTTACTGATCATTTCAAGGTCTAGCTTTTGTTGTTCTTTGAGGTAGCCAATGAAGAGGGGATTGTACTTGTAGGTGTTGTAGCAGAAGAGACCGACGGCGAGTTTGACTTGTTCCGCGAGCTTCCGAGCGCCGTGAGGGGACGTAGCGACTCTTCGAAGTGCTTGGATTTGACACGGCATACCGACGAAGGCAATGCTGGAGCCAGGGTATCCAGCTGTCGCCTCTGCCAGCGCGCCCAAGGAGCCTGTTGCGGTATATTTCGAGCCTGCATTCAAGAGTAATTCGTCCCTTGTGCTTGCGATCGCGGGATGTGGCCTCCAAGGCGCTTCAGAATCCCTTCCCACTAGTATGACATGGTGGACCAGCTTCGTTTCAAGAGCACGTTGCAGAAGCGCCGTAACCACGCCGCCGTCTTGGCATTTCGCAAGAACTTGTTCATCTAAGCATCGTGCAGAAAATGCGCCCAGCTTCACTCCCAGCAGCTCGTCAGCTGTTCGATTCCTTCCGAAAGTGAATCTCTCAACACTTGGAAGAGGGAGCTCGACTCTAGGACATCCGTAGTAGCATAGTTCGCATAGAACGCAACGACCTGCCAATGTGGGTTTCTCCTCATCTGTGTAGTTGATGACGTTCACTGGACAGGAGGCGATGCACGATCCGCAGTACATGCACAGACCTGTGTTCACTACTTCAGTTAAGAGGCTACCAAAAATCTTCGGAGGCTTGCTCAAACTTCACGACTCTCCAATCGTCATCTCGTTGAAGTATCGTGCCTTCAAATTCTTATGTTTTCCCTGATAAGTTCATAGCGAATCTTCTGTCCTTGCCTGAGCGTTAGGAAAACGATGCTGTTAGAGTTGGCCTTTGAGTCTGGATTCTTTGCAGGAAGAGCGTTGACGGTTCTACTACTAGATGTATTTGGCGCCGCCGGTCCGGATCGAACGGACGACCAACGGGTCTCTGCGTTCAGATCACGGGGGTATAACAGCTTCAGCCTCAGCCTTTGGTTGACGGTTGAGTCCGCTGCTCTACCACTGAGCTCTCGTCCGAGCCTTGGAGCTCACGAACGGCGGCTCGTCTATCGGCGGCGAGATTGACTGTCAGGGAAGGTTGCTATTTAAGGATTCATCGGCCTGCCTGCGTCTGCTTCAATGCACGGCCAAAACGAGATGAAACCGCTCATCAAATGGTCTGAATCGTCATGAGTTGATAGAGGGCTTAGAGAAACCCTTAAACAACCCAAGCCCCTCAAGGTGAGAATCGAGTGAGATGGGGCCCGTAGCTCAGCCAGGTTTCGCAGAGACTGAGAGAGCAGCAGGCTCATAGCCACGCGGATGAGGGAGACCTGTCGGTCGGGTGTTCGAATCGCCCCGGGCCCACCAATCTTTGGCTGAAGTCATTCATTTTTGACATTCATCGTTTTGCGAGAAGGTTACCTACTGACGAGAATGAAGAAAAAAGAGGGGGGACGTAACGGCTACTCGGGCGGTATCTCGCTGAGCAGTGTTTTCAGGTCGATGCCCATCTTCTTGTTCTTGAATGCATAGTACACGTATAGAGCTAGTCCTATCCCCAGAATGAGGCATGATATCGAGATGTCCATTGGTGCCATGACCGTTGCGTTCGTAGCGAAGAAGAACAGGCCTAAGCCAAAGGCCACGACTCCACATATGGATGGAAGCGGCAATCCTCCGACTTCAGCCTTGATGCTCTCGTATATCTCGGGCCTGACTATTGGAAGTAGAGCCAGTGCAAGTCCCGTGAACGTGTAGCCCAACAGATACATGAAGGTCGCGTTGATTCCACCTGCCAGTGACCTTAGAGGGCCGAGCACGGGTGAGGATATGATTATGCCCATGATTCCTCCGACCACCATGAATATGATCGCCCATGTCGGTGTGTGGAACCTCTCGCTGACGTTGGCGAACCTCTCCGGGAAGAATCTATCGAAGGCCAAAGAGAATACCCGTCTAGTCTCCATCATCAACGCCGCAGGTTGCACGTGATACAGGCTGAAGGCGCCCGCCGTCGCTATCAGGAAAGCGAGAAGAACATTTCCACCGGCGAAGATCGCTGCGAACATTGGGACCACAGGGTCAATCTTGGGTGTGATCACGAACTGTGCCCGCGCCTTGTAAAAAGCCCAGTTATATTGTGAGATGAATTCGCCACCAGCGAAGAATGTTGACGCTGCCAGGCCTATGTATATCACTGCCGTAATAAGTGTACCCGCTATTATTCCAACTAGCATGTTTCTCCTCGGATTCTTTACCTCGCCAGACCATTGGGCGGGATTGTGGAAGCCGGAATAGGCGAAGAGCGCTGCACCCGCTATTCCTCTGATTGTGGCGTCAAAGTCATGTGCCGTTGGCTTCCACCCGGTGTTCGTGGCGATCGTCACGATCTCCTTGTATGATCCTGCTCCCCAGACAGCATCCCACGCCTTGCTGAAGGAAGCCGCACTAAACGGGTTACCGAGTTGCAGCAGGATGGCAATAATGCCCCCTACGAGAGGAATGAACCAAATTAGCACTGTGTACGCCTTGAATACAGTTCCCCCAACTGTCATGAAGAACCAGACTGTCAGGAGGAGAAGGATTGCTCCTACGAGGATTATTGTTGGGTCAGGAGGAGCAGACAGGAATGTGCCGAAGTCGGCCAGACCCGCGTTGCCCGTTCCCTTCCCGAGGATTCTGAGAGCGACGCCCCACAGAGTTACATCTGTTACGAGCAGGAACCCTATCGAGAACCATCTACCTAGAAAGTTTCCGATTGTTACGACGTAGCCGAGCGCCGGGTTGATGGTCCTTGAGATGAAAACGTAGTCTCCGCCTGCTCTTGGCATGCAAGATGCAAGCCATGCGTATGAGATCGCGAAGAAGAAAGCCGGGATCAGTCCTATGATGAAAGCCAGTGGTGCATCTGAGCCAGGATAGGTGTACGGCATCCTGACCGAGAGTCCCCAGATTCCAGCGCCGATCATGTTGTTCATGGCCATCATAAGTACCATGAAAGGACCAAATTCTCTGACAAGCCCAGTAGCCTCTCGGACAAACAGAGTCTTAGACATTTTCTTGCCCCGTGAGATGAAAGCTTCGCATCTCCTATATAAGACCTTCAATCCCTTGTGGGACGACAGCGACTCGAAAACCTGGGGCTAGCCAGCTACCCGCCAGTGTCCTTGAATCTTCTCGCCGCTTAAGAACACAAGGTAGCCTCGCAACACTCCCTCGGCGTATTCAGACCCAGGGTTGACACATAGCGTTCTGCCGAACCTTCTGAAGCCAGCCGACTCATGTATATGTCCGTGTAGCCCTAGGAGAGGTTTGTACTTCTCCATGATGTGTCTTATCGCCTTGCTACCCATCGGCGCGAGTTCCACTCCTCCCACGCTGACTTTGACTGAGAAGTCTTCCTTCAGCTTCGGGGCAATGTCCAG
>Ga0315310_10002514_pt1 | contig 11453 bp, 12 predicted proteins | sample TDP5_MG_FD_203630 | JGI IMG/M metagenome (GOLD analysis project Ga0315310, IMG submission 203630) | Freshwater sediment microbial communities from Lake Towuti, South Sulawesi, Indonesia - TDP5 | ecosystem: Environmental > Aquatic > Freshwater > Lake > Sediment | place: Indonesia: South Sulawesi... | reverse complement strand
CTCTCCCTAACAGGGAGAGGGCAGGGTGAGGATATGAAACATTATTCCTCTCCCCTATGGGGAGAGGGCAGGGTGAGGGTATGAAACATTATTCCTCTCCCCTATGGGGAGAGGGCAGGGTGAGGAGGCGCAGGTAAAAGGATGAAATCATTCTTCCTCCTTCTCCGCCCGGCCTTCCTCTCCATGAGGCGGAGGATAGCCCTCAGGCCATCGGAAGGGGGTCTGCAGACCCAGGTTATTCTGATCATTGGCCTGGCGTTTTGGGTCCTGACATTCTTCGGGTTCAATTTTTTCCTTTCCCATGTCAGGGGTGTGGAGGAGTTCGGTGACATACTTGCTCGGAAGCTCATGGCAATGGTCTTTCTCACCTTTTTCTTTTTCCTGATCTTCAGCAACATCATCACCACACTCTCAACCTATTTTTTCTCGGATGACCTGAACATCCTATGGCCCTCTCCAGTGCACATAGTGACAATCTATTATGCCAGGCTGGTGGAGACCGTTATTGACAGCTCCTGGATGATCTTCATCTTTGCAGTCCCTGTGCTTCTTTCATACGGTGTGAATTATCATCCTTCCTGGACATACTATCCCTGGTGCGTCGCTGTCCTCGTCCCTTTCATCCTGATACCGGCATCCCTGGGAATCATGACTACTATGATCCTTGTGGGCATCTTCCCTGCAAGAAGGCTGAGGGACATCCTTGCCTTCCTTGCCCTGATTTTCATCGCCGGCATAATACTGCTCGTCAGGCTCCTCCAGCCAGAGAAACTGATCAATCCCGAGGCATTTACATCCCTTGTTGGGTATTTCAATGCCATACATGTCCCTGATTCTGTGTATCTCCCGAGCATCTGGGCAACTGATTCCCTCATGCCAATCCTTTTGAAGAAGGGGAGCACATCTGTTTTCCACATCCTTCTCCTGTCCGGGCTGGCGCTTCCCATCCTCGGCTCCTACCTTGCCGAGTGGCTCTATTTTGATACCTTCAGCAAGGCACAGGAGGCAAAGAAGGCCCGCCTCACACGGCTTGAGATCTTCACATCTTTCCTTCAGCTCCTGACCAGGCCATTTCACCCTTCATTCCAGGCACTTATTGAGAAGGACATCAGGGGATTCTTCCGCGACCCAGCCCAATGGTCGCAGATCTTCATACTGGGCTCAATGATCGTCCTCTACCTCTACAACTTCAAGCTCCTTCCTTTGAACAGGCTCCCTGACAACATCATCGTATTCGGCCTTACCAAAGAAGGTCTTCAGAACGCAATCTCCTTCCTCAACCTGGCCCTTGCAGGGTTTGTCACGGCGGGCGTGGCCGTAAGGTTTGTCTTTCCATCGGTTAGCCTTGAGGGGAAGAGCTTCTGGATCCTGAGATCCTCTCCCATCACCATGAGGCGCCTGCTGTGGAGCAAGTTCTGGATGTCTTTTGTCCCTTTGCTCATATTGGCCGAGGGCCTGGTGTATCTGTCAAACAGGTTTCTCAAGGTCAACGATGTTGTGATGGTTCTTTCCCTGGTTACGATCTTCTTTATGACCTTCGGGATCGTGGGACTGGGCACAGGGATAGGCGCGATCTATCCCAGGTTCAATGTCGAGAATGTGGCCAAGATCGCCACTGGCTTCGGGGGCCTGGTTTTCATGCTTTTTTCCCTGGGGTTTATTGCAATTGTGGTCTTCCTTGAGGCAGGGCCTGCCTACCGGATCATCCTGGCGCAGACGCGTCATATCCAGATGGCTCAAGAAGTCATGACCCGGGCCGCAATTCATTTTGGGCTGGTTTTGGTCCTGAGCGCCGCTTGCTTCTATCTGCCCGTACGCATTGGCATCCGCAGCCTTGAAAATATTTCCTCTCCCTAACAGGGAGAGGGAAGGGTGAGGGTTAGGGGGCAGGGTGAGGGTTAGGCCTCACCGGTTTGGAAAAGGAATATGTTTTTCAAGCACGGGTTTGCCTTTTAAAAGCCTGTCGTAGAGATAGATATTATATAGGAGCTGAAAATTACACCCGGAGCAGTAGCGATCAGCACGCTTCCCGTTTTGAATGTCATGCCAGACAATGCCGTCCTTGTAGAGCGTTCCTTCGATAAAGTCCAGGATTTTTTCTATATTATTCCGATATTTTTCGTCCCTGGTCACTTGATACATGAGGATGTTGGCATAGATCTGATAATTTGCCCCTGAGAGAGGGATGTACTCCTTTGTATACTCGGGAGTATCCATTTCATTTTCATCGGTGTAGGTGCTGAAATACTTCGGATCGTTTTCCGCGGAGAAATATCCCTTGTATGTGTCGCTCCAGAGGATCTCGAGTGTCTCCATTACGGCCTTGGCTCTATCCAGATATGCGCTGTTTTGTGTGTTCAGGTATGCCCTGATCAGGCCCTGAAGGGTTGTAAGGTTTGAATACTGATAGATGAATGAATAGCCAGGGATATTTTTGTAGCGATAGTTCATCCGCTCCTGGTCAAAGACCGCATCATTGAGTTTTTGCAGGACAGAGTAGCCGACGCCTGCATAATGAACGGACGAACGGCCTGCTCCAACAGAGAAAATATATTGCAAGTAAAATCCAGCAACCCCTCCTACGACCGTGGTAGGACCGTAGGGAGGGATTTGGACCCCTAGGAGGGAATTGAGAAATGAAGAACCGGAGGGCCCAAAGATTTCTTCCATGGTATCCAGGTATTTTTCCATCGTGTCCTTGTACTTTTCCTCTCTTGTGGCCTCGTATGCGATAAAGATTCCGCCGATGCCCACAAATGTCTCTGAGATCGAGTTGGGGTCTGATATTCCTGCACTCAGGAATGAGTAGATTCCATTTTGGTACAGATCCGTAACAAGTTTGATCTGCCTTTCGGCCATTTCTTCAGCGACCCTCATGTCATCTGCTGTGGCCCTTCCCTCGCCCTTAAGAGAGAAGAAAAGGGCCGGGGCATAGGCAGTGGCATCCCCGAAGTCAGTTGTGAGATCCCCATCCTTATAATCGGTGCAGGTGGGGCACACCTCCTCATTCATCAGGTGGGTATAGACATTCTGGTATAGTTGGGCACGGACCTCGATGGGCCCATAATCCTGTGTTGGATATTTCTCGCGGTTACAGGAGAGGCAATGGAGTAAAAACAGGAGAATAAATATCTTAAAGTTACTCACCAGGAGAGTATACTTCCCTCAGGGGAGAAAGTATAGATGTTGATACTACAGCGAATTTTATTTACCATTTATTATCAAGGAAATGGATCAAAGATGAATTTGGCAAAATTGAAGACAGTATTTTTCCTCTTTTGCCTTTGTGCAGGCACTGGCGCAGGATGTTCACCCGGCGTCTGTCCGGAAACAGGAGGAGAGTTTCACAATGTTGTAACGGATGACGGATGGAGGATAAATGTTCACCGATATACCCCCCTCACCCTTGCCCTCTCCCACGAGGGGAGAGGGGATAAGACTACGCCGGTCATTGTATGCCACGGCCTCTCGGCAAATCACCAGTGTTTTGAGCCGGATGACGAGAGGAACCTCGACAAGTTCCTCTCAGATAACGGCTTTGATACCTGGCTCATTGACCTGAGGGGCGTCGGCGCCAGCGACAGGCTCTCCTGGGATTTCAATTTTGACGATTTCGTGCGTCATGACCTTCCAGCGGTCATAAGCTATGTAAAAAAGATCACGGGTGCGCAATCTGTCCAATGGATTGGGCACAGCATGGGCGGCATGGTCATGTATGCATACCTTGGCACGGGCGGAACCGGTATCAGGAGTGTAATCGCGATAGGATCTCCTGTGGATTTTAGACCGCAGAACGAGGTGATTAAGGCTATATCATCCCAACAAGATCTCCTGAGGCATATCTCGCATATTCCGATCAGGGCCCTTTCCGGCTTTGGAAATCTTTACTTCGGATTGAGCAGGAACAGTCCTGCCTCAATGCTCCTCTGGAATGTGGATAATATGGAAAAAGAGACCATTAGGAAGCTCATAAAGTGCGGAGGGGATAACATGTCCGGAAGGGTCCTGGCCCAGTTCGCCGACTGGGTCTCCAATGGGACCTGCAGATCTTCTGATATGAAGACGGATTACATGAAGGGCTTGTCAGAGATCAATGTCCCCATCCTGTTTATTGCAGGGCTTCTGGACAACCTGGCTCCGCCCTCAAGCGTCAAGGCTGCATATGACAGGGTCTCATCCAAAGACAAGGTATTTCGTAATTTTTCCAGGGCAAATGGGGATTCTACAGACTACGGCCATGTGGACCTTATCATAGGAAAGAAGGCAAGGGAAGAGGTCTTCCCTGAGATTCTGAAATGGCTCTCGGAACATTGACATCAAATATAATTGCCCTTTTCATGCCAGTCATTATTTCAGCAGGGCCGGTCCCACTCATGGTAGGGGAGGGACTGTATCTTCATAAGGCAGTGCATCAAGGCGATCATATTAAAGGAAGGGTCCTGCTTGTTTCAGGGGCAGGCTCCAATATGGAGATCTGGCAAGGCCTGAAAAAATACCTTGCAAGAAAAGGCTACGATGTGTGGATGGCTGATATTGCCGATGGAGAAAAATGGAACTTTGATGAATTCGTGAAAGAGGGGATTCCGGCAATGCTGGCGCAGATTCCTGGAAGGCCGCACTGGATTGGATATGATGCGGGCGGCCTGGCACTCCTTGCATTTCTTTCATCCAATCCGGGGCATCCAGGCAAGGCGCCGCTTGGAAGGGGAATCTGCATTGCGTGCCCAATCAAGCCTGAGATCCCCAACAAGGCCGTAAAAGAGGCACTTGATGCCCAGCGCTCCAATCCAAGGTCGCCTGCATTGAGCGAAAGCCCCATCACTCTTCTCCTTGCAAACGATGGGCTGGAAGAGCCTCAACTCCAGAGGTTCCTCTCAAATGGCAGGAGCGAGACAATGCTTCAGGATGCTGTCCGATGGTATGAGAAGGGCTGCTGGTGCTCATCGGATGGCTCCAGAAACTATGCAGATGGGCTTTCCTCTGTTACTTCCCCTGTCCTCTTCGTATCAGGACAGATTGACACAGTAGTCCCTCCTTGGCTGAGCTTTCCGGGTGTTTCAGCGATCTCTTCCAGGGAAAAGCTATTTCATGTATTTGGCAGGATCAACGGATACTCCAGGGAATATGGTCATCTTGGGCTTGTCCTCGGGGGTGGCGCCCTAAAAGAGGTCTTTCCTGTAATACACCAGTGGATAGAGAAGGGTTCTGTGAACCGCGCCTGGCAGGAAGAAATCCCCTTCTGAAATAAATGGGCGCTGTCCCTATTTAAGGGCCCTTAAAATAAAAGATTCGAGCTCGGACTTTGGGGCAGCGCCAATGAGCTGCTCAAAGACCTTTCCGTTTTTGAAGATGAGAAGGGCAGGGATGCTCATGATGCTGTATTTTGAAGAAGTGCTCTGGTTCTCTTCTACATTGAGCTTGGCGAACTTCATTTTTCCGGCATATTTTTTTGAAAGATCCTCAACGGTTGGAGCAATGGCTCTGCAAGGACCACACCATGGTGCCCAAAAGTCCACGAGCGCAGGCTTGTCTGATTTCAGGATTTCTTCCTCAAAATTTTGATCGGTGACCTCAGAAATGTTTCCCGCCATCTTTCTTCAGCTTATCCCCCTCCTGTCAGACTTGTCAATGGTAAGCAGCCCCTATTTTGTGTAGTCTCCCGATTCCATATTGTAGTTACCCGATTCATCGGGCAATTTTATGTCCCATAAGTGGGACAACTATAGTATTCGTCGTTTCACTCCTCGCAATGACACGGATTGTTTTTTATTTGTCAATATTTGATCCGCTTGGGATTCTGATGCAGCGCTGGCCCTGTCCGAGTGCCTTCAGAAGAGCAGAGCATTTCTTTTTTAGGACAGGATGGACAAAGTCTGGAACAATCTCAAGGAGCGGCTGGATAACAAACCGCCTCCTGTGGGCATCGGGATGAGGGATGATAAGCTCGGGGCTGCTAATGGACTGGTCGTTGAAAAACAGGATGTCAAGATCAATAATCCTGGGCAACCATTTCCTGTTCCTCGTCCTTCCCATTTTTTTCTCTATCCTCAGGAGTTCATCAAGGAGGTCTTCGGGAGCAAGGGAAGTATCTATGCTCACAACGCAGTTGATAAACCAGGGCTGATCTTTTACACCCAGGGGCTCGGTTTCATACAGGGACGATTTTGACAGGAGCCGCACGCACTTGATTCGGGAGATGGAATCAATGGCTTTTTTGCAGTTATCTTCCCTCTTGCCCAGGTTTGATCCAATACCTATATAGACCCGGGAGAATCCTTCCATTTGTCTATTGGGTTTCGAGGGTATTTACGATCCTCTGCGAGGCCTCGCGCAGTCTTTCCTCCTCTATGGTCAGAGACATCCTCACATATCCCTCTCCTGCCTTGCCGAATCCGACGCCAGGAGTTACAACGATCCCGGCTTTCTCCAGGAGAAACGAGGAAAATTTCATAGAGTTAAAACCCTCAGGAACCGGGACCCATACATAGAATGTGGCTTTCGGAATAACGGGATCCAGTCCTGCCATCCTGAGGCCGGCGATCAGAACATCCCTTCTTTTCCTGTATAGTGTCCTCATTTCCTCAGTACATGTCTGGTCTGCCCTGAGGGCACATATGGCTGCCCATTGGACTGCCTGGAACACCCCCGAGTCAATGTTCGTCTTTACCTTGCCGATTCCTGCGACGATCCCCGGATGCCCAATGGCAAACCCTATCCTCCATCCTGTCATGTTGTAGGTTTTTGACAGCGAATGAAATTCTATTCCGACATCCCGTGCTCCATCTGCCTGGAGGAAACTCGCAGGGCTTTTCCCATCGAGATACACCTCGCTGTAGGCAGCGTCGTGAGCCACGATAATCCCGTGCTTTTTTGCAAACCTCACTGCATCCTTGAAAAATGCGATATCTGCCCGTGCGGATGTGGGGTTGTTCGGGTAGTTTATGAAAAGGAGCTTAGTCCTTTCAAGTATCTTCCTTGGGATGGAGCCAAGGTCGGGAAGAAACCCGTTTTCCCTCCTGAGAGGCATGAAGGAGCAGCGTCCACCGGCAAAGACCGTTCCTGCCTGATAGACAGGGTAGGCGGGATCAGGGACAAGGGCATAATCCCCCTTATTTATGAAGGCAAGGGGAAGGTGTGCGATCCCCTCCTTGGAGCCGATAAGGGTGACGACCTCTTTTTCAGGGTTGAATCTCGGCCCGAACCTCTGCGCATACCATTTTGCGGCCGCCTTCCTGAACTCGTTCATCCCGGAATATGAGGGATAAGTGTGGTTCTTCGGATCAAGGGCTGATTCCCTGAGTGCCTCTATGATGTGGGGAGGGGTGGGTCTGTCCGGGTCGCCCACACCGAGGTCAATGATATCCGTTCCTTTTCTCAAAGCCTCTTTCTTTTTACGGTCTATCTCGGCGAAAAGATAGGGGGGAAGCGCCTCAAGCCTGTCTGAAATGGAAATTTTCATGTTTGCCCTTCAAAATAAAATGTTATCAAGAGCAGGAGATAAAAACAATGCCGATCCTTCGGTCATTGCGAGGAGTGTAGCGACGAAGCAATCCTTCACATAGTGAAGATGGCATGGAGTGGGTTGTCGCCGTCCTAAGAAGCCCATCGGGTCCTGAGATCAAGGTTGGCTCACCCATGCAGGTGTTTAATCGTGGATCTGAGATCTAAAACCTCAATAGGGCATTCTGGCCAATCGTGGATCCAACACACTATTAAATCGCAATCCTCTTTAGTCATGAGATGTTTTCCAGCGGTCTTGCGCTATGGCATATTGCGACAATTTCAATGAATTCGCCTTTGAGTCGATAAACAATCCGATAATTCTCATAGATTTTTTCTCTCAAATTTTCATCTTTATACTCTGGAACGATTCTACCGGCCCTGGGAAATCGGGGAAGGGATTCAATGATTGTAATCACTCTCCTGGCAAATAGAGCGGCATAATATTCAGAATCTCTGGCAATATAACTGCATATTTCTTCAAGGGTAGAAGCAGCCCGGGGTGACCACCTTATTTTGTAAGCCATTTAGACAGCCGCTTCGTGACATCTTTATGGGATATACCTTTCCCTTCATCCAACTCCCTTAAGCCAGAATCAACCTGCAACTTGAAATATAGCTCTGCAATGATGTCATCAATTGTCGCCTTTTCTGGGAGCCCTCGAATCATCTTGATAACTCGTTGTTTTATCCCTGGCATCTTTATCACCCCCCGGGGTAATACTTATAACATATTAAAAAGCTTGTCACAATAAGCCCGGATCCTTGACTCAAGCCTGTCTGAAATGGAAATTTTCATATTTGCTCTTCAAATAAAATGTTATCAAGAACAGGGGATAAAAACAATGACATCTGGCACATTAATGCTTGACGATTTTATTATTGTGTTATATTAATTATTTGATGGGTAGAATTCCCATAATCTTGACAATTTTACTCATTTCCACCATCTGTTATGGACAGGAGCAAAAATCTGAGCTCATGAGCATCCCATTTGGGACGCCATTTTCCGATGTTGCCATGAAAGTTAAGAAGGAATATGGAGACAGAGTAATACTATATGAGAACAATATAGCCATAGAAGAATACGATCTTAAGGGCATGAAGGTGGGTGTGTCCTTGCTTTTTGATAATAAGAAAAAATTTATGGCGCTATTTTACAAAACAGCTGATAGAACAGCGGATCAATATGAGACCAACATAAAAATTGATGCGTATATGCTGACTGGTATTTTCAGAAATAAATTCGGGCAGGCTTTAAAGTGTAAAGAGCCGACCATTAATAAAGTAATTTCTGAGGACGAAATCTATCCCATATGTGAATGGAAGGACGAAAACTTGGTGATATATACGGCAATCAAGGTATTTAGGTCCAAATTACACATCGTTGGCCTGGTTGGATCTAAGAAAATGATGGAAAAATTTAAGACCCATTTGAAAGAAGAAAAGAAAAAAAATAAATAACAAATCTTAGCAGTATCCTCCAACAACTTAATTTGATTCATTGTTACAGAACCCCTTAGATTGCCACGTCGCTACGCTCCTCGCAATGACATAGACTTGACCCCCTAAAGGGCTTGACAGGATTAAAGGGGGGAGGTAAAATGGAAACTGGGGAAACTAATTGAGTTTCCAGGGTATCATGGCAAAAAAAACATTAAAAAATAGCAACATTCGGAGGAGGATCCTGGAGGCTGCCCGGGAAAGGTTCTTCCGGGCCGGTTTCAGCAAGGTAACCACTGAGGAGATAGCCTCTGACCTCGGAGTAAGCAAGAAGACCCTTTACGGGTCTTTCCCCTCCAAGGAAGCTCTCCTGAAGGGTGTAATGGAGATGACGATGAAAGAGACATCGTCATATGTCCGGCGCCTTATCAGCGACAATTCAATGGATTTTGTTGAGAAGCTCAGGGTGCTCCTCAATTTTCTCGGGACATTTCTCTCAGGGGTCGGGAGGCCTTTCCTGCAGGACATACAGAAGAACGCTCCTGATCTCTGGCGTGAGATTGAAAGGTTCCGACAGGAACAGATACTGGCGAATTTCGGGAAAATGCTCAAGGAGGGGGCGCGGAAGGGCGCATTCCGCAAAGACATCTCCCCGCAGCTCCTCGTTCCAATGTATATCAACCTGGTGCAGACAATGATCAATCCTGAGTTTCTTGCCGGGCTTCCTTTTTCTGCATCGGATGTTTTCGAATCCATTATCCGTGTGAGTCTGGAGGGAATCCTCACCGATAAGGCGAGGGTTCGCTACCGGCTTGCTCAAAAACGGGCATGACAAACCGCCCCTTCAACATATTCCTTCTGCTATTTGCGTGTGCCATGGTTTCTTGCCACGGCAAGGGGCGGGAGCGTGACATTGCCGCCTCGGGCACCATTGAGGCCACTGATGTGAATGTTGCCTCCAAGATTGGCGGTCAAATCCTGGCTCTTGGAATCAGCGAAGGCAGCGAGGTGAAGGAGGGGGATGTCATAGCCCTTCTTGATCATTCCACACTGGACCTTCAGCTCAGACAGGCAAAGGCCGGGGTCCAGCTTGCAGAGGCCAACCTTGCTATAGCAGAGAAGGATTTCAAGAGGGCGCGTGAGCTTTTCTCAAAGGGGAGCGCCACGCAGAAACAGAGGGATGACGCTGAGGCGCGGTTTGCTATTGGACAAGCCCAGCTTTCCCAGGCGAGGGCCGCAGCAGACCTCCTGGCGAAGACGATATCCGACAGCACCATCGTGGCGCCGGTGAGCGGTATTGTCACACAAAAACCGGTAGAGGTCGGAGAGCTGGTGGCTCCCGGGACGACCGTGGCAACGATCTCCAGGCTCAACAGTGTCTATCTTGTAGTCTATGTGAGCGAGAAGGAGCTTGGGAACATCGTTCTTGGACAGGAAGCAGAGGTGCGAACGGATACTGACCCAGACAGGGTTTATCCCGGCAAGGTGGTATATATCTCGCCCGTTGCAGAGTTCACACCCAAAAACATCCAGACCAAGGAAGACAGGGTCAAGCTCGTCTTTGCCGTAAAGATAGAGATAACAAACACCGACGGCTCTCTCAAACCCGGCGTGCCTGCCGACGCCTTTCTCCGTCCCCAAGCTCCTGCCTCAAAGTAGAAGGGTTTCCTGACATGGCCGAGCCCATCATCGAGGTCCGCGCCCTGACAAAGGATTTCGAGGGCATCAAGGCTGTGGACAGCCTGGATCTTGTGGTCCATAGGGGAGAGATGGTCGGGATCGTGGGTCCTGACGGCGCAGGAAAGACAACTGCGCTGCGCATGCTATGCGGCATCATAGAGCCAACCTCCGGGAGCGTGAAGATCCTGGGATATGACCTGCCTGTTGATCTGAAAAAGCTTAAGAAACACATTGGGTATCTCTCTCAGAGGTTCAGCCTCTACGGCGACCTGTCAATTGACGAGAATATAGAATTTTTTGCCGAGATCCACGGAGTCAGGGATTATAAGGCAAGAAGGGAAGAGCTCCTCTCTTTCACGAGGCTCGCCCCATTCCGCTCCCGTATCGCCGAGAAGCTCTCCGGCGGGATGAAACAGAAGCTCGCGCTTGCCTGTGCACTAAGTCATACCCCTCAGCTTCTATTGCTGGATGAGCCGACAACGGGCGTGGACCCGGTATCCAGAAGGGACTTCTGGAAGATACTCTCGGCCCTAAGAGCTGAGGGCATCACGATTGTTATGACAACGCCCTATCTTGACGAGGCAGAGCGCTGTTCCAGGGTTGGGCTTATGGATAAAGGGAGGATCATGGTAATGGACGAACCGCATGCCCTAAAGGCCCTGATGAAGGGCACGATAAACGAGATCGTTTGCGGAGAGGTAAGGAGGGCACTCGCAGTTGTCAAGGCCATGCCAGAAGTGGCCGAGGCACAGGCATTCGGGGACAGGCTCAATATTGTAGTGCGCGACCAGGAGCACGATATCCCCAGGATCCGCACCATGCTGCAGGAC
>Ga0315310_10002513_pt1 | contig 11453 bp, 9 predicted proteins | sample TDP5_MG_FD_203630 | JGI IMG/M metagenome (GOLD analysis project Ga0315310, IMG submission 203630) | Freshwater sediment microbial communities from Lake Towuti, South Sulawesi, Indonesia - TDP5 | ecosystem: Environmental > Aquatic > Freshwater > Lake > Sediment | place: Indonesia: South Sulawesi... | reverse complement strand
AATCTTCCAGGTCGCGACGCGTTCGTCTTCCGGGAAGCGAAATTCCATCCGTTTCAGTACCGCCGGGGCTTGCCTCCAGCCACCGCGGGTAAGTTGGCCCGAAAGAATCCGCTAACGGCTACGGGGCGCAATACCCCTAGGCGAGTGTAGCCCCAACCTGTTGCCAAATCAATAAGAACGCGTGTCTGCTGCCGCCGCGCCCCGGCGGCATCCCTGCTCCGACCCTACACCTAGCCGCGATACTCCCGCGCCGCGTCGTACATGGCCACAACGTTTTCGGGCGGGACTTCTGGCTGGATATTGTGGACGGCGCAGAGGACGTAACCACCTCCCGCGCCGAACTCGTCGATCCGACGTCGTACTTCCTGTCTGACCTCTTCGGGTGTGCCGGTGGGCAGCACCCGGTGGGTGTCGATTGCCCCCCAGAAGGTCAGATCCCGGCCGAACTCCCGCTTGAGGCGTTGGGGATCCATGCCTGCGGCCGAAACCTGGACGGGATTCAGGGCAGTAATCCCCAGTTCAATCAGGTCCGGCACGAAGGTGTAAACGGCGCCGCAGGAGTGGTAGAGGATGGGTTTGCCATACTGCCTGACGGCCTCCGCCATTTTTCCGTGCTGGGGTTTTATCAGTCGCCGATAGAGGTCGGGGCGGAAGAGCGTAGTCTTCTGAATGGCGATGTCGTCCCCATACATCACCACGTCCACGAAGTCTCCGGCTTCCTCCAGAGCTCGATGAGCAATGTTGACCCAGATCTCCGCAATCCGTGCCAGCAGGCCTTCGGCGAAGGTCGGGCGAAGCAGGAGGTCTTCGAGCCACGCGCCGTAGCCGCGGACAAATTGGCACTGGTGGACGGGGCCCACAGGAAGGCTCAGGATGACCGCGTAGTCGGTCTCCTCGTGAAGCGTTCGTGCTCGCTCTCGCAGTCCACGATAGCGACCGGCATCTTGCGGGTCAGGCCAGGGGAACTTCTCCAGGTCCTGGAGAGAAGGTTCGTCGAGGCGGTAGAAAGGGCCGCCTGTGTTGATGAAGTGTCCACCCTTCGCCCTCGTCCATGTGACGCACCACTCATCCTGGAAGGCGTCCTCAGAGATGTCGCGGTCGGGGCAGGCGTCGGGGCCTCCGAGGAGAAGGGGACGTGCGTCTACGTCGAAGCGCCGCAAGATCGCTTCGTGCGGGATGACGGTGGACGAGCGCCTTGCCACGGTGACGGGTGGAGGCTCGGCAGGCAGACCCAGGTGAGCGGCCAGCCGCGCGTGCGCCTGGGCTGTCATAGTGGTCGCGATCGTGGATCCCAGATCGAAGGCAACGCGGTCCGGCACCTGATGTCCGAGGGCAGCCAAGATCCGATCGCGGTGCGTCATAGGAACTACCCCTTTGGGAGAGGACGCAACCAAAAACGCCCGCCGCAGCGTGCCCTAGGGGTCGACCTCTATCCGGCGCCGGGGCCCTACGCTCCGACGGCTTGGTGGTGATACACCTCCCAGCCCTTATAGTTCTCCAGGGCCTCGACGATGGCGCGCCCGTAATGGCTGCGGTTGACGGCCACGTGGTGCTCGTATCCGTTCTTGCAGACGTGCTGGAGCAGCTTCTGCAAGCCGGGGATCTTCACCACGCCGTAGCCACCGAAGCTCGCGAGTTTGTCGCTGGTGATCTCGCCTTCGCCTACATAAGCGCGCAGACGCCCGTGGAGATCGTCGGTGGAAACGCGGCAGAAGGTGAGCGGCCCGGCTTTCAATCTTCCGACTACCGTGCCGAAGGTGTTCTCCTTACCCACCGACCCCGCGATGATTTCCTGGAAGTCCATCTTGGCCTCTTCGAAGAAGTGCTTGGGCAAGTTCGAGCAGTGGAAGATGACGGCCTTGTCGGGGTCCTCGCCGTAGTTGTTGTTCCAATCGACGATGGCGCTGGGGTCGCCGGAGGCCAGTTGCAGGGCGTACATGCCGATCAGACCGGCCAGGTCGGTCTCGCAGGCGCTGGGCAGCAGATTGTTGGACATCATGCTCATCAGCGTGCAGGGGACCACCCCGAAGAACTCTTCCATGGCGGTCCAGCACTGGACGGATGAGCCCACCAGGTCGTTCGCCTTCATCCAGTCCTCCACCACCACGCCGAACTTGGCCATTTTCAAGAGCGCGGCTGCAGGCACACCTTGGGTGGAAACGTAGCCGGTGATGGTGGAGATCTTGGCTTGCACTTTCGGGTCGTTGTCCTTCAATCGGGCGACGCGGCCGAAGACTTCCGAAAGGTCCAGCGTCTCCACCGTGATCCCGGCGTGTTCCATAAGCTTTTCGCTGAAGCGCACGGTGTTGAACGCCGCGGGGCGCGCGCCCAGCACGCCGACGCGCACGTGCCTCAGCCCCTGCACCACGCGGCAGGTAGCTGCAAATGCTTTCAAATCAGACCTAAAAAGACCGGCCGTCGGCGCCACGGTATGCTGCGTTGTCAACGTGAAGCAAATGCCATACTGCCACAGGTTGTTGCAGGCCGAAATCTTGCCGCAGAAGCTGTCGCGCCGGCCCCCCATCAGCATCTTGCCTGGTTCATCGGGGAAGGCCTGTACCAGCACCGGCACTTCCAGTCCCGACATCCGGATGCTATTGGCCACGCCGCGTTCGTCACCGAAATTCGGGAGGCTGACCAGGATGCCATCAATCTCCTCGTGGTGCTTCTTGAAGAGGTCCGCGCATTTGCGAGCGTCCTGAAGGGTTTCGACGGACCCATACTTGGTGTCTTCCGGGGTCAAACAAATCGCCCTGTAACCTTCCTGCTCCAGGACGCGCAGGATTTCTTCCCGACCATCGCGAGCCAGGATGTCGGGGAAGAAACCGCGGTTGCCGATAATCACGCCAAATGTTGTAGTGCGCATCGCACAACCCTCCTGTGAGTTACCTTCGAAGTCCGAACAGTGCCTAAACCTGCCCGCTATCTTAACATGAGGTCAGACAGGGGCAAGGTAGCTCTCTTTCCCCAGCTCTGGACCCGTCCACGGCGAGCGGTGCTAGGCGGGACGTTGGAAGCGGTCGAGGATTCGGAACATGATCAATCCCCCCCCCACATTTACCAAGACACCGCTCGCGGAGTCGAGCAGTTGGAAGGGTGGTGGGGTCTCGAGCAGGCTATGCTGAAGAGCCATGAGGGACAGGGCGTGGACGGGCACGAGCACCGCGGTGAGGACCAGACGCGCAAGCACGTCGCCGAGCTCGAACTTGACGCTGGCCGATGCCGCCAAGTATCCGATCAACGCCTTGGCCATTCCAAAAATCCCGATGTAGCCGTGCGAGAGAGCATCCTGCAGCAAACCCACGCCGGTTCCCAGCCCTGTGGCGAAGACTTTGTTTCGCCTGACCACTGCAAAGTAGATCGTGGCGAGCAAGGGAAAATCGAAGAGGCGAGCCAGAGGAACCTTGAGCGGCAGGAAGGTCTGGAGCAGGAAGGCCACGAAGACAGTCGCCCAGAGGATAGCTGGGTGGGTTCGTGAAACCTCGATGGGTCGCTGGGCCGGGGCAGTCATCGCGGGGGAGAGTACCAGAAATGCCACACCCTTGGGTAGTGTTAGAGAGCCTCTGGGCTCTTGGCCGGGTGCGAGCTGCAGCAACTCGTGCCGGGCATGAATTCCTGCGAGTCAGGGACGAGCCGGTGAAGTCAGCGCCTGCAAATCGCCGGAACGAGGCCTGAAAACGACCAGCACGGTCTCCAGACGGTCCAAGGCCGCGGCAGGCTTGACCGTCACACCCTTGTATATGTTGCCCTCAGCAATCTGAACCACAGACCCCGCGGGGAGCCCTTTGGGGTAAATCTGGTCGAGCCCTGAAGTCAGGACCCTTTCTCCGAGCGCCACTGGGGTTTCGTTCATGACATAGTGAACCTGGCACAGGCTGCGAGTGCCACCCTTAAGGATGCCCTGAACCCTGCTCCGTTCCAGCGTGCAGGCCGCGCCACTTGCAGGGTCCGTGATCAGCAGAACTTGGGCGGTGTGGGGGAACACGGCGATAGTCTTGCCCACGATGCCAGCGGGAGTAATCACCGCCATGTCCGAGGTCAGGCCCGCGTCGGTCCCCCTATCAATGAAGACGACCGTGGAAGCTTCTCCGGGACTGGTGGCAATGACCTCCGCCGCCACGGTCTGAAAGGGCAGGCGGTTCTTGAACTCGAGCAAGTCCCGCAGTCGGCGCGCCTCCGCCGCCTGCTCGGTGAGCTGCTGGATCTCGGAGCGTGCCGCCACCAGTTGCATCTGGAGTTCGAAATTCTGTTGTTGGGCCTGCCAGAGTTCGCGGTAACTCTTCCAAGCGGCGGTCGCGGCGTCGGCCGTCCCGCGGAGGGCGCGCGCGAAGGGGTCAAAAACCGCGACGGCCCAGACTTGGATCAGGCGGACTTTGTGGTCGCGGGTGATCTGGGCCGAGAGCAGCAGGAGTTGCGCTACCAGCACCCCCAGCAGGATAAAGAAGGCGCGGCGGCGCGCGACAAACGCCTGGACTTTTTCGGGGGCTTGCAGTTCCCGCGGCGGGGCGGCATGCGCGGAATCGGGCGAGTTCACATCCAACATGGCGTGGCCCATCCTGGGTGGGAGGGCGCGAAAACCCACTTTCGCGCCCCGCCTATTCTATCGCCACGCGGCGCAGCAGGTTGAAATCCGTGAGCATCCTTCCCGTACCCAACACCACCGAGGCCAGCGGGTCCTCAGCGATGGAGACCGGCAGGCCGGTTTCCTCGCGGATGCGCTTGTCGAAGTTCTTGAGCAGTCCGCCGCCGCCGGTCAGCACGATGCCTCGATCAGAAATATCCGCAGAGAGTTCCGGCGGCGTCCGCTCCAGCGCCACGCGGATGGCGTTCACGATGGTCGCCACGCACTCGGAAAGCGCGTCGCGCATTTCGGAATCATCGATAGTGAATGTTTTGGGAATTCCTTCCAGGAGGTGGCGGCCCTTGATCTCCATGGTGAGCGGTTTATCCAGAGGGTACGCCGAGCCGACTTCGATCTTGATCTGCTCCGCGGTGCGCTCACCGACCAGCAGGTTGTATTTGCGCTTCAAGTAGGCGGTGATGGCCTCGTCCATTTCGTTTCCCGCCACCCGCACCGACCGGCCGTACACGATGCCGGAGAGCGATATCACAGCGATATCCGTGGTGCCGCCGCCAATGTCTACGATCATACTTCCGGAGGGCTCCGTAATCGGCAAGCCAGCGCCAATGGCGGCCATCATGGCCTGCTCGACCAGGTACACTTCGCTGGCCTTGGCGCGCATGGCGGAGTCCTGTACGGCGCGCTTCTCCACCTGGGTGATCTCGGCGGGCACCCCGATGACTATGCGCGGATGGACGAACATCTTGCGGTTGTGAGCCTTGTGGATGAAATAGTTGAGCATCTTTTCCGTCACCTTGAAGTCGGCGATGACGCCGTCCTTCAGGGGACGGATGGCCACAATGCTGCCCGGCGTGCGCCCCAGCATTTCCTTGGCTTCGCGGCCCACGGCCTCGATATCCCCTGTCACCTTGTTCAGAGCGACAATGGAAGGCTCGTTGACCACAATGCCTTTGCCCTTCGCGTAGACCAAGGTATTGGCGGTGCCCAGGTCAATGGCTAGGTCGGAAGAGAAAACGCTGAATAAAGAACGGAAGTTCATTCCCACGAGATACCCCATTGCGCTCGGCCGGAGACGCACGCGGTGGGCGTCGTCATTCGACCACGATGTTCTTGCGGATCGTGTGCGTGTCCCCCTTGCGGTTCTGCGCGGTGATGGTGATCTGATTGGCGCCGGTCTTGGCCAGGGGTGAGGTAAAGTGCCGGAAGGTGCCGTCGGCCGCGATGGAAAACACTTGCTCGTTGTTGATGATCACCGTGGAGCCCGGCTCGGTCCGACCCACCACCTCCAGAACCCTGCCGTGCTGGACAATGCTGGTGACCTCCAGGAATGCCTGGCTCCCGGCCTCCACCTGCTGCACCAAGCTGAATCGGTTGGCCGCGCTGGGCTGGCTCTCCACGCCTTTCGCGTCAATGGAGCTGACGACCCAGTAGTATGTCCCCTCTTCGAGTCCGGTTACCCTGGCCGAAGTCCTGCCTGCAACTTTCCTGTCCACCACCAGGTTAGAGAACATGCCGGAGGGCGAAATCTGCAGCCGGTAAGCCACTGCCCCAGGCACGTAACTCCAGGCAAAGTCCAGATTGGTGGACTTGGGGTCCTTGGTCATGGTCAAGGCCATGTTCGGCGGATCCTCGAGCGAAGGGGGAGAAATCACTTTCAACCGCGTCAATCCGGGCTTATCCCTGTTGAAGGTCACCTGGTCATACTGGCCCAGTTGGACGGTGGCTGAGCCGCGAGTGACATTGGCTTGGCCTTGCTCCACAGTGAATTCGTGCACGTCCTTGCTCGGGTCGTTGCGGAGCATGGCCCGACTGTCTTCCGCCAGACTGGCGGTGGCATTTTCGAAAGAAATTCGCGAGGTGGACCCCGGAACCTCAAACCTCCCGGTGGACAAATCCACGGCGCCGGAGGAGACTTGCACCGCTACCCGCGTGGCTCTCGTCACCGGATCCTCGCGGCTCTCCTCCACCACAATAAGCGAATCGGGCTTCAGCACGTAGTTGGTGCCATCCGCGAAAATGATGCGGGCCACGCCGTCACTGCCGGTTTGGATGTAGTCCCCGTTCTCCAGGTTGGTGTTGTAGTCGGCGCTTATCCACTGTAGCGACTGGGCCTTCTTGACTCGTACGGTGCCGTCAATATTGACAAAGTGCGCCTCCCGCTTCGCCGCCGCAGCCTCCGTGGAGGTGGTGCGTCCCAGACCGGACGTAATCGCCCCCAACCCCTGCTTTACCTTCTGCCCAAAGTATGTTGGAGCAATCAGATAGAGGACCAGAGCAACCGCCAGGAGGGCGAGGATGGCGTAGGCCATGATGGCCCGATAAGAGATAGTCGTCCACTCAACCTCGTAGGACCTTTCTTGCCCGGGCATCGGTGGCGGTGGTGTGCTCGCAGCCATGGCGCGCGGAACCTACGTGCATATTCTTAATCAAAGCGCCACCACGGTCAAGGGCTTTGAGGCCGCGGCGACCCAAGCCTATGGCCTGCACGTTCATCGAGCAAGGCGCTGCCAAAGAACTCCGGGGGAGGGTGTGCAGAGGCTGGTCAACCCCCAGTCGAAGAAAGGTTAGCGTCGCCTGCCCCGGGACGGGCTCGGACCACTTCTCCTCCACGGTTCCTCAGCCAGGCCCCGATGGGCGGAAAAGGCCGCTCGCCTGCCCTTTCCCGCTGCCTGCTTGAGGTTGCCGCCTGCCGCCCCTTGCGCCTATAATGGCTAGGCTTAGGTACTTCAGCAGGAGCGGTCATGTTCAGGCTATTCAAAAGACGGCGGGAGGCACTCAAGAAATACCTGCTCATCTTCTTCTTGAGTATCGTCTCGATCGGCATGGTCATCACCCTGGCGCCCATCCCCGGGGGTGACACGGGTCAACTGGAAGCTAATGTGCTGGCGGAAGTCGGCGGGGCCTCCATCACCTCCCAGGATTTGTCCCGCAGCATCCAATCCCGCTTGCGCGACTCGCCCCTAGCTAATGACCCACAATTCATTATGCGCATGGCCGGGATTGTTCTCGATGACATGATCCTGCGTCGCGCCCTTTGGACTCAGGCCAAGAAACTGGGCATTCAGGTCTCCGACCAGGAAGTTCTCCAGGCAGCCCAAGCTATTCCCGGGCTCTACCAGAATGGGGTTTTTGTGGGCGAGAACTGGATCTACCGGCAGACCGGCATGACGGTCGCGCAGTTCCAGGAGCAGCTTCGGGAGGGTCTCCTGCAGGAGAAGATGCGGGCTGTCCTGACCGACGGCATCCGCGTGAGCCCGGCGGAGGTGCGCGACGAGTTCCTGCGACGCAACGCCAAAGCCAGGATTGATTATGTCCTATTTGAGCCCAGCCAGTTCGTGAAGGCCGTGAACGTGACCCCCGAAGCACTGGAGGCCTTCTTCCAGAAAGATCCCAGCCGATATAAGGTGCCGGAACAGCGCCGCGTCCGCTACGTGCTGATCGACACGGACCGCGTCCGCGAACAGGTGAAAGTGGGCGAGAACGAGCTCAAGGAGTACTACGGGCAGCACTTGTCGGACTACCGTGTTCCGGACCGCGTCAACGTATCGCATGTGCTCTTCAAGACGGAAGGGAAGAGCGCTGAAGAGATTGCCACCCTGGATAAGACCGCCCGGGATGTTCTGAGTCAGATCCGGTCGGGGGCAGACTTTGGCGACATGGCCAAGAAGTATTCCGAAGATGCCAGTGCCGCGAACGGGGGGGAGATTGGTTGGATCGTCCGGGGACAGACGGTGAAGGAGTTTGAAGAGGCTGCCTTTTCGATGAAGCCAGGTCAGGTGAGCGACCTCATCAAAACCGCTTACGGCATCCACATCCTGAAAGTACTCGATAAACAGAGCGCCCATTTGCAGACGTTCGAGGAAGTGAAGGGGCAAATCAAGGATCAGGTCGAGAAGCAGAGGCTGGCCGAAGCGGAGCAGTCCTTGGCCAGCGAACTCGAGCGCCAGTTTCAGCAGAATCCGCAGAACTTCCCAGCGGTGGCACGCACATCTGGGCTGGTGGCAAAGGAGACGCCGCTGTTCCGTTATAACCAGGCGGTGGCCGATCTCGGTTCGGGTGAAGCGTTCCAGAACCTGGCCTTCCAGCTCCGCGTGGGAGGAGTGGGCACGCCGGTCACGGTGCCCAAGGGTCTGGCGATCATTCAGTTGCTCGAGATTGTTCCCGAGCATGCACCCAAGTTGGAAGAAGTGCGGGCCTCTGTCGAGCAGGATTATCGGGCTGCCCAAGCGCAGGAGCTGGCGGGCCAGAAGGCTGCGGAATTTGCCGCCCAGGTCAAGAGCGGCGACTTCAAGAAGCAGGCCCAGGCCATGGGCCTGAGCGTGAAGGAAAGCAAAGACTTCACGCAACAGGACTACGTGGAAGGCGTCGGTTCTGGAGCGCAACTTTCCGCGGCGTTCGCGCTGGCTCCGGGCGAGACGAGCGATGTCGTCTCGCTGGGAGGAAACCGCGTGGTCTTTCGCGTGGTGGCGCGCACTCCCGCGGCGGAGGCGGATCTGCCCGCCCAGGAGGATCAGATTGCCGAGGAATTGCTGGAGCGCAAACGCAATTTGGCCTGGGAAATCTATCGACAGAGTTTGAAGCAGCAGCTCGTGAGTTCGGGTGAATTGAAGCTGAACGATGAGGCCATGAAGAAGTTCTTGGCTGCCTACCAGAGGACTTGATCTCTATGCTGAATTCTGAATGATGAACGCCGAATTGCGATGAAGCAAGCGGCCTGCTAGTCATTCATCATTCATAATTCTCAATTCATCATTCAGACCATGCCACGTCTACCCAAGCTCGCGCCTGATCACCCTGACCCAGAGGTCAGGGAAACCTTTGACACCTTCCTTAGAGAGCGCGGCAACATCCCCAATATGTTCCGCACCGTGGCCCACCGGCCTGAGATCATGAAGACTATGGCGGCGCACTTGCACGCCATCTTGAATACAGGCACCGTGGAGAAAAAGTTGAAGGAGCTGATCGCGGTGCGGGTTTCCCATCTCAATCTATGCGACTATTGACTGGCCTCGCATACCGCCTTGGCAAGGCGGTTGGGGGCGAGCGAGGCGGAACTTGCGGCTCTTATGACGGGCGACTTGAGCGTCTTCGGACCACGCGAGCGGGCGGCCCTGGAATTCGCGGAGGCTCTTACGCGTGATTCCAATCACGTCAGCGACGAGTTGTTTGCCCGAATGCGGCAATACTTCGGCGAAGGCGAGGTGGTCGAAATCTCCGCCGTCGCTGGCATCTTCAACTACTTCAACCGTTTCAATAACGCTCTCCGGATGGAACCCACCCGTTAGCGGCGCTCTCTAGCCGCTGAGCTTCTTGCCTTCAGGAGGAGGTCAATGAGCAGACTCTTTTCCCGCCAGTTCCTGCTCGGAGCTACGGCGCTGCTGCTGTATCTGGCGCTGGCCAAACTCCTGCTGCATCTCTGGTTCAGCAGCGGCTATGGATACTTCCGCGACGAGTTCTACTACTTGGCGTGCGGCGACCACCTGGATTGGGGCTACGTCGATCAGCCACCGCTCACTCCCTTACTGGCGCTGCTCACGCGTCGGTCCTTGGGAGAATCGCTCCTGGCGCTGCGCTTCTTGCCCGCGGTGGCCGGGGCGCTGCTGGTCCTGGTGACGGGGCTGATGGCACGGGAGCTGGGCGGGGGCCGCTTTGCGCAAAGCCTGGCCGCCCTATCGGCCATCACGGCACCGGTTTATCTTGGCACCCATCACCTCTTTACGGTGAATGCCTTCGATCAGCTCTTCTGGGCCCTCGGCACCTACCTGGTGATCCGAATTGTCAAGACGGATGACCCCAAGCTCTGGCTCGTCTTCGGCTTGGTGGCGGGCGTCGGGCTGCAAAACAAGATTTCTCTGCTTTTCTTTGGATTCGGTATAACCGTCGCTTTGCTGCTTACCGTTCACCGGAAATATTTCTTCAGCAAGTGGCTCTGGCTGGGCGGGCTCGTCGCGTTCGTGATATTCCTTCCATACGTCCTCTGGCAGTTTCAGCACGACTGGCCCATGCTCGAGCTCCTGCGGCGGGGCCAGCTCTACAAGAATTATCCACTCTCCCCGCTTCAATTCCTGTGGGGGCAGGTTCTGGAGATTCATCCTTTCAACCTGCCAATCTGGTTAGCCGGCCTTTGCTTCTATCTCGCGTCGAAGTCCGGCAAGCCGTATCGGCTTCTCGGCTGGACTTACGTCGTGATTCTCCTCGCCTTCTTTGTCTTGAAAGCCAAGACCTACTATCTCGCTCCGGCTTATCCGATGCTTTTGGCGGCGGGAGCCTTCGCCATCGAAACATTCGTGCAAGAGCGGCAGTGGAATTGGCTGAAACCCGCGACGACCTCGGTGCTTGTATTGGGAGCGATTATTACGGCACCCTTCGCCATGCCCGTGCTGCCGGTGGAGACGTACATCAAGTATCAGAGCTTCCTCGGCATTGAGCCTCCCAAGACCGAAAGGCACAAATTCGGCAAGCTCCCCCAAGGCTACGCCGACATGTTTGGCTGGGAGAACATGGTGGCAACTGTGGCCAAGGTCTATAACAGCCTGCCGCCCGAGGAGAGAACGAAGTGCGCCATCTTCACCGGCAATTACGGAGAGGCCGGGGCCATTGATTTCTTCGGGAAGAAGTACGGGCTGCCCAAAGCTATCAGCGGTCACAACAATTACTGGCTCTGGGGGCCGCGGGATTATTCCGGCGGAATCATGATCGTGCTGGGAGTTGGCAGGGAGGACGTCCAGAAAGCCTTTGAGGAAGTCAAAGTCGGCGCCACCGTGGTCGACCAGTACGCCATGCCTTACGAAAGCGACCTGCCGGTCTTCATCTGCCGAAAGCCAAAGATGTCGTTGAAGGAAGTTTGGCCGCGGGTCAGGAACTACATCTA
>Ga0315310_10002512_pt1 | contig 11455 bp, 11 predicted proteins | sample TDP5_MG_FD_203630 | JGI IMG/M metagenome (GOLD analysis project Ga0315310, IMG submission 203630) | Freshwater sediment microbial communities from Lake Towuti, South Sulawesi, Indonesia - TDP5 | ecosystem: Environmental > Aquatic > Freshwater > Lake > Sediment | place: Indonesia: South Sulawesi... | reverse complement strand
TATGGATGTGACTGTTGGTCAGCTGCTAGGGCTTTTCAAGTCTCTGGCCTTAGGGTTGAAACCCGACAACCCAGGGAGGAGGGGGGTGATATCTAGGGTTGTGAGGGGTGTGAAAATATATGACAACGAAACCCTCAAGAAAGGGAGGTGATGAGAAGCAGTACGAAAAGGGGTAGAACCATGCGAGGATTTATTATTACTCGGGCCCGGCTTTTCCGCCAGACACTGATTCAAACGTCACAATTCTTGGGAGATACGACATAGGGAAACAGCCCACGATAGTAGCCTTCGACTATGGCCTTGGTAGGGCTTTTCTAATTGGCTTACATCCAGAAGCTGAGACTGACGGCCCTCGTAATGGAATAAGAGAGGTCCAAGAATTATGGAATAGTATCTCAAATTGGGAGCCTATGAGAAAAGCAGTTCTCTGGCTCTTGAAAGAGGTTTAGGAATCTATCTTGAGTCGCAGATTTCATTCAATGCCTTCAGGAAAAAGCCTATTTCCTCAGAAGTATTGTAATGAGCAAGACTGATTCGGATCATCGTTTGCTGTTTGTAGGTTTCCAGAGCTCGCGAGTAAAAGTCTGACGCACGTGTTGCGATGCCTCCTCTAGTCCAAAGATAGTTGACCACCTCGTTGTTAGGTATACCTTCAACCGTGAACGCGAATGTGGGATCCCTCTCGTCCAGACGACTTGGGTCTGTTGGTCCGTAGACTTTCGCCTTTGGCATGTTCTTTAGACCTTCAAAGTCATCGATCCCAAAGAGCACTGCCTCCGATAGTCCTTTTTCGTATTCTTCTATTGCTGTCATTGCAGCCTTTAAGGATCGTTTGCGTCCCGAGTACTGAGCCAGAGTGCCTTCACAGGGATCTTGGACTTGGTCAGCGAGCCAAACAAAGTAGTCTACCACACCCCGCATAGACGCAAAAAAGGACTGATCTCGGCTCCCCCACTCCCACTTGTAAGGAGGCTCCTTAGGAGACGATGCAACTTTATAGGGTTCAAGGGCTTCAAGCCACTCCTTCTTCCCGTAGAGGAAACTTCCGTGGGGGCCAAATAGCTTGTACCCAGAGAACACGAGGAAGTCGCAGTCCAAGGCACTAACATCCAACGGGCCATGAGCAATATGGTGAACTGCGTCAACCACGAAGTAAGCGTTAACTTCCTTGGCCATTTTCCCTATCTCCTCAAGAGAACTCTTGGTGCCGAGCACGTTCGAGGCAGCGCTGACCGTTACAACCTTGGTCTTGGCGTCTATCAAGCTCTGCATGTGCTCGATGTCAAGAGCCCCCTCCTCATCTAAGCGCGTAAACCTGACCGCCCGTATTTGCCGGCGCCTCTCAAGTTCCACCCACGGACTGATGTTGGCATAGTGCTCGTAGTCAGTGGTAACCAAGTTCTCCTTTCCAGTGAGTTCTTTTCCGATGGCGTAGCTTAGGCTGAAGAGCAGCGCAGTAGCTGATTCTCCCGAAACAATTGTGTCTGGGGATGGGGCGTTCAACAGATCTGCCACAGACTTTCTTCCATCAAATATCAGAGCCATTGCTTTTCTAGATTCGTCAAAGTCTGCTCCTACGTTGGCGCTACAGTTAACACGAGCTGCGGCTTCAGCCTCGGCTGCCCTTCCTAGAACAAGTGTACCAGTCCCGTTATCGAAGAATACTCTTTGTCGCCCATTGGAGTCAGTCGCTGCCCTAGGAAACTCAGATCTGATCTTATTCAATAGTTTCTTGTCAAACATCATACAAACTAACCTTCTGTCTGACTCTCCGTTCCCCAAAGCTCAGATTCCTCTAAGAGTTTCAAATGGCTAGGATATGCGTCTTTCGGAGATTCCCTGTTCTTTAGGTCATTGATTCTGACGCCTAGCCCGGCAATTGCGCTGCTGACCTCTGGCGCATTGAGCAAAGACACGACCTTTTGTTGTTCTACTTCGTGTAGCCTTCGAGCTGCAGTCCTATCGATTGCGACTCGACTGTCTGAAACTGTTGCTGGGTTCAACCAAACCAAACGTCTGCAATGTGCACGGCCGTTATAGTCATCGCAACTTCTATTTGGCGGCGATTATATCTTGAATGCTGGGCTACTCGACTGAAACCCTCAGTGGTTTCCATTAGCCAAGCCTCTGATCCGCCAGCTTCTCGCTACGGCATTCCTCGCCGGGTTTTCTAAACATTTCGGCCCATATGTGCGATAGAAAAGCAAGCCACTGGCCCCACTGGTTGAACTAAACTACGGAAAGGCTTAAAAGTCTGGAAAAATTAAAATGCAAAGCGTGAATGGATCTACCGATCCCCAAGACAAAATGAGCAGACGCAGCTTTCTGAAGGCTGTAGCAGGAGCCGGTGCACTGGTAGCCACAGGCGCCGGAGCAGTTTACTACTTGTTGTCGCCTAGGCAGTCGAGCGAACCAGTGATTGCATATTGTGGGATAAACTGCGCCGTATGCCCAGATGGCAGGTTCAGAGTGTCTTGCGATGGTTGCCCGTCGACGAGTGGACGAATCTCTACGTACGCCAGCCAAACCTGCAAAGTGAGACCGTGCGCTCTAGACAAGAACATCAAGAACTGTGCATACTGTAGTAGTTATGGTTGCGAGAAGCTAAGAGTGATCCACGATAGGTTTCCTGACGCGAAGGCTACTCTCGATAAAGTAAGGAGAAACCTTTAGCAGAACCCAGCGGAATCCGACTGGTATTGGTCTAACTTTTTTCTCACACAACCCTGTTAGAAATGTCGGGAGGTGAAACTGATCCGATGGATCTGTTGGAGATCTACTTGCTGAACTTTACTGTTACGGCTGCGATGTTCTTGGTTCTAATCTTCCGCGCCTGGGTTGAATACAGAAACTTCAGGGTTATCTGGAAAGAGATGGAGTGGCGAAAAACTCGCAGAACAGCTAGGGAAGTCCTTATCGCAGAGAAAGAAACGTTTTTGAAAATGGAAGGCGGAAGGGAACTCTACGACATTCTTCTACACATGTTCGATACAGGAGAAGACTAGAACAAGCTCTCTTCATAGGCGGGTCTGCTGTCTCCACGCAAAGACCGATTCGTGAGCCTATTCGTTACAGGCTTAATGTCGTCGATCATTATCAAGTAGGGTCGGCATGCTTCTCATCAAGGCGGGAACCGGGCCAAGCTTGTCTGGTCAGAAATAGACCTGAGCAAGTCCAATGTTCGGACTAGTGCTGAGACACGCCTTGGCAAGCATTTACCTCACAGAGACTAGATGAAGAATCCTTTCAGTTTTTCGATTGCTTCATGGTAATATTCGGCATACCTAGAGAACTCGAGAAGGTAGATTCCTCTGTAGTCTTTCTTGATCGTTTTCACCACATCGCGATATGGTATACAACCCCAACCGATCGGCAGATGCATAGCGCCATAGCCAAGAACGAGGTCGTGGGTGGCAGGTGAGACTGGGTCAAACTTCCCGAAGTTGTCCGACAAATGACTATGGATCATGTAGGGAAGGGCTACCTTGATGGCGTCCATGAAATCGAACATGTAGTAGTTTGCCGAAATGTATAGATGGCTGAAATCCAAAGTTATCCCCACATTGTTCTTGCCAGTATTCTTCGCAACCTCAACCAGCTTGTCCGTGCGCCTGCAAATGTGAGTTGCTCCCATGTCGCCGTTTTCTATCCCAATTGAGACTCCTTTTTCAGTAGCATATGCGGCACATTGTGCTAGTGAACCCACCAGAATCCGCAAGGCTCTAGGCTCAGACAACCTGTCTTGAGACAGAGTGTAGCCGGAATGCATCGTCAGCACAGACGCGTCGATTAGATTGCTGAAGTCGATGCATGACCTAACTATCTTCTCTGAAATCTCCAAGAGCGTAGGGCTTGCCAAGCTTGTTCTCATAGGCGCGTGCACTACATAAGAGAAGTCATAGCTAGCGAGTATGTCTAGAAGTGAGGACGCCTCTTTCTTATCCAATATACCATCTTTGATCAAGTTGAGTCCATCAGGCGAAATCTCCACACTATCAAGGCCTACGTCCTCTAGAAAGTCTAGGCGCTGACGTAGCCTTGACCTAAGGTTTTCGCATGGAAAGAGGTTTCTCGTGGGGTTAACCGTCTCGGAGCCTAGGCTACTGCCGATCTGCATGGACAAGATCCCTTGCCCTCAGAATGTCACTATTAGTCCGCCCTTAAAAATTAAGACTTTCCCAAACTACGCTCAGGAGAGAGCATTCCTTGTTCGGCTATGTTCCCCTAGGTTGAGATAGCGCGTGTGAACGCCTTCTCTACTTTTCGCGGCACGAACCGCAGATTCCCTAGAGGTTGCCGGACCACTCCAGCTTGGCATGTCTGATCCCCATCAGAACAGACGATGTGATCGCAGCTCATAAATACGTTCTTGTGTTCATTCTCATCATGTGTGATCAGTCGTCAATGTTGCTTGGAAAAGCAGGAAGTAAACTCAAGGTTGTGCTATTTGACATGACTGGGACTACCGTTAGGGATACAGTCTATAAGCCTGACTCAAGAGAACTCGTCAAACTTCCTGTGTTCGCATATCAGCAAGCGTTCGAAGCGGGCGGCATCAAAATGCGCTTCAGTGAGCTGAATGAGTGCAGAGGTAGAGACAAGAAGGAGGTTTTGGAAGAGAAGATAAGGAAATACAGGCAGGACCTATCCCAAGAGGAGCAGCTCGCTTTGGCACAGCGACTGCACGACGTATTCATAACGTCTATCTTAGAGAACTTGGACTCCGTAGGTGAGATGCCAGGAGCATCAGAAGTATTTCGGTATCTAAAGTCTCACAGAATTTTCGTTGCAGTAGGGAGTGGGTTTCCCCAAGTCGTTTCTGAGGCAATCAGTGACATACTTGGTTGGAGAAGGAAAGGTTTGGTTGATTACGTGACCTCTGGCGAATCTGCAGGTGCGGGCAGGCCCAAACCGAACATGATAAATGATGTGCTCGTTGCCGCCAGCTATCTGCCAAGAGGAATCGATCTGTCCAAGCCAGTTGAGAGGTTTGACTATTCTATTCTTCTGAAAGTTGGCGATACCGTTAGCGACATGGAAGAGGCTCTCAATGTGGGTGCCCATGCTGTGGCGGTTCTTACTGGCACGCAAAGTAGAGGCAAGCTTAAGGGGATCGTCGGAAAAGAAAGAACGATACTCACCATACGGGAGCTCCCTCATTATCTTGAGAGAAAGCGTTTCTTCTGAAACCATTTGCGGCTTGTTCTTGTGTAGTCAAGAGATCCGCTTAGCAAAATAAACTATTGGTCCAAAGGCGCCGTTGGGAAAGAAATAAGAACTGCGTGCAAACTATTGGTTGAATATGAAGCTGAGCGTCAGTTCGTGGAGCTTGCGCCAAGAGATCCCGCATATTCAAGGCAAGTATGGTCCTTATAGAATCAAACTGACTGATTTTGTGAGGGTTTGTGTTGAGGAATTCGGTGTCGATGCCGTAGAGCTTTGTTACCAGCACTTTCCGTCAATGGAATGGGATTACCTTCACGAAGTTAAAGAGTCTTTGGAAAAGTGTGGCGCCAGACTGGTAAATATTCCACTAGATCTTGGTTCCGCTGCTGAACCCGACTTGGAGAAGCGCAAACATGATTTCGAGATGATAAGAAGATGGTTTTTTGTGGCAAAGTATCTGGGCGCGCCTTCTGTAAGAGTCAACGCGGGTCGTGGCGTCGATGAAGTATCTCTCAGAAGGGCCGTCGAAGGTTACAAGGATCTCGCAAGAACAGCTAAAGAGACTGGAGTGAGATTGCTGATTGAGAATCACGGAGGGATATCCGAGAATCCTGATAATGTAATCACAATCATTAAAGAAGCGAGGAGTGAATATCTAGGGACCTGCCCCGACTTTGGCAATTTTCCAGAGCCAATTAGGTATGAAGGGTTAGAAAAGATGTCCAAGTATGCGGCAATTGTCCACGCTAAGGCCTACGACTTTGATGAACAAGGCGAAGAGACAACCATCGATTTCGGACGGTGCATAGGCATCCTAAAGCGTCAAGGCTTCGACGGATACTACACAGTTGAATATGAGGGAAGAGGAGATCAACGCGAAGGGGTCAGAAAAAGCCTAGCCTTGTTGAGAAAATATCTCTAGTCCATATGCGACCGACTCAGTAGTCAACAATAATCTAATCGAGCGATTCATGTTTATATTCGGGAGGTCTGAAAGCTAGATTACCCCTCTGCCGGAGAAATGGTTCCTTGAGAAGAGTGAAGGTGTTTATTCCCGAGGTCATCTGTGAGGAATCGCATGAAGCTCTCAGAAAAGTAGCAGACATTAAAGTAGGCAAGGACGGGACTTATACTGAAGAGGAACTTGCTGAGGAAGTCAAAGACGCTGATGCAGTACTTACTACATCTCGTTACCGATTTACAGGGAAGGTGATAGCGTCAGCAAAGAAACTTAAGATCATTGCCAAATATGGAGCCAAACCGGACAATATTGATATTGAGGCTGCGACTAGGAAGGGGGTGTTGGTAACGTGGACTCCTAGCACGAACGATGAAAGTGTAGCTGAGCATACCATAGCTCTCATGCTTGCCTTGAGCAAGAATCTCCCTTTTCTGATGCAGCACATAAAGAACGGAGGATGGAGATCGAGAACATCAACTATGACACATGAGCTTCTAGGCAAGACCGTAGGAATGGTCGGGTTGGGAGCCGTAGGCCGCAAAGTCGTCGGGAAATTGAAAGGCTTCAGCGTCAAAATGCTGGTATACGACCCTTACATTTCAGAAGAACACGTCAACGAAGTTGGAGCTAGAAAGGTGGACTTGGACACGCTTTTGAGAAAATCTGATATCGTAACCGTACACGCGGCACTCACAGAAGACACCAGAGGCCTGATCGGCGAAAGGGAGCTGAAGAAAATGAAGAGGAACGCCTTCATCGTCAATACTGCAAGAGGGTCGATCATAAATGAGGAAGCCTTGTGTAAAGCATTGGAGAACAGATGGATCTCCGGAGCGGCATTAGATGTATTTGAAAGAGAGCCGCCCTCTAGGGATAGTTCATTGTTTGGACTGAAGAACGTTGTTCTTACGCCTCATATAGCTGCGTGGACCCACGAGTCACTTAGAAGACAAGCATTCTTGGCAACGGAGGATGTCTTGAGGTTCTTCAAAGGGCAGACGCCCAAACACGTCTTGAATCCTGAAGTTTCGAATTATGGCATAGAATCCCGCTAGAGCCTGCAAAGTGTGTTGCCAAATGAGGCGCCAATCTTACGGCCCTGCTACTGGGGACATTACATGTTTCCTCATGTCCGGCATCTCTTGTAGCGGTGCAAACTACCATCCACAGTCTCACGTTGCTGGAATGATCTTCTCGGCGTTTCTCCGATAGATCTTCTCTAGCACCTGATCTGGAAGGTTGATTGCATAGATCCTGTCTCCCCAAGCTCGTCCGTCAAAATACTCGTCTTCTGTCTCCAAGAACCGGAAATAGGTTCGGTATTCAGCGATGCTTGGACACCCGTCAGTTCCGAAGAGGATTCTGTCCTGGTATTTTACAAAGTGTTTCCTGGCGGTATAGGGCTGAAGACCTAACGTTCTGTATCTAGCGGAGAACTCGACATAGAAGTTGCTGTGCTTTTCCAGTAGCGCGGATACGTACGCTAGATTTTCAGGATAGTTGCCGTGATGAGCACCGATGAAAATGGTTCTTGGATGTTTGCTAAGCACGTTGTCACGTTGCCTGAGAATCTTCATCTTGTCCGGATAATCGGGTCCGTAGAAACTCCACTCAGGATAGTCGTATCGTAAAGTCACATATGAGGGATTATGTCGATCAACGGGCAGAAAGAAAGCCGCCGGATCTGAGGAATGGATAAGAACGGGAAGGCCTAGCTCACCCGCCTTCTCCCAAACTGAATCGAATCTTGGATCGTCCACTGGGATGACTCTGCCAGTGGTGTCTTTCACTGTCAAACCGAGCACCTTGTGAACCTTCAGCCCTCTTGCGCCGTAAGAAACAGCTTCCTCTAGCTCGGCAGCTTTCCTTTCCCCATAATGGGGGTCATTGACATCCTCAAAACGTAGAACATAGAAGACTGCAAATCGATCGGCGTAGTCTTCATAGATCTTTGAATATTCATTCAGCGGAGACACTCCGTCTAGGTCGACAAGTTTCGCCACATTACAGGCATCCATGGTTCTAGTAACCTCACCAATTGGACAGGGCTTATATCTTTGCTTTAACTGCTCGACCGTGTTGTTGAAAGGCAAATGTACTGGTGCGAGTGCCCGGGCTATCATATCTTCCAGTATTCGTGGTCTCTTGATCCTCAAGCCTAGATGGGTATGAGCATTGACCAACGGATACTTTGCCTCGCTGGGAACATGTTCTTCAAGAACGAGAGTTGAGAACGGCTCATAGTCCCTTAAGAGGAGATCGCCTTGAGACAATTTAGCTACCTCTGGTAAAGCAGCTGTGTATTCCTCATTTAGGATTTTCGAATCACGTCTTATCGTTCGCACTTCCTCTACAACGGGTTTCTGCCTTGATTTGAAGCATAGAACGTTAACATAATGCTTATTACTCTCAGTGCCAAACCGATGGCGGTAAAGATGACCCGCATATTGAGGACAGGGGTAATAGGGGTCGGTCAACAAGGAAAGAGTCATCTGAGATCTTACAAAGCTTGCCAGAAAGCCAAAGTCGTAGCAGTCTCGGACATAAATGAGGATCTAGCAAAGTCCGTTGCTGCTGAATACGGAGTAGACCGGTATTGCGCGCACTATGATGATCTGCTGGCCTTAGACAAAGTGGATGCCCTAAGTGTATGTACACCAGTCTTCACCCATTCTAGCATCGTTTGTGATGCAGCTGCAGCGGGCAAGCATGTTCTCTGCGAGAAGCCTATGGCCATGAATGCAGCCGAAGCTCAGAGAATGCTTGATGCATGCAGAAATGCTGGCGTGAAACTGGGAATCGCAAGTTCTCGTAGCCGACTTAAGGGTCAGGTCATACTGGCAAAGAAGTACATTTCAGACGGGAAGCTTGGGAAGATCTACTATGCGCGAAGCACGACTTTGCGTCGGAGAGGAAGACCCTTTGAGCTTAAGACTGCTGATTGGTTCATGGATTCCCATAAGGCTGGCGGAGGTGCGCTTATTGACATTGGCTGTTATGACATAGATGTCGTTCTGTATCTTCTGGGAAGTCCGCAACCAATCTCGGCGAGCGCAGTAACGTTCAAAGGCATTGGGAAAACCCCCTCGCTGAATACAACTTATGACGTAGAAGAACACGCCTCGGTGTTTGTTCGTTTCAACGATGGCTCATCGGCGACGTTCGAAGTCGCATGGGCCTCAAACATGGAATCAATGGAAAATATTGCCCTTTTTGGAACTGAGGGCGGACTGAAGCTTGACCCATTCACCTACTATGCAGTGATAGATAATAGCTGGGCAGCGTTCAGTGTCGATATGCATCCAAGATGGGTAAGAGACAACCTTGGCACGACTACATACATAGACGATTTCGTTGACGCATGCCTAACGAATAGAGACCCTCTAACGCCTGGCGAAGATGGTCTGAAGGTGATGCAGATAATCAACATGGCGTATATCTCGGCAGAGCGTGGGAGAGAAGTAGCAATTGATGAGATATCAGCAAAGTAGCATTGCAGCTCTCTGGACAGCGCTCCTGGCTGATTTGCAGAAGAATGGCGGAACTGCTAGCTAGTGTCGTATCTCGAGTTGGAGAGAAATGTTCTGTGATGCCAAGCTTGGTGCCTTCGGTTGGCAAGGGTTAGTTCCCCCCTCTTACATACTATACCATAGGAAGTTTCGAGGTGTAGTTCTCGATCCGCCGGACTTTGACCCTGGGTCTTGGATCGGAGGGTCAAGTGTCTTAGTAGACTACGATTCACACGAGTTTTGGTTGACTGTCAGGCCACGCAAAGCTCCCCCGCTTAGGGGGTATGCAGCCGAGATCTACAGATCCTCAAACGGTGAAGACTATAGTAAAGTATCCTCGATCAGCGCGGAGGCTCTTGGGTCAATGTCGCATCAGAACGTTGTCAGCATTGAGGCACAGCAACTGGTCAGAGATCCGAATACTGGAAGGTACTACCTTTATATCTCCGCGGATACTCGTGGCACTGGCGAGTCAGAAGGACAATGGGATACCTTCCTCCTGATTTCTGATGATCCAGCGGGTCCTTGGAAGTTCCGTGACCTGGCTTGGAGACGAGGCGACAACTACGATAGTCATGAAGCTAGAGATGCGACGATTGGGATAGTTGATGGAAGATACTTCGCACTTTTCAAGGCAGCCCAAGGCACTGAAGAAGGGGGAAGGGTTAACGTTGCTCTTGCTACGAGCAGTAATGGATTGGAATGGAAAAAGCACGGAACGCTGAAGATAGATGGAATCGAACAACCGCGATACTTGCAGCTTTATGGTAACATCTTTGCTGGAGCAATGGGTCCTTTGTTCATGGGACTGGCCCGCAGGCACCTCATTAGGAAAGCCTCGCTAGCCCGGGATTTTGAAGCTTACTTTATTGATTATAGGGGCATGAACCTTGAATCAGTTTTTAGAGGTGAGTGGAAGCCTCTTTCACCTTACGAGAGAAAAGACTACCCCAGCCACGGTTACATGAACATAATCCATGATCCCTTCAGGAGTAGATTGCTAATCTATCTTGAGTCAATAGATCCCCAATATACCCAGGAGATAGGATGGCGTACTCAGGTCGACAGGCTAATACTGTACGAGGTAAGATTGTAGGTCGTCTTATGTTGTTGGAGCAGCCGCTTCTCGGAAGGAAAAACATTTGGTACGATGCCTGCTTTCGATTGCCAGAGTCGTCTAGGTTCTTGTCTATTGCCGATGTGAAACCTTACTGCTTAAAAGTCCCACCAATGGTCTTTTTGGCAGTCAATCGAACCTCTCGCAACTCCTGCTACTAAGCCCTGTCATGGTTCGTCTATGTTTATCGGGATCGTCTTCAATACTCGGCGACCGGATTTCCTCCTTCCAAAGTTGCAGAGTCTGTCTTTGTACCTTTCCGATATATGCGACGCCACGACCTCTCCCGCATATATAGTGTGATCTCCCGTTACAAGCTTCCCTTTCACCTTGCACTCGAAACAGGCGACGGCATCTTTGATTAAGGGGGGTCCAACATGTTTGGATCTGAGTTTTTCTATGTCATAGTTAGCGAACTTGTCAATGTCTCTCCCAGAACAGGACCCAGTAGACTCGACGAGGTCTATCATCGCTTCGTTTGGGAAGGCAAGCACGAACTCGGCTGTTTCCTCGATTAGCTGACGAGTGTATCGGGTGTGACCTATGCTGACGGCTAGCATTGGAGGCTCATCCGAGGTTATCATACTCCACCCTGCAGGCATGATGTTAGGCTTGCCCTCTGTGTCACAGCTGACTACAAGCACAATGGTTTCAGGAAATTTTCTCTTCAGGGCCTCAGACCAAGAAACTTCCATCATAATG
>Ga0315310_10002511_pt1 | contig 11455 bp, 10 predicted proteins | sample TDP5_MG_FD_203630 | JGI IMG/M metagenome (GOLD analysis project Ga0315310, IMG submission 203630) | Freshwater sediment microbial communities from Lake Towuti, South Sulawesi, Indonesia - TDP5 | ecosystem: Environmental > Aquatic > Freshwater > Lake > Sediment | place: Indonesia: South Sulawesi... | reverse complement strand
GTGGACGGGGCGGGATTTGAACCCGCGGCCTCAGCGATGCCAACGCTGCGATCATACCAAACTGATCTACCCGCCCGCTGTTGGCACACGCATACCAAAAATAGACAGAAAGCCTTTAAGCATTACCTTTCTCTGATACTGTTAACTTATTTTTTGTGGCTTAACCCATAATATGGTTACCACATGACTGTTTACATTTTCATGATTTCGACTCAGAAAAAACTTATACAGGGAACAAACATAATGTCGGGTTAACAAGTTTAATCAATTGATTATTTATAGGTGAGGCTCTTTGAAAGACTATTCGATTACATCCCCTGAGCTTCTATTAAATTGTTTTAAGCGACTTGTACCTGTCCCTGAGATAATTGTGATAGCAGCGAAGTCGGAAACTAAGAAGCTCGCTGAATTAACCAATGCTTCCAAAGTTGTTTGGGGTTTTGACCCTCTATACATAGGAAAGGTCGAAACCAAGAAAATAGGTCTAGTACCCCAGGGTGTTGGAGCATCAGCCACAGCCATATTAGTCGAGCATCTTATAGCTTGCGGTGCCAAAGTGATCTTGTTTTCTACCGCCTTAGGTGCCTTTCAGCCGTATATGAAACCTGAAGACTTCGTTATTCCTTCAAAGGTTGTAATAGGTGAAGGAACTTCAAAATACTATTATCCGAGAATAAAGGTGATAAGACCTGATCTGGAGATCGTGAAGATTCTCAAAGAAGCCTGCAGCAAAATCGGTGTGAAACCCTTCATCGGATCCGTTTGGAATACAGACGCTCTTTACAGGGAAATGCGAAGTCAAATTAAGAAACTGCAAGCCCAAGGAGTTTTAGGAGTAGAGATGGAATCATCTGCCACATTCACCGTAGCGAAATTTAGGGGAATCAAGGCTGCGTCCTTACTTAGAGTTTCTGACAGTTTGGCTAATTTCAAATGGGAATTATACTTCTTAAACGATGAATACCTAAAAAGCCACTTGGAAACCTCACATAAGATTATTCTGGAAGCATTGAAACTCTTAACACGGGACGACAATATGACAATAGATTCATGACAAAGAAGCATACAGTATCCCTTTCTCCAGAACCGAACATAGAAGTTATTATTACTTGAACTAAGCGTAAGTTGATAACATCTGAACACTCAGACCCTGCCCGCAAACAATGCAGCCATCATAGAAGTAGTAGTCAACAAACACGCGGCGCAGACTACTACTTCTGAACAGAAACAGCTCGGTATTACTACTGTTTCCAAGCGAAAGTCAATGACACATGAACACTCAGACCCGCTCCGAAGCAATGCAGCCAACATCAGAGAAGTAGTTGTACAGTGCAGTCTTGCGTATTCAACAACAAATGTCAAGCCAGCACAGTAGAAGAAGGCGCCCGTTTCCTCAGCCCCTTGCTAACAAGCTTATATAATATGTAGAATCATACACATGAAAACATGACGAGTGAAGCACATGCTTCTAGTGATTCACGTTACAAATGGGTTATGCTCGCTCTAGTATGGCTAGGCTACTTCGCCTTCGGCGTAATTGCATCTTCCATTCCGCCACTTGTCACACCCATAGCGCATGACTTGTCTCTAACCTACTCTCAAATAGGCTCGATACTAGGAGCTGTCATACTAATCTACATACCCTTAAGCATCCCAGTAGGCATTCTAATCGACCGAGCTGGGATGAAAAAAGCGATAGTAGCCGCAATTGCACTTATTCCCCTATCAGCACTTCTACAATCTTTCGCCTCCAACTTCCAAACCTTGTTCCTGACAATCTGCATAGTCGGCGTCGGAGGACCATTCCTCTCAGTTGGCACACCAAAAATAGTGGCTTCATGGTTCAGCGGCAAACAACGAGGACTAGCCTCAGGCATATACATGACCAGCGCCTTCATAGGCACAGCCACAGCTACAGCGATCACCAACCCAATCGTAATGCCACTTGCAGGCACATGGAGAGACACCCTCCGCCTCTACGCGCTCCTAGGATTCATAATAGCATTCGTCTGGCTCTTGCTTGCAAGGGAAGCACCGCAAACTCAAACGGGAAGCACCCCGCCACCAATGAAGGATACTATTGGAAAACTCCTCAGAGAAAAACACGTTTGGATAATCATCATCATCGCCGTCTCAGCAGTCTTCCTCAACAGCTACGGGTTCACAAGATGGCTACCCAAACTACTAGAGCTAAGAGGAATGAACCCAGCCGAAGCAGGATTCTACGCTTCACTTCCCGGCTGGAGCGGCATAATCGGAAACATAATTATCCCAAGCCTAGCAAAAACCGGCTCAAGAAAACCCGTATTATTCGTCACACTGCTGGTCCAAGGCATCTGCATATACTCCAGTGCCGCGACCACTGGCTTACCCCTCACCGCATCTCTAATCTTCTACGGCGTTGGTCTGGGCGCCACCGCACCCCTACTCATAGTGATTCTCATGGACATGCCCCAAGTCGGAGCCAAGCACATAGGCGCCGCTTCAGGAATCCTCTTCTCCATCGGAGGAATAGGAGGCTTCACAGGACCATTAATTGTTGGATTCCTAACAGAATCAACAGGAACAATCCTAACAGGAATGATAGCACTAGCTGCATTAGTCGAAGCAATGCTAATCCCCACACTGCTAGTCAAAGAAAAATAAGCCAAGCCACAATCAACACTAACGCGCACAAAACCTGCAGCACCACATGAATACAAAGCGCGTTGATGGCACTAAGAGCGCTTGGGCACCAGCACCCACACAAACAGTCTGCGTTTACATGTTCAACTACAACTGTCCAAACCGTAGCCGCAACATGCTGGATGATGATGCCACAGGGAACAGTCTTAGGAAGACACCCAACATGGTGAAGAAGGCTAAAGGGAAAAGTTGCCTTCTTTTGAAATTTCTTTTCCCGCAGCTGTCCTAACATAAAACCACAAATACGCAAACAATGCTATACCTACAAACATGAACCCAGAAATCAAAAAAATGGTTAGAGATGAGCTTTCAGGCGAAAAGGCAAGAGGCTATGTAGAACAGATAACCCGTTTCCATCGAATCCAAGCATCAACAATGTTCCACGAAGCCGCTGATCATGTCAAACAACAGCTTCTCAAAAACGGCTTACCAGACGCAACAATCGAGCAGTTCCGTTCTGACGGAGCCACAAAATACTGGACCCACATCTCACCCGTAGGCTGGGAGGTTAAAAGCGCCGAGCTCAAGCTAATCGAGCCAGAAGAAAAACTGCTCGTGCGCTACTCTGACACACCCATGAGCCTACACACGTGCAGCAACGCCACGCCGCCAGAAGGCATCACAGCCGAACTCATAGACGTCGGAACAGGCAGAAAACCCGAAGAATACGAGGGCAAAGACGTCAAGGGCAAGTTCGTTCTCGCAACTGGACGAGCCAAACCAGTTCATGATCAAGCAGTCTACAGACGGGGAGCAGCGGGCGTCATCACCGACACGCTGGCCTACGAAATAAAAGATGTCAGAGAAAGCGTCGACATACCTGACGCCCACTCGTATCAGAGCATTTGGCCCACAGCCGACGTCTTGGACAGAGTGAAATTTGGCTTCTCCCTCTCAAAGAGGCAGGGGGACCATTTGAGGGAACTGCTTAAAGACAAGAAAACAGTGAAGCTCCAAGCAAAAGTCGACGCAAAACTATTTCCAAGCAACTTAGACGTGGTCACAACGACGATTCAGGGCTCATCTGAACCCAACGAGGAAGTCTTCTTGATAGCGCATCTTTGTCATCCTCAACCCTGCGCCAACGACAACGCCTCAGGAAGCGGACTCCTCATCGAAATCGCCAGAACCATCCAAACACTAATCGAATCAAAATCACTATCAAAGCCAAAGAGAACAATTCGATTCATATGGGTGCCCGAAACCTACGGAACCGTGGCCTTCCTATTCAATCACCAAGACTTGCCAACTCGCCTCGTGGCCGGAATCAACCTCGACATGGTGGGTGAAAACCAAGAAATATGCAAGTCGACCCTAACCCTTGACCGCACACCCGACTCGTTGCCCTCTTACCTCAACGACCTCATGCTGACACTAATAGAGGAGTCGGTTAAGGAGTTCGACCCAGAAACAAGGTTCGGCCCATCCTCAATCTTCAGACACACAGTTATCGCCCACACTGGTGGAAGCGACCATCATGAGTTTGCAGACTCCACCATAGGCGTGCCATGCGTCATGCTGCTCCAGTGGCCAGACACGTTCTATCACACAAGCATGGACACAATTGACAAGGTCAGCGCCGACAGCCTCAAACGCGTGGGCTGGATAGCAACCGTTGCAGCCCTCATTCTGGCAAACGCCGACGCTGAAGAAGCCGTCTTGCTCGCCAATCAAACATGCTCAAGAGGATTATCCAGAATCGAAGAGGCGCAACGACAAGCCGTTCAAGCCCTATACGAGAAGAAAAACGAGCCAAAAATGAAGACGGACAGAGAGGAACTGACTAAGGCGCTGGCTAAAACCGCCTCCTTCTTCAGAAACAAGATTGAACACATAGTGTGGCGAGAGAAAAAAGCCGTGGATTCGGTAAAAAGACTTGCAAACAGCCCAGAACTAGACACCCTAACCAAAAAGTCCATGGAAGACATCGACGCGGCTGGAAAGCGGGCGCTCTCAACGATTGAGGAAAACCTGTCCTTCACAGCTAAAACGCTTGGTTTGTCTTTACCAGTTGAAATTATAGAGACAGAAGCTGAAAAACAGGCTAGGACCATTGTGCCCAAGCGATTGTTCAAAGCACCCTTGGCAGCCGAAACCTTCAAACAATTGGTAGGCGAGGACGAATACAAATGGTACGAAGAACTCGACGAAAAAAACATTTATTTTGCAAGAAAGAGGGCTGAAATCCTCAACTTCATGGATGGGAAAAGAACCCTAAACGACATCGTCAAGGCTGTTTCAGCCGAGTACAGCACCGAGACCAACACCGAACACGCACTAAGGTTTATCAAAGACTTGGACAGGGCAAAACTCATCGCGCTGCAAAACAGAGTTTGAAACGAAGAAGCGTAAGCATTGCGGAATCTAGCAGATTGGGATTTTTCCTTTTGCAAGTTCCTCAGTGAATTTGTCTATATTTTCCAGTTCGTGGTTTACCACCCCTGCAATTTCTTTTCTAACACTCTTGAAGGAGTTGTTGGCTTTCATCACAACCTGTGCCGCCGCCACAGCTGGTTCGTCTATTGGCTTTCCTATTTGACTCAGCAACCAGATGTACACTTCTTCAAGCCCCGACACCTGCCTGTAGACTTCTCCGGCTACCCTGTGAGTCAACGTATTGTAGATTTTTCCAACGTGGCTTACTGGATTCTTTCCAGCCGCAGCTTCTGAACAGAAAGGTCGGTTTAATGGAATGACGCCGTTGGTCCTATTGCCTCTTCCAACCTGTCCTGAATCCCCGGCTTCGGCGCTTGTACCAAGCACGGTTATGTAAACCCCGTCAACGCCTCTTCCCTTTTTATCGAGAGTGTTCAGCTCTATCGATGCCCTGTCAAAATCTGTCTTCTTTTTGACGAAGCTTTTTATCTCTTCTTGAATTGCTTCTTTCTTCTTAAAGTAGTCGCTGTCATTCTTTATGTAGCGGTCGACAAACGCCATGCCAATGGTTAGGCGCAGTTCATTGCTTTTTCTGTAGCCCATAACCTTCACGTCTTCGCCTGACTCCGGAAAACGCTTCTTAAACTCAGGCGAGTTCACGTATTTCTCCGTGCCCAAAACAATCTGCTCAAGGCGCGTCATAGGCGCATAGCCCACAGCTGCCGATGTGTCATTGGCGCCCAAAACTCGTCCCTTCCGTTTGAAGATGTCCATGAGTTCAGGATGACCAGGCTTGAGTTCCACCTGAAACTTTACGTGTTTTTCTGGGTCAACGAAGCGAAGGCGCTCTTTGAACCATTGTTTTGCTGTTTTTATGGCTATGTCTTCTACTGGAATTCTTTCTCCATCCACTTCAAAAGTGGCTCTGTCTCCGATGACCAACAGCATTGGTTTCTTGATTTTGCCCCCACCAAATCTTGGCTCAGCCTCTCCAGCTGCGAGTAGAGACTTGTCAATATTATGGTGGAGAATGAAGCCCACCCTCTTCAAGTACTCTTGGCTTAGGCGAACGGACACACGGTCCATTATGTGGTCGCATATGCAGTCCGGGTGCCCAAGACCTTTTCTCTCAACGATTTCCAGCCTCTGCTGCTCGACTGGGGTCTGCTTCAGAACGTCGACCAGAATGTTTCTAGTTGGCATGGCGGGTTTCACCTAATTTTTATGGGCAGTTGTATAAACAGAAACAAATATATACTTTACGATATATCAGAGACTATAAAAAATAACCCGTGGTTATCAGGCTATGATGATTAGAGGCTCAACTCTGAAGAGACTCCGAACAGAAATGGGACTCACACAGCGCCAATTAGCCGAGCTGGTCGGAGTTTCGCAGGCGCACATAGCCAAAATCGAAAAGGAAAGCGTGGACCCACGCTTATCAACGGTCAACAAAATTCTCAAAGTCTTAACCGAAGGCGAAGGAAAAAAGTGCGGCGACGTCATGACCCACCATGTAATCTCAGCCAAACCAACGGACAAAATCTTGAAGGTGAGCCGATTAATGATGAAATACGCTATAAGTCAACTTCCAGTCTTAGAGGGCGGAAAAATTGTGGGCACAGTAACCGAGGAGAGCATAGTTCGAAACCTTGATTCCACACTTGCAGAGGAAAAGGTTGAAAAAATAATGCAGGCACCCTTGCCCAGCGTCCCCGAAAACACAAGCATAAGCATGATACAACCCCTGCTCCAAGACCATTCAGCAGTGCTCGTGGTGAGAAGAGGCGAAATAGTTGGAATAATAGCCCGCTCAGACCTACTCAAAGTAATTTCAAAAACCCTCTAGCCTCCCAACAGGACAACCTGCCACATATTCGGGACATATTAGAAAGTCATCGCAGAAACCTGGAGGGGGGTAGACCCTATTTGCCTAATTTCTCAGTCAAAAGCTTGGCTACATCGCCTGGTTTATCTGCAACATGCACTCCGGCCTTCTCAAACGCTTCAATCTTACTGGCTGCGGTTCCACTCTTCCCCATGATGATGGCGCCTGCATGACCCATCCTTTTTCCAGGAGGGGCCGTTCGCCCAGCTACAAAAGCCACAACAGGCTTAGAGTAGCCCTCGGTTGCAATGAACTCAGCAGCCAATTCCTCAAAGTTGCCGCCAATCTCCCCAATCAAAGCCACAGCCTCAGTCTGCTCATCCCGTTCAAATTCTCTAAGAACATCCACGAAACTCAGTCCGACAATCGGGTCGCCACCCAAACCGATGCACGTGGACTGACCCAAACCACGCACGCTTAAACCAATCGCAATCTCATAGGTTAATGTTCCACTGCGAGACGCAAGTCCCACAATGCCTCGCCTAAAAACATGTGCGGGCATGATGCCCAACTTACACTCATCCACGGCAAGTATTCCAGGAGTATTTGGACCCACAACCACAGCGCCCTGCTGCCTCGCTCGATACATCACTTGAACCGCATCTCGAACAGGAATATGCTCAGTGATAACCACAACAGTCTTCAAACCACCGTCAAAAGCCTCAAACACAGCGTCAGCCGCAAACGGCGCCGGGACAAAAACAATCGAAGCGTCGGCAACATGCTCCTTCAAAGCCTCCTCAACCGTGTCATAAACGGACACGCCGTGAACGTTGGCTCCACTCTTGCCAGGACTCGTACCAGCCACGATTCGAGTGCCGTAATCAAGCATCAAACCCGTGTGAAAGCTGCCCTGAGAACCTGTTATCCCTTGAACAATCGCTCTCGTTGCCTTACCCACGAAAACACCCATTTAGCTATATGCCTCCGCTTCTGACAATTTCAACCGTTTTTTTAGCGGCCTCTTCCATGCTGTCTAAAACGTGAATCCCCGCCTCAGTTAGAATCCGCCTCCCCGCCTCCTCATTTGTGCCTACAAGCCTGATAACCATAGGTTTGGTGAATCCAACGCGCTTTTTCGCTTCAAGGACACCGTTCGCCACTTCGTCGCAACGTGTGATACCGCCCAAAATGTTGATGAACACAACTTTCACATTAGGGTCAGACAACACGATGTCTAATGCAGCAGCCATCATGTCAGACGAAGCACCTCCACCCACATCTAAGAAATCGGCAGGCCTCCCACCACAGAGTTGAATAGCATCTAATGTAGCCATGACCAATCCCGCACCATTGCCAATGATGCCAACATCTCCGTCGAGTTTAACGTAGGCTAATCTGCTCTTCTGTGCCGCCAATTCCTGCTGTGTCATCTCAGCCTCTTCCAATGGGCGACTTTTGAATTCCTGATGCCTGCACAGTGCGTTGTCGTCGATTATTAGCCTGGTGTCTGCCGCAACAAATTTTCCATCACGTAATTCAACAAGAGGGTTCATCTCAGCAAGTTCAGCGTCAAAATCCATGGCCAACCTGTAATGCTTAAGAAAGATTGACGCCAAATCAATCATTTGATCTCCAACATAACCAAGTTTTTTGGCAATCTGCCTCGCATGATACAAACGAAAACCATAAACCGGGTCAATAAAAACCTTGACGATTTTTTCAGGTGAAGTAGCAGCTGTCTCCTCGATTTCCACACCGCCTTCAGAAGACGCTACAGCCACGTAGCAACGGTTAGCTCTGTCTACGGTGAGGCTGAAGTACAGCTCTCTTTGAATTTTAATCTTCTCTTCTATCCAAAGACTTTGAACCTTCACACCCTTGATTTCTTTTCCTAAAAGTTTGGAGGCTGCTTCTTCAGCTTCACTGGGTGAGTTGGCGAATAGGATTCCGCCTGCCTTGGCTCTTCCAGCAACCAGCACTTGGGATTTGAGTGCAACTGGTGCATTGATTTTTGCTGCATTTTCTCGTGCCTGCGTCACTGTGGTTGCCAAGAAACCCTTTGGTGTGGGTATGCCATATTTTGCGAATATTTGTTTGGCTTCGTATTCAAAGAGTTTCAATGATGCACTTCTCCCTAGAGGTTTTCTATCTGAGTGTCTGGATGGTTATGTAAGATTTTGTGTCTTGTATGCCTTCAACCGCAGCCAGTTGTTTGAGAGCTTCGTCCAATTTTTCTCTTTCCACTTGAAGGATTGCGTCCATGTCGCCTGTAACTCTGAAAATTCGTTGAAGGGGAAATTGCATTATCTGCTCGTAGACGCGACTACGTTTTAAAGGCGAGACTTTGATGAAGACGAAAGCAGGATTTGTAGAAATGCCAAGCACAGCAAGTCCCTTACCAGTAACATCGATAAATCCTCTTCCTGTTCGAATGTGACCCTGGTCTCGAAGTTTGCGCAGGTGAACGTTTAGAGCTTGCCTACTTATATTGAGTTGTTTGGCAAGGTCGCTCTGCTTTATCATCAAGGTGTAGGTTGCAGTCGGTTTGCCTTTGGCAAAAAGCATATGGAGCAGGCGCAACGGTCTTCCCGTTGGAATCTCTTCGCTCAAGACTCGACACCTATTTGTAGTTAAATTCCATTTTTACATAAGTCAACATATATATCTTATTCTCACAAAAATCGAGCGTCGCAAATGAAAACTTTGGGAGCAACAGTTATAAAAAAGCAGTGCGCATTACACCTTTGCAAAGGAGCTAGAAAACGCCTTTGACAGAAGAATAGCAAGGAGTGAAACAACGAAATGTCAGAGATACGTGAAAGCAACGCTGTATTGATTGGGCGAAAGCCTGCAATGAACTACGTGCTGGCTTGCATAACCCTCTTCCACGGCGGAGCAAATGAAGTTAACGTGAAAGCAAGAGGAAGAGCCATAAGCCGGGCAGTTGATGTAGTTGAGATAGTCAGACGCCGATTTCTGCCAGATGTCAAGGTCAAAAGCGTTGACATTGGTACGCAGCAATTGCAAGCACAACCCGGTGAAGAGGGCCGCGGACCGACAAACGTCAGCACCATCGAAATTACGCTAGCAAGGTAAAACAGAACGCAACACAACCACGGGAACAAAGCAGGCAAAAGACGCTCCGCTCCCTTCTTTTCTTTCTTTTTGATGAACAGTCACGTTTCATCAGAAGTTATTCTGGTACAGCGGTAAGTCAACGATAAGAACCACGCTACTCCTGCAAGTTTTGCCTCACCGATTCTCTTGGTTTACTCTCCAAAAAGTCCTCGGTAACTTTATATTATCTAAAACACTGCAGTATGGGATACCTTCAAGAGGCGGTTACTAAAGGGACGATGACTGACAAATGCCTAAAATGGTGAATATTTGCCATTTTTGTCTAAAGAGCGGTATTCTCTGTCCTAAATGCCAAGCGAAGCTCAGATTGGGCGAAATCAACAAGATTGATTTAGAAATCGGTCGTTTGCTTCTCTCGTTGGAAGGTACATATCCGCCTCTTCAAGACGTTTACTTTCACAAGGCAGTTGAAACCGACAGTGTTCTTGCATTAATAGTTGGCAAAGGCGATGTAGCCAAACTTTTAGGTCACGGTGGAAAAATTCTTCGAACAATAGGTGAGAAAACAGGCAAAAACGTCCGCATCTTAGAACACGGCGTAGACGACCGAAAATTTCTGGAAGACCTATTCGCGCCATTGAACATAATCACTATCAACACCATTTGGCTCCCAGACGGCAGTGAAGAAACCAGAGTGATTCTGAGAAGAAGAGGTCGAAGGCCTCCGCCTTTCAATTTAGAAGCCGTTAAACAGGTTGCCCAAAAGGTGCGCGGAATAACGCTTCGTGTTGAGTTTGCAGACTAGGAGAGGAGTGATAAGAATATGAAACTTGATGAGTTGGGAGACTGGAGACGAACCTATTATTCCACTGACATAACGCATGAATTGAACGGAAAGGAGGTCATTGTATTCGGCTGGGTCCTCGACATCCGGGACTTGGGTGGATTACGTTTTTTGATTCTGCAAGACAGAGAAGGCACGGTTCAGATCACAATTCCACGAAAAAAGGTCGGTCTACAGGTTTTGGAAAAGGCAGAGACACTGCAAAGACAGTACAGCATTGCCGTGAGAGGCACGGTTAAAGAGACAGAAATGACACCGCGTGGAGTAGAGATTGTTCCAAGCGAGATTCGCGTGCTAGGAGCGGCACAGCATCCATTACCATTAGACGTTACTGGTCGAACCCCAGCCAAAATCGACGTGCGGCTCGACGCCCGCGTATTAGACCTCTTCAGGGAAGAAAGTCACGCAGTCTTCAGAATTCAACACGTCGCCTTAGAGGCAACACGTGATTTTCTCTCAAAGCTTGGCTTTCTAGAAGTTCACACTCCTAGAATCATTGCTTCAGCCACCGAGGGAGGAGCCGCATTGTTTCCAGTGTCATACTATGAAAAACAAGCGTATTTGGCGCAGAGTCCACAGTTATACAAGGAGCAGTTGGTCATAGATTTTGAGAAGGTTTTTGAGGTAGGGCCCTTTTTTAG
>Ga0315310_10002510_pt1 | contig 11461 bp, 8 predicted proteins | sample TDP5_MG_FD_203630 | JGI IMG/M metagenome (GOLD analysis project Ga0315310, IMG submission 203630) | Freshwater sediment microbial communities from Lake Towuti, South Sulawesi, Indonesia - TDP5 | ecosystem: Environmental > Aquatic > Freshwater > Lake > Sediment | place: Indonesia: South Sulawesi... | reverse complement strand
CTCCACGTATCACCTCATACTCTGCGCATTTTAGCTCTCTTTTGGCATCCTCCGATAGGAGTTGTTGTTGGTGCGTATAAGAGGTTCGTTGATGCCATAAGCTACCATGAGAATTACGACGTTGAATACGATGTCATAGAGAACAAGCCCACGATTTTACCTAAGGATATACGGTCCAAAGTTTACAGTTATAGAATTCCCTTCAATTATTCAACCTATTCTACAAAACTCTTGACCATGATTTTTGGCATACTAATGATGATATTTTTAGGCGTCAAAGCTTGTCGCAAGAAACGTTATGACTTTCTAATAACCCCGGTCGGTGAACTAACCTGTTCAACCATTCCAGCGTATGTTACACACCTGATCACTAATGTCCCTTGGACATCTTTGGCATGCAATGTTCCGGAAGCCTACGCGGTGATAGATTCCTCAGGTCAACTAGTCATGTCTATCACAAAGATTTACGGGTATTACAGGAGCTTGAAATTCAGCATTCTAAACTCCTTCTTGATGGCATGCTATTCATTCTTTCCAAAGATTATCCTCCCAAAAATTTACAGTAAGACGAAAGCAATTCTATGTGTGAACAGAAGTCTGAGTCTGTATCTGCAAAGTTTGGGGACTAAATGTAAGATTTTTGGTGTCGGCACGGGATTCAACGTGCATGTAGCCCCAAATAGCAATATTCCGTGTGATGAGCGTCATAATGCTATATTCCTAGGGAGATTTGTACCTGAAAAGGGGATATTTGATGCGCTAAAAGTTTGGCGTAAAGTAGTAGGTTTTTTTCCAAAAGCAACTCTTGCACTCGCTGGATACGCAGATGAAGTTCAGATTTCAGCTGTTAAGAATATGATTAAAGAGTTCAATCTATCCGAAAATGTTAAGGTTTTAGGAACGGTAGATGAGGATAAGAAGTTTCGGCTGTTAAGAAGTAGTGATCTATTTCTGTACTTAGGTAGATTTGAATCATTTCCGAATGTTGTTGCTGAAGCAATGGCTTACGGTTTACCTGTGGTGAGTTATGATGTCCCCTATATTAGAGAACTTTTTTCATGTCCAGCTGTTTTAAGAGCACCAATCGGCGATATTGACAGCGCAGCTATGCTAGTATGTGCTCTTATAAGGGATTATGAAAAGAGGCGAAAACTTAGCGGACAAGCATTGGAGTATGTCAAAAGGTTTGATTGGAATGAAATAGCAAAGAGAGAGGTACAAATCTACTACACTGTTTTGAACATGTATCGTCAAAGAAGATAATAATGGAAGTGAATCCTAAGGACGTTGATCACGTAAGAATGGCTGCGGATGCGGGGTTGGGTCCAATGAATATACGTTTCATTAACCTATTTGGTGAAAGACTTGAGGATGTGAAGACAATTTTTCATTACCATTTCCGATTCCATTTAGACGAAAATTGAGATATACATTTTCAGAATGCTCCAATATTTTGAAAAATATATGATTATGAACAAAATATGAAATGAACAAGAGAATAGCCTTAATAATGACTTTTTTATCATAAGAAAATTCTAAACGATATTAAGGAAGTGGGTAATGGTGCAACTGTTCAACTTCCCCTTAAAGCTTGTTCTAACAGCTTGTTTTCAGGTATGTTAATCGAGCTTCAACTTTGAAGGAGTGAGAAAAGAGAAATGATGAGAGCTTCACTGAAACTTCTCCCCACAATCGCTGGGTATAAATTCTCACGAAGGCTCAACCTAAAACCTTCTCTTCCAATAAGTATCACTGTTAGCATAACGAATTTATGTAATTCTAGGTGTAGAACATGCTTCATTTGGAAACTATACCGCGATCATTCTGAACTAAGGGAAAAAGAATTCAAAATCTGGGAGTTTGAGAGAATATTCGAATCGATCGGGAAAAAGCCTGTCTGGTTTACTCTTTCAGGCGGAGAACCTTATTTAAGGCACGACTTGGAAGAAATTTGCACAGCGATTTATGAATACTGCTCTCCTTATATTATTACTATACCTACTAATGCACTTGCTCCTACTTTGGTAGAAGCAAAAACGAAGAAAATACTTGAGCGATGCAACGATGCTAAATTGGTAGTTAACCTATCACTTGATGGTGTTGGTGAGAAACATGACGAAATAAGGGGTATCATAGGCAACTTTAGTCAATTTATAGACGCTTTTCACCGCTTGAGGAATCTTAAAAAGGAGTTCCCGAATTTAAACATAGGTGTCCATAGCGTCATCTCGAAATATAACATCAGCCACATCTTGCAACTCTACGAATTTGTGAGGCAGTTAGATCCCGACTCATATATATCAGAAGTGGCTGAGGAAAGAACTGAGCTTTTCAATCTTAATTGTGACATAACCCCTGATCTGAACCTCTATAATGAAACTATTGATGTGATTTCTGAGAAGATCAAAAAGGACTATTTGAAAACTAAAGGCCTTATTCCTAAATTTATTCAAGCTTTTCGTGTCGTATACTATCAAAAAGTTACTCAAGGAGATTGGACACATGGACAAGTGATCCCATGCTACGCCGGATATGCTTCATGCCATATAACTCCGTACGGCGATGTTTGGCCTTGTTGCGTTCTTGGGTACGACAAACCCATGGGAAACCTCCGCGAGGTCAACTACCGATTCAAGAAGGTCTGGTTTTCGAAAAAAGCTGATGATGCTAGAAACTACATCAAAGCTAAAAAATGTGCCTGTCCACTCGCAAACGCCCATTATACCAACATCCTCTGCAGCTTTCAGGGAATGTTGAGGGTGTTTCAAACTCTAATGAACTATAAATTTCAGTGAGGGAAAGTTTTAGTTCTGAATGTTAACTACACTCATAATGAAGTCGGGAAGAAATAAGTCATGTGTAGGGAAGAGAATATCGTGTTGATAACAGTGGATTCTCTTAGAGCAGATCATCTAAGTTTGTATGGTTATAAGGAAAAAACTTCACCAACCCTTGATCGTTTAGCCAATGAAGGTGTGGTATTTACTGAGGCCATCTCGAACGGATCCCATACAATGACCTCATTTCCCGCAATCTTAACTTCTGCGTACGGTTCAATGTATGGAGGATGTGGCTACCTTTCCAAGGAGAGAACGTCCATCGCTGAAGTAATTGGCAAAGAGGGGTATTCGACGGCCGCTTTTCATTCAAACCCTTATCTTTCTAAAGCTTGCAACTATGATAGGGGATTTGATGTCTTCTACGATTCAATTGAAAACGACTTCTCTCTCTTTAAATTCAAGTCGTTAGACAAACTGGCAAAGTTATCAGGGCAAAGAAGAAAGGCTACGACTCTGCTCTCTTTAGTGCTAAAGATTTATAGCCACATTCAACCTTATAGAATACCTTACGAAAGAGCAGAGATTATTACAGGAAAGGCAGTCAACTGGCTACGAGAATGCAATAATAGGTTCTTCATATGGATCCATTATATGGATACTCATTGGCCATGGGTCCCGCTGGATTTTATGAATGGTTCTGTAAGTGTAAAGGAGGCGATGTGGCTCTGGTGGAAGATGTTACTGGATCCTTCATCTTTGTCCGATGAAGACCTAGAAAAATTGATCAAATTGTATGATGGGGAGATCAGACACCTAGATCACAGCATAGGAATATTCTTCCGCAGCCTTAAGAAAATGGGATTGTATGATAATTCCCTGATTCTATTAACATCTGATCACGGAGAAGAATTTAAAGAACATGGAGATATTGGCCATCATAATCTGAAACTTTATGAGCAACTGATACATGTCCCCCTAGTGATCAAGTTCCCTACGCTTTACGGCGGTACCGTCATCAGCAACCTGGTGAGCCTTCTGGACATAGCCCCAACCATAACCGATTGGTTAGGAATCAGTAAACCAGAAAAATGGATTGGGTCAAGTTTGCTTCCATTGCTGGCTGGAGAAAGGTTGGAAAGGACGGGCGTAATAAGTGAAGGCAGAATTAAGCAAGGAGATAACATGGTCTCCTATAGAAGTAAAAGATGGAAATTAATACTTGATGAGGAAAGAAAGGAACGAGAACTCTATGACTTACTAAGTGACCCGAAGGAGACGAAGAATTTATCAGAAATAATGCCAGATAAAGTGGAGGAGTTCGAAGTGGAATTATCTAAACACCTTCTAAAGACTACAGGAAGTGTCGTTTCATTACCGAAAATAGATCACGATGAACGAATTAAAGATAGGCTTAAAGCACTAGGTTATTTTACAGACTAAACGCAGAAAGTGGGGAATTATTTCTTCGTCACATCATTATTTATTCTTGTTCTTGATTCTTCTCAAATCAAAACTACTTGATCCATCTAGTTTTAATTAAGCTTATCCCATTTTCCCAGTATTACCTATTTCAGTCTTCTCGATATCGTAGTCGAGTACCTAGGTTTACATGCGAAAAAGCTTTCTGCATCAGCTGAACGGCGCATTACCCTTAGCTGGCATCCCTCAAGACCGGTCTTGATATTTTCAAACGAGTCTTACCCATTACTTGCTATAACCGGACAATTGTATTATTGATTGGAATTAGTATCATAACAAGAAGAAGATAGTTCCTAGTCTAATCATGTTTCTCCTAATGCTTTAGCATAGAAGTCGTCTATGTACAGTTTCTGTTCATTTTCGCCCGATAGGTTGTTACCTCCAACGTAAAAGTTGAACGCAGCATAGCCTATAAACACAAGGTTAAAGCGCCCCGTCCACAACTTGTTGACTTCAAAGGTTTTTTCTTCCGCTAGAGACTTATACCCAATAGTGTACCTTTTCTCGTTTGTATTGTAACTAATCCACAGTTTGAACCAAGTCTCATGCTGAAAGTCTATTTTGCCTATTGTAGTTGGTCCTTTCGCATAGTCCTCATTGTAGAATCCGATCGAACCATCCTTCGTGTCCAATGCGACATTGACTATGTAGAATTCTATCCATGACGGATGATCTTCCATGCTTAAGTAGATTATTGGATAGCTCTCCTCGGGAATGTAAAGCCATGCTCCAACCTCATAACGTCCCTCTCTTACCAACGATTGATTGCGGACATAGCGTGCCAGAGCTCTACCAGTCATAACATAACCTGGTGGAGCTTCCGGGATAGTTATTTCTGTAGACTTCGAACCACTGTGAGCGACGCCGCTCACAACGATGGCTGTAGATGGGCGCGCGTCGAACATGTAACGCCCCCCCTCTTCTATCCATCCCTTCTCCAACCATCGCTCGCTATCCCGCCAATAATTGCCTTTTATCGAGTCAGAACTCATTTGCATCCATTCGTTTTGCGTCATAACTTTAATGACGGGATTTCCTTCATAGGTATCTTCGAATATGTATGTTCCCGGAGAGAAAGGCTCAGGCACCCTCCTCGCTTTGAAGAAGATGAAATATGACAACAGCACTAGAACTATTATGGCGATTATTATCGCCAAATGCAAACGACTTATTCTCAGCTCCACTCGACCTCCAGTATGCAGCTCCAATCAGCCGACAAAGTGAACCATCCTTAGATTATGCATGAAATGTTACTAATAAGTTTGATGAAAGCATCCGCCATCTTGAAAGGATCATTCTTCGAACCCGAGAGCAAAACGTATCTATAATAAAAGAGGCGTACTAGTGATCAAGAATTTAGCGGTTGTATGACCCTCAGATGCTACACTATAAAATTATGTGATTCAGCGTTAACGGTTTATAAGTTCTTCGTGCCAGCATTCTTTTTCACGGTTTTTCGTTTTGTTTTTGAGTATGGGTGATTGGGGGTGGGCGTCGCGTAGGCTCTAGAGGATTGAAGGAGTAAGAACCTTGGCTAGAAAAGGTGCTCTCACACTTGACCACTAGAAGATACTTTTTCAGAGCCTTGATAGTTGACGGTTGAGCGGATCGAGGCTAAGTACAGGAATTCCGGGGGTAGGCAACGGTATCCTGTCAGAGTAATGCTTCCAGTTCTCATTCTTATGGGTCTGCTTGACATTCCTCATTAATCCTGAACATAGCCATAACAGCCATAGGGTGAGGAGACCGCGGCTAACCCAAGCATCAAAAACATTCCAGCAACGAAAAAGAACTATTCATGTGCTATGAGCGGGAAACTTCCGTTCCATAACCATCCGAAGTCCATTTTTATACTTGGACTTTGACCATTGGCATAGGAATATTGCTGTACCTCCCCAGGACTTTAGTAAGGGAGTTCTCTGGAGGGCTTTTTCAAAATAAATGAGTATCAGTAAGAAGTGTTTTGGAAGGATCTTAATTATCCCAGGATAATGCCCTGTAAGATATTTCAATGATCCTAAAATATAATTGTCATAGCCTTTCTTCATGATGTTGAAACCGGTATGCTCCAGTGCCAACGCTAACTGATTTGATGTAAAATTGATTTCGGTTCCTGATGTAAGAAAGAGATTCCATTGTGCACTCAAATACCTGCCCAATAAGACGAGAGGATTGTTAATAACAGATTCAGCCATCAAAACATAGCCCTTATCCTTCAGCGCGCGGCAAATACTGATCAGGCCAGGTTGAATACTAGAAAGGTGATGAAGGACGTTAAGTTCTATGACAGCGTCAAACGAGCTATTAAGAAAGGGCAGTTTACTACAATCGCAAACAATGAAGTCACAACGGCTCTTAAGACCTTGCTTCTCAGCATTTCTTACTGCTTCCATAGTAAGTTTTCTGCTAATCTCAATTCCAACACCAAAGGCCTGAGTTTTGTTTTTCAAGACGAAGATAGTAGCCCAACCACTCCCACAACCAAAGTCAAGGATAGTTGCGGATTTCGAGATTCTAGACACAAAATGAAGCACTATATCATACGATACACTTTCAAGATTTTTTGTATAGTCTATCCATGCAAACCATCGATTTAGGGAAGGATGGGTCATTGGTTCTCCTATCGGCCCATAAAGGCTGAACTTTTCGAAAAAATCTCGAACATGTTTTTCCCGGTTTCCAGTTAGGTCCATACTTACTAGAGACCACCAATTAGCAGCTTCCCATGTCTAAAACCAGCAGATAACAAGATAATCTCTTTATTTACATTGTAACGACCTCAAGATATTACCCTTTTTTCTTTTATATACATTCCGCCCAGCAGGACAGAGCGACCAATTCGATTTTATCAGCCGCTTTCTCTAAGAGTTCCCAAAGTCTAATGCAACGAGGTCCCAGAACTGGTATGATCGAATATTCTACACTACCGATCCAGAATTTCCATATGAAAACAAGAAACTCTGCCGTTATGTCGCTTTCTATTTAGGGAAAATGGGTTTTCAAATCGAGAGTAGTCACGGATAGGTGCCGACCCATAGTAATCCTCTTCATCTTAGTTTTTGACTTTGACAATGAAGATGCTCTCGTATAGTAATAAATACGCACCTATTCAACCTGACTATCTCTTAGAAGTTCCGAAAGCGAATATATAGTTAGGCGCGCTTTTAATGCGAATGAATTTGATAGCATTCGATCCACTTCGATTCCACACTACTTGGCTCCTTCCGATTAGACTTCCTGTATGAAAGCGCGAAGGCCAGACGGGCATATCAATCCCCCTCGCTCCACTATTGCCGAGTCACTCTTTTTGGAATAGTGGCTCAAAGTTTCAGGCGTCATAGAACATTGATGCTTTTTCTGTGATCGTTGTTCAGTTACGTGTGAATAAAAACGAAAGTTCCTTGAACCCCTATCACCCGAGTTCAATACTACGTCGTACGTATTCGAGTTGAAAGGTGAAGTCTGTATGTTCTCCTTAATAGATTGGACATTCTTCAGTGGGGGATATCTCTAATTATTGATTTCACGTCTCGCAAATCTTGCTTTGAATCATCCATTACAATCATTGGGGATTTTAGGAGAAGTTAAGATCAAACCTATCCGATCCGATCTTTTTCTTCCTGTAATGACGAAGTGGCTGCATAAAAAGGAAAAAGCGGGTTGCCTCCTTAACAGCTCTTCAAAGTAATTGACCGACCTGTAGAGTTTGTCGGGGAACCGCCTTAGCTTCAGTAATAGTTGGGGGTAGTAATCAACCTCTTTCGAAGTTACGTTTTTCATATTGACTTCCTTGAATAATCTGCTCAGTTCTCTAGGACTGGTTACAAAGAATTTCTTTAATGATTCTTGTTTGGACAATAGGCACAGAATCGCGTATAATGGATTCAGATAGTTGGGCTCAATAGCGACTATTTTACCACCTAGTGTAGTAACCCTCTCCATCTCCTTGACTACTGATGGTACATTGGATACGTGATGCAGGAAATCTAGACATAGAACTGTATCGAAGGTATTACTTCTAACGGGCATGTATTCACCGTCTGCCACGATGAATTCAACTTTTTCTCTCGCTCGCTCATATTTGAGGGAAATCTCTGCAATCTTTATCATCTTCTTGGATAAATCAATCCCCACAGCCTCTCCGTAGAGCTTCGAGAGTTGAAGCGTAAAATATCCGGTGCCACATCCCACATCAAGGATTTTCCCATCTTTGTTTTCAGTTGAAGTTCCTAAAGCGATTCGAATCCTCTTCGTGCACCGATGTAAGAATCGCGGATTCCTTAGATCGGAAACAGTGTATGGGTAAGAAGCTGCTCCCCGATCAAAAGCTTCCTTCGTTTCTTTCTCTCTGCTATGATACATATCGCACGAATAGATTCAGGTTACATTTCTAGTTTGAGGTCTTAAGACCTAGAGCAAAGATGATGTGAGCCTGTGTCGCTTTTATCCATTTAGGCAAAGAGTCCTCCAGCGCGCTTTGAATATGAATGAATCTGGCAACGTTTAGTCTGGACCAATTCCAAGTCCTTTTGCTACTTCTCGTCAGGCCACGAAAAGAGAGATGCGAAGGCCACAGGGGCATATCGATTCCTCCTTTTTCCAATATTGTCAAGCCACCCTTCGTAAGAAATCGGCTCAAAGCTTCGTTTGTCATAGAATATTGATGCCTTCTTCCAGATTGCGGCTTAGCTACCCGGAGATATAAGCGAAAGAAGATGTCACCTATGTGGATTCGGTTTGGAACAAAAACCAGTACAAAGCGTTTGGAAACTCTTGTCATCTCGAGGACTTGTTCAAATAAGAGCTCAGGAACGACATCCCCTAAGTTTAATACTAGATCAAATGCATTAGAATTGAACGGCAAACTACGTCTGTGTGCTCTTAAGAATTGGACATGCTTTATGGAGGGGGTTTCACCAACTACTAATTTTGCGTCTTTCAGGCTTTGCTTGCAATCTACTACTACAACGACCATGCATTTAGTAGGAGCCAAGACCATACCATCAGCATGGCTGTTGCTGTAGTGAACCTCAAGAATATCTCTTAGATGAAGTCGATAAACTAGGTTTTCTAGGTAATGTTTTTTCACGAAGTATTCGTAGGCGGTGCCTAAACCTTCCCTAAGCAGTGTTTTCTCATAATTGCGGCTAGTTAGCTCATGCAATGAACTAACCTCCCAAAATTCCACCCAATGAAGAATGCTTCCAAAGGATATGTGAAACAAGACCGCCTACAGTTCGATGGCAGAGCAGAGTGACATTTTGGAATGTTCAGTTTTTCTAACAGGTCTGTAGAAAGTCAGTTCAACGAATTCACAGGCGCACACTTAGTTACTTGCTTTCTCTCCAATGACAGCTACAGTATGAAAAAATGATCCGGGCACTGATACTACCTTTACTTTTTCCAAACCAGCTTCCTCAAACTCTTGTTGGAGATGCTTGGAGCTGCAGATTCGTTTTGTTTCTTCCCAGGTTTGGAGCTTCTCGTATTTTCTTGTAACTTTCGTTAATGGCTTTAGCAAAGCTGAAAGGAATGTCAGAGGAGCATATTTGAAGGGCACTATGGCAGCTACCTTTCCTCCCTTTTTAGTGACGCGCTCCATTTCCAGGATAATAGGAAATGGATTTTCAAAGTGTTCGAGCAAGCCCATATTCCATACGAAATCAAAAGAATAGGCCTTGAAAGGCATGAGATGGACATCGCCAACTATACAATTAGCATCCACTCCATACATCAGCGAATTTCTTTTGGCAATCATCACAGATTGTGGAGAAAAATCAAGTAGGGTTACTCTCTTTGCCTCTTTATTTTGACTAGCAAGTTGAAGTGTAGATACAGCAGAACCACATCCAGCCTCCAGCAAACTTGCACCAAGGCGGTACTTTTTGATGAACTTCACGTAAATGCGAGAGAAGTAGGATCTTCCCCAACGTATCAATGTTGGAATGAAAGCCTGACTTCTAGCCTGGTTTTCCCAAAATTCATTCCACCTCCTTTTACTTTCAATCTCTCCGCGCAAAGATGCCCACTTCCAACCTGTAGTTGTCAACTATTCGTGTTTTGCTCCAACTGGATGGGGTCCTTTGATCTGTTCTTTTGCGAAGAAAATTACTGAAAGAACCGGCTAGCGAGGTGGAGTGGCAAAGGATCACCTGCTTGATAAACCGAGAATTCTACTTAAAGCCCTCATCTTGTTTGCAATAGGGCGCCCACCCCAGGATCGTTCAAAATGCCATGCGTAGATAGCTAATGGCAGCAATACCACGAACGCATACCCGAAGTATTCCCACTCTACAAGTACGGCAAAGTAATGTCTGTAGGCTAGCTGATTCAGCCAATATACCTCGAAAGAGTAGCAGCCCGGTATCGCAATCAAATTCCAGAGAGCCAACCTTCCCTGCAAAAGCAAAGTTATCAGAAAGATGATTAGCACAGGTCCCCCATAAAAGGTTGCTTTGGACAAATCATATATGATCTGACCTTCCTGGGCTGAGAGCAATGTCTCAATGAAGGATTCCAACGGATCTAGTTGCCTTACGTTAGCGACAGCAAACCTATGGAAAACTTGATTGGCGAGATTGAAGTCGCGCCAATCTACGCGCCAGCTGACAATGTAATCCGACATTTCCACAACAGTGCCAAGCAAAGTTTTTTCTGACGTAATCACCATCGTAACCCAATCTGGCTTCACATGTTTGACTAGAAGGACAACAGGTTTAGTAAGTCCCCTCAACCTCAATATTTCCTGAATACCCCCAGGCAACGATTCAATGGTAACCTCATTGCTGTAAACTGTGATACCTGCATTGTCGAGGTTGGCATGAGCCAGATAGACTATCAGGAAGAATGCGTACAGCACTAGGACTATCGAAACTAGAAAGATCTTCGATCCAGCACGCTCGCGGCTGTTATGTAGCCTACTTTTTTCCTTATGCCGGGTGTCAAGATCTTTCGACTGCGGAAGATTTGCTGGCTTTGGATCACCCTTGTTTGCATTCATATGTGTTGGGTTTTCTGTTTTAGCTTCCTTACGTGTATCTTCAGGTTTCCAGGTGTACAAGAAGTAGCCAAACAGGGCCAGAGCAACAGCTCCAGCAGCTACATATAGATAGAAATCGGGTATGAACGGTGTTATAGCTGAAACTTTGAGTTCATAAAACTTAGATAGGTGATAGAGATTGTCAAAGCTGTCTCTGTAAATA
>Ga0315310_10002508_pt1 | contig 11462 bp, 9 predicted proteins | sample TDP5_MG_FD_203630 | JGI IMG/M metagenome (GOLD analysis project Ga0315310, IMG submission 203630) | Freshwater sediment microbial communities from Lake Towuti, South Sulawesi, Indonesia - TDP5 | ecosystem: Environmental > Aquatic > Freshwater > Lake > Sediment | place: Indonesia: South Sulawesi... | reverse complement strand
AGCGGGGAATGCTCTACCTGGGTTGGCGAAGCAGAGCAGAGATAGACGAGAAACTGCTGCTTAACCTGATAATGGGAGAGGAAGCACCGCAGCCTGAGCAAGCTGCTTCGACAGACGTGAAAGACCTAGGTGACCGCTAGTGGAAGGATGAGAGCACCGGCTTCGTCCAAGGCTGGCCAAGGAACGCGTCGACCGGAATCAGTCCCGGGAGTCCTCTGATCCCTTGGGCTCAATGCGGAGGCGACTAGGAAGAGGGGCACCTTGAAGCCGCTTCGACCCGTTGTCATATGCCTGCTCATCACGCTGATCATCGTAGCACCAGCCTACGCCTCAGTCGGCCTCTTTGCCCCTGAGGCCGTCGAAGGCCATTCTCTGAAAGAGACCAGATTCATAGCGGCCGGCACACGCGACCAGCTGATCGCGCGGCTCGATGAAGCCTTCGCTGGCAAGATGGACTTGGAGCTCTACCGCACCTTGACTAACGTCTCACTCGACGGTTACGTCCCAGTCTTGGTCTCCTACCGCGAAGAGTATGGGGGACAACTCCTACCTGAGCTGCGCAACATCGGTGCTCATGTGGAGTTCATCTCCCGCTACATACCTGTGGTTGCAGCGCGCATCCCCGTCCGCGGGATCGAGAGTATCGGAGATGTGCCGTACGTGACTGGGCTATGGCTGGATGGCAATGTCTCCCTAGCATATCCACGAAGCGGAGTCCAGAGTTTCTCAGACCTGACCAGAGCGGCCGAAGCCTTGCCTAAGGTAACGTTGAACCAGACGACTATCGCGGTCGGCGCCGATAGGCTTTGGAACCTCGGCTACAACGGCTCAGGAGTGGTCGTAGCTGTGATCGATACGGGCATCAACTCGACGCACCCCGACTTCTTCTTCGATGATGGGCGGAGCAAGATCGTGAGCAACGTCTCCTTCGTCTCGGGCGAAGATTCGATGGACTACCTAGGCCACGGCACCCACGTCGCGGGGACGATAGCTGGCACAGGCCGCGCGTCAAACGGGACCTTCAAAGGCGTGGCCCCTGGCGCCCTCTTGATGAACGTGAAGGCGTTCTCGAAAGAAGGCGTCGGCACCTACGGGAACGTCATCCAGGCCTTGGAGTACGTGATCCAGAAGATGCCCGACGTGGTCTCCATGAGCTTCAGCACACGTTCTCCGCTCGGAGAAGACCATCCTCTAAGCCAGTTGATCGCGAAGCTGAGACGATCAGGAATCCTAGGCGTGGCCGCGGCGGGGAACTCCGGATACCACTGGAGCGTCACGACGCCTGCGAATATCCCAGGGATCGTGGCGGTCGGGGCTACGGACGCTCAGGGCCGAAGGGCGTGGTTCAGCAGCCGCGGGCCAGACCGATTCAGCTTGCGGTCGCTCCCTTTGCTCTCCGCGCCTGGAGTGAACGTCGTCGCGCCAGCGAGCGGTTCTCTCGCTGAGGAGTATGCTCTTCCAGAGAACCCGCTCTACATGACCATGTCGGGCACCTCTGTCGCGACGCCCCACGTCTCCGGCGCCGTGGCGCTTCTTCTCTCAGCGTTCAAGGGCATGGTTCCATCCTCTGTATCCGCTGCGCTCGTCGCCAGCGCCCAACACCCGGACGAAGACCCCAACAACATCGGTGCTGGGATGCTGAACGTATACGAAGCCTACCGGGTCGCATTTTCAGCTTCAAGCCACGACGAGCCCGCGCCAGTGCAGGCTCTTGCCCGACCCAGAGCTAGTGTCTTGAGGGAGAGACCCCCGATAGCTACGTCGCCTGAGCTGCTGCCGGAGCGTCAGAGAACTCGTTGGGAACAATACCCCGGTTACACTGTTCTCCGCAACGGGAAGGTTCAGCTCATCGTGTCAGACAATCTTGGGATCACGTTGGGCTTCTACGGAGGAGGGAACAATATCGCCTATTCTGCGACGCGTTTCGGCTTCACGGCTAACGGCAACCGGACATATCTCTGGAACGATAACCTCCGCGTCACTGACCACTTCAACATCACAAGCGACGAGAACGACCGACTTGTCGCGGAGGGCTCCGCAGAGGAGCCTCCACTACTGGTCACGATGAGGCTGACCCTCCTCTCGAACGCCTCCTACGCGGAGATCGAGTATATCCTCCGAAGCAATTCGACCCTCGACAACGTCACCGTCTGCCACTTCATCGATGTCGATGCCGACGGTGTGAGTTCGAGCAACGAGGCGTCCTACCTCTTCGGGGGCGATGCCCTGGCTGCGCGGCTCTACAGCTGGGTTGGAATGGTGGGCGAAGAGCTGTCCGTAGCCCATCAAGTAGGCGACCCCGACACGGTCGAAGGCCAAGTGGAGAGAGACTCGCTTGAGAACGCAAGCCGCGCTTCCGGAGATGTGGCGCTAGCGATGAAGTGGCAGCCGAAGCGAATCAGTGGCCTTGGGGACGAGAGCAAACAGGCACTCTTCCTCATCTTCGCCGAGGGTCGGAGGAGCTTCCTGGAGTCCGTCGAAGCGCTCACGGGCCGTCGAACGCGAGAAACATCGCTTGAAGTGGGCTCGCCGTCGCTAATCGTCCGAAAAGGCATGGAGGCGACCTACAACATCTCCGTGGCGAATCTAGGAATGGTACCTGAAACGAACCTGACGTACTCCGTGGAGGTCCTGAACATCGGACTGAACGAGTCCGTTCAGAACCTGACAGGCATGCTCCCCACCGCTGCCCCATTCGATTCCTCCTCCGCGACCTTCAAGCTCAGCTTCGAGGATGAGGGTGTGTTCAACGTCAGTGTGTCGGTCAGACTGGGCGGCGAACCGGAGGCACCTGAAACGAGCTGGTTTGAAAGAATCAGGGTTGGCGAACCTCATTGGGTCAACGCCGTGTTCCCATCTAACCTGACTGGTCTTGCAGGGCCTCTCATGGTTCGCTTCCCCGGCGACAGGAACTATCTCAATCTCACGGTCTTCCACGATCCAACTCGAGGGTCTATCCAAGCAGCAGCCCTAGGACTAGCCAACCTTTCCGTGAAGCTGGAGCAGCCCTCAGAACCTGAGCAGCTGGGGTATAGCTACGTCCCGCTTACAGTCACGGTTCCACAGTCGGCGAATGAGGGTCTACATGAGGGTCAGATCGCGCTCACGGCAGGCTCCGGGGCTGTTGCGAACGTTACTCTCAGAATAGGCGTGGCTGAGCCCTCGGCCACCGTGCTGTGGGAGGACCAGTTGGACCTAAACCCCGGCTGGGAGTATCTTCAAGCCTGGTACGTGGACTTCTCTCGCATCGCCGCGCGTCAGGGGGTGAGGTTGCTCGCTCACTCGTTGGACCCAGCCTTGGAACCGACCCGCTTCGACGCCATCATTCTTCCGGACCCCTTCTTCAAGTTCGAGCCTGAGCTGATGGAGCAGCTTACCGACTATGTGAAGAGCGGGGGCTCTTTCCTCGTCTTCGTAGGAAGGAGATGCCTATGGGTTAGAGAGCAGCTCAGTTATATTGGCCTATTGGAGCGTTTCGGAATAGGAGTGGTTAACTCAACATATACAAGGTGGAGCAATGCCTCCGCGACGCTAACTGACGTCCCTGGCTTGACGAACCTGACCGTGGTTCAACTCCCGAGCCTAGACGGACGCGGCGTTGCACTCAACCTCACAGGTGTGGAGGCTAATGGCACGGTTGTGGGGCTCGTACAAGCCGTGGAGATCGGGCTCTACGAGTTCGCAAGGGGCTCAGACAGCTTCTTATCCGCAGCGCAGTTCGAAGGGAGCGGAGGATGGGGAAGGGTCTTGGCCTACGCGAGCGACTACTCGTTCGACGACCTCTGGCTGGAGACAGGGTTCTACGTCAACTGGACCATTGAGGCAGGGAAGCCGCAGGGCTACGTCATCGCGAACCCGTCGCCAAACGAGGCGAACAGCAAGCTTGCAGCCATAACCCTCCAAACGATACCGAATAAGCATCCTCGATTCGAGTCAGCAACCCTTGCCAAGAGACAGATCACCAGGTGGATCGAAGCTCAGACCATCGCGTTGAGAGTCGCCGATCCTGATACGCCACCTAGCCGACTGAAGGTCACGTGTACGCTCACGCAGCCAGATCGTCTCACGATCTCGTTAGAGGCTCAACGCTACGGCGACGTGTGGTTTGCAGGATTCCAGCCGGACGCTAAGGCACCTACGGGAAGGTATGAGGTGACCGTGTTGGTCCAGGATACTCTCGGCGCGGCCAGCAGGCAGGCCCTTTCCTTCACTGTGGTTGATCATGGACCCACCGTTGTGGCCTTGGCCCTGGGACTTATGTCGAGCTGCTTCCTGCTAGGGTTCGTGGTCTCGACCACCCGGGCGCTGAAGAAGCGGAGCGTGGCTTCCTCCCGTGGCCACCGTCGAGGCTCAGATGAGGCCCCTCTGCCAACAACACAAGCGTAGCTTTCGGGGATAGAGCGAGGCCCAACGAAGCGCTCAAAGCCAGTCAGCGCTGCCGTATGATGGTCGTATGCGCGGGGGCCGTGGCAGATACTGTGACCTGGCTGAGCGCTGTAAGGCACCTCGTCGACTGACATGCCACCGGTTGGTTGAAACAGCCTCAAGCCTTAGGTCCCGTTCTCGCGCACGGCCTTGGCTACGGCTTCGAACAGCCGCATTCCGGAGACGTTGACGACCGGGATCTGGATGCCTCGGCCTACATCGTATAGCTTCACGTAGTTCGGCGCCTTTGCGTAGCAGACCTGGCTGACTGAGAAGATGCCTGTCTCCAGCTCTTGCTCGAAGGCTTTCTCATAGGTCTCGATGCAGAGGAAGTAGCCATCCACCCAGAAGAGCTTTGACAGGTCCATCGAGACAGCGCACCAAGCCATATCATCTGTCGCTCGTTTGTCAAAGCCTAGTATGCGCACACGCTTCGTAGGCAGAACCTCGACGTTCATCGGATTAGCCAGAGATCGCTTCAAACGAGTACCTCTCTCCAACACACTCGCCTGAGTCCTTAAAACATTGTCGGCGCATTCATGGCAGCCCTCATAGATTGATGTGAACCCCCAAGGCTCTGCCAACGTGTTTCAAGCCTTCTAACGTCGCCTTCGCGCCACGTACCACATCTCTCCGCACAGGATAGATGACCTTTCCCTTATACAGCCCGGAGAGGCTCGTTATGTAGAAGGCTTGGATCACGAACAGGAGAAGGTTCAGCTCTCTGCTAGACAGCGGTCTCTCTAATGCTTGGCTGTCCTCATGTGAAAGAGACACCCTCTTGTTGAGGGCCTCGAGAAGGCCATGCTTCTCCTCGTCCATCGCAGCCAGCAGGTCATCCAGTGTTACTTCGCTCTCCTTCAGGAAGTCTCTTAAGGCCTCTCTCAACTCAACGTATTCGCCCTTATGGTGCAAGGAGAACGCGCCTCCATCGTGTTCACGCAGGCACAGGGTCCTCTCAACCAAGACGTGTAGGCGACAGAAGTGGTCTCGTTCACATGACGTGGGTTTCCTCAAGGACGCTCTCAGAGAGCTCCTTGAAAGGGCAGATCAGGCAGCCCTTAGTGACGGTGACGTTGTCCAGTATCTGCACGTGGTCCCCGATTATCGCCCCATCTTCCACCTTCACCCAGGCACCGACCGAGGCGCGCTCACCCACGATCGCGCCACGGATCGAAGAGTGCTCTCCGATAACTGCTTGAGGCATGACGACAGACCTCTCGATTCTTCCCCCCTCTTGGACGACCACTAAGTCACCGATGGAGACGTAGGGCCCTATCCGACTCCCACGCTTGACCCTCACACGCGCCCCCAGCGCCACGGGTTCGACGATTGTGGCGCCTGCATCAACACGGCTACTAGGCCCATGCACAGGCTTGCATCTTTCCAAGGCGAGGAAGTTTGCGGACAGGTAGTCCGCGGGTCGACCTACGTCGGTCCAAGGCTCCTTGAACACGTGCCCAAATAGCCTCCCCTCCGAGGCTAGCCTCGGGAATACCTGCCTCTCCATCGAGAACCTTCCGCGGCCAGGGAGATACTTGTACACAGATGGGTCGAGAACGAAGGCGCCCGCGTTTATCAAACGACTCTTGCTTTCCCAGGGCTCGGGCTTCTCTAGGAAACGCGAGACTTGACCGTTCGAGTCCATCTCTGCCACCCCGTACATGCTGACATCCTCAATCTCGCAGAGCGCCAAGGTCGCTGTCGCGCCGTTCCTGTCATGGAAATCGATTAGTTCAGAGTAGCTGAATGCGGAGAAGATGTCGCCATAAAGCATGAGGAATGAATGACCATCCTTCACCCATCGTCGTGCTGCCCACAAAGGGCCACCTGTGCCCATCGGCCGGCTCTCGTGCGCATACTTGATCCTGACCCCGTTGAACTTGCTGCCAAAGTATGACTGGATGTTGTTAGCAAGGTAGTTGACGGCGAGAATGGCCTCTTCAACCCCGGCCTCAGCCAGCCCCTCAATGATCCAAGCAAGGATAGGCTTGTTCGCTATGGGGAACATCGGCTTAGACCGGGTGCAACTTAAAGGCCGAAGACGAGTCCCGAATCCCCCGGCCAGTACAACCGCTTTCACAGAAGCACGTCCCGATATATCTCAGAGGCATTCAAGCTGAATCGAGGAAGCTATTTATCAGTTACGCCCATCGTCAGTCTAAGTCCTGAGACTCGGGGCTCGCCCAACGTTCTACCGATGAAGGGGCCTAGCATGTCCGCCCGTCGTCAATTCGCTTGACCGACGAGGGAACGGAACCCCCTCACTGCGGGGGACACGCACATGGGTAGATGTGACGCTCACTTGAGGCCCATCACTCCTTATAAGCACCCGGGCAGGATACCCCATGTTGGGAACGCGGGGTTGAAAGTCGAGCCCGCAGGTGAGCTTATCCGGCGCATCAAACGGCTCTACGACAGAGACCGGCGAGGATGGAGCGTCCTTGCCGCCCCCGACGACCAGGGTAAACTCGACCTCTTCATATCGCACAGGGGCCCAGAGCTTTGGCAGCTCAAGTCAAAACCAGTCAATCCAATGGAGTTCATGTCCTTAGGCGTTGAGATCAGGAACATCGACGAGGAGATCCGGAGGAGGCTCACGCTAACCGGCAACCCGTTCATCTTCCAAGCAGTCTTCCCCCAAACCGACTCCGGAGCCATCATTGCTCATGGGGTCGGCAAGTACTCTCCCGAATCGACACATGAGGTGAAGAGGATGCTTACGCGGAGCGAAGGCGAGGTTGACGGCGAGCTGGCAAGGCGTCTAGAGGAGCTTTTCAAGAAGGCCTACCGCGAAAGAGCTCAAATGCATGTCTAGGTGAGACGGCCCCGGCTCTCGATGTGGTCCTTGGGAGCAACTGTTTCCCGGCCACTGAGGGGTTCGGCTAGAGGCGCCTCAGTGCCCATCAAGCTTCGGTTGAACCCTATGAAGTGACTCGCTTCGGCCGGGATGCCGTCGAGGAAGTCGCGCAGTTGGTTGACAGCCACAATTGGCATAGCCTCGTGGGTTCTCCAAGGTGCGGGCTTCAACGTGACAATCAAAGGAATGACGGCCGCTTTTCTCCAAGTCCGGGTAGCCACTCTTCGTTTGAGGCGCGGGAGCTCCTCGGCTAGATCCCGAGCTCTTCGGGCGTTCAGCTCAACCGCCCTCCGTAGGGCAGCAGCCTGCCTGCTTCGCAGATGCTTGCAGTCAATGCAAAGCACTAGAGGCTCCTTCGAGGCGAGAACATCCGTCTGCCACAGCTTGCGGCCACGTTTGAACCTGAAGTTCAACACTGCAGAGTAGGAGTGTTGTCTCACTATTCCTTCCACAAGCCTCTCGAACTCGCCCCACTCCAACAGCTTTGATGTCTCCTCGAGGTCGCCTCCCGCTGATATCGCCTTAAGTAGGAGTTCCGCCCGCTGCTGTTCGTCGACTGTCACAACGCCGCCGGTCATCTCGATCAGGCGTTCTCCTCTCAGTCGGCGTAGCTTGGCAGCGGCAACCTGCCGGGGAACTCGGGCCTCTTCCGCCACCTGGAGGACTGAGGTCGGTCCCGCCTTCGTCGCCTTAAGGATGGCTCTTAGAATGCCAAGCTCTGCGATAGCGTCACCCCCTTGGTCTCGTGAAGTGCGCTGTCTTCTTCTCCTTGCCCTACGCTACCAGAGGTTCAAGTGACGCCTAGCCTTATATGGCTTCGAGGCGAAAGCTGGGCTAACGCCTGTCTTCAAGGTGTCATCTTGGCTGAGCTTGACAACATAGACAGACAGATTCTTTCGGAGCTTCAGACCAACGCGCGAGCTTCATTCGCGGCGATAGCGAAGAACGCCGGTGTGAGTGAGGGCACCGTGCACCTACGGGTTAGGAAGCTGGTGAAGGATAGAGTAGTTAAGGGCTTCTACACTGTGCTTGACGCGGAGAAGGTCGGGCTGGGCCTGAAGGCGATAATCTGCCTGAAGGCTGATCCGTCAAGGTATGAGGAGGCCTTGAAAAGACTGTCAGCGATCAAAGAGATAGCCGAGATATACGACGTCACAGGGGAATACTACGCAGTTCTCAAAGTGAAGACAAAGGATAGGCAGAGCCTAGCAGGTGTCATCGATGCCATAGGAGCAGCCCCGGGGATAATCTCAACAACGACGATGATCGTTCTAAGGTCTGTCAAGGAACGCCTCGACATAGACATCACTGGCTAGACAGCCCCAGCAGGCCCTCAACACGTGCAAGGAGGGTCCTCAACAGCTCAACTAGGGTGAGCCACCCGTCCGGGCAAGGCCTTGTCCTGCTCAGGCTCTGGGCCAGGTGACGAGTCTGAGGGGCTTGCGAGGCGTCTCCAATCTCTGCCTGAGTTCCCTAGGCCACTCGTTAAACTCAAAGCCGTGTTGGGCCAGCAACGCGGTAGCCCAGCGTGTGATCCCAAAGCCTCCGCACCCTGTCCATATGGGTCTGTTCTTCGCCTCCCTTACTGCGAAGCTCTTGACGTACTTGTCCTTCGCGCATGTAAACGCGCCTCCTATCTCAAGCCACTCCGAGCTCTCTCTTGCGCCTCGGTATGGGAGCCAAGCCTCGATATCGACCGTGGGATAGTTGGCTGGGTCCGAGATGTCCACCAGCGTCTTGGCAGCCTCGTCCGAGGTCATATAGAACGGCGCGCCGACCACCAATCTCGCCTCGAGGTCCAAGGCCTTGTCGGCGAACTTCAACGATGCCTCAGCCTCCTTGTCCCTGATCTCCAAGGCCTCCTCTGGCTCAGCAAGCCAGACCGACTCGACCCGGTAGAACTCAATCGTTCTCTCAAGGCCAGTTGTAGCCTGTCCTTCCCATCTCCAGGTCCAGCCGCTTGCATCGTACGCCTTCACGGGCAGCTCGTCCAAGGCGACCGTCTCCCCTGAGAATAGCTGGTAGAATGGGGAGCATTGCGCAGGCTCCAAGACGTAGCTTGGGTCGCTCAGCTCCCTCTTCAAAGCGTCAACGCCAATGGTTCTGCGTAGCTGAAAGTCCCTCTTGAACTCCCCTAGGGCCCCTGGGTTCCTTGGCGGCGTGCACGCGTATATCATTCCCTCCGCGAGGTGGTCGAAGTAGCCTGGCATTCTGGCCATGACCTCAAACGGCGTTAGCTTCGGGAGCATCCATTCCTCAAAGCCCATGGGCCTCAACACGTTGTCGATGATCAGGTCGCTTATCCCCATCACAAGCGCAGCCATTGGCGCGGTGAAGATCCATTGACCTCGCCCCGGAAACCTCTTGACCCAGCCCAGACTCTCAGCGGTCTCAGTCGCATTTCTCGTCTCGCTGATGGGCTTGTGGGGCGTCTGGGCGAGCACCGTCCCAAGTGGCACAAGCTTCGCCCCCTTCATGGGTTCTGGCTTGGCCTCGATCTGGCGGAGGATTCGGTCGACAAGCCTGCTCTCAAGGTCCTTCTCTGTCAGGTCGCTGAACTCGATAACCAGCCTGTTCTCGAACGCCCTGATCCTCGCCAAGTCTCCAATGACTCTCTGCGCCTCCTCGATTGTGACGCCGGGGCTCTGGGCCTCTACCGTGTATCTCGTGACGCTCAGCGCTCGAAGCCCGATTCGGTGCTTCTCGCCCAGCCTTGATGCTAGGAAGTTACGAAGCCTTACGAGCCCGTCATGGGCCCTGACCCTCCTCCCCGACGAGATGGAAAGTCGCAGGGCGCTTCCCTGGAGATTCCACCCTGTGATCCTAGCGGCCTCGTCTCGCTTCGCTCGTGGCACACCCTTGACAAGTATGGTCTCGTTGGCCTCCCCGATCCACTCTCCGATGTCAGCGGCTATGCCCTCTAGGTCGCCGCTCGCGTGCAACACCGCTTCGAGCATGAACCTTAGGCTCATTGCCTCTCCTTTCCCGAAACCCGTACCTGTTGCCTGCTCTTCTGTTGAACCAGCGCGCTAGCCTGCTTGGACTCAGCTAGGACTACGCGGTTTTGGCAGTCTGTCCAGTAGGTGTGGATGTCTTGATAAAAACATGTCGCATTGGACATGCAAGACCGCAGGAGTGGCCAGCGGAAATGTCACCCCTGGCAAGGAGGCTGAGACGTGCGCCTGCCTCTAGGCAGCGCTTATAACATGTCTACCCGGCTGATAGGGCTGGAGAGTCGAGGTGTTCAGCAACGATCCGAGTGATCGGTCTGCAAGGAATGCCGTTAGTCAAGCCCGGCGACGACTTGGCGAAGATGATCGTCGAAGCTGCTCGACACAATGATGTGGCCCTTGAGAGCGGCGATGTCATCGTGGTTGCCCAGAAGGTTGTCTCCAAGGCTGAGAATAGGCTCGTGGCGCTCGCAGATGTGAAACCGTCCAAGTTCGCTAGCCAGGTGGCCGCCGTGGAGGGCAAGGACGCTCGACACGTCGAGTTGGTTCTCAGAGAGGCAAGGAGGGTTGTGAGGATGAGAGACGGCCACCTCATCATGGAGACCAAGCACGGCTTCGTCTGTGCCAACGCTGGCGTTGACCTCTCGAACGTGTCAGGAGGGGAGGTTGCCTCATTGTTGCCTGAAGACCCAGACCGCTCGGCTGCACGTATCAAGGAGGGCTTACGGTGTCTAGCTGGCGTAGACGTTGGCGTCATAGTATCCGACACGTTCGGACGGGCCTGGAGAATGGGACAGGTCGATGTCGCGATCGGCGTGGCCGGCATCCGGCCAATCCGAGATCATCGAGGCGAGAAGGATATGTTCGGCTACGTCCTTAAGGTGACCTCAATTGCCGTCGCCGATGAGCTTGCGGCGGCAGCGGAACTAGTCATGGGCAAGGCCGAAGCAGTGCCAGTTGCCATAGTGAAAGGATGCACCCTAGCCCGCGGCGTCGGGTCAGCCAGAGACCTCGTAAGACCTATCGAAGAGGACCTTTTCCGCTGACCTGACTGCCCAAGTCAAGCGTTTCTGTCTGCCTCCACGCGGGTGGTCAAAGCAAGCCCTTGATCCTCTCAAGATCCTCGTGGGTGTTGACGTTGAGGAACGTCAAGAGCTGGGGATCGAGCCTACGTAGGCCCTCCGTCGGTTCCCATACGACATACCCTAGTCTCTCGATCATCGATG
>Ga0315310_10002507_pt1 | contig 11464 bp, 9 predicted proteins | sample TDP5_MG_FD_203630 | JGI IMG/M metagenome (GOLD analysis project Ga0315310, IMG submission 203630) | Freshwater sediment microbial communities from Lake Towuti, South Sulawesi, Indonesia - TDP5 | ecosystem: Environmental > Aquatic > Freshwater > Lake > Sediment | place: Indonesia: South Sulawesi... | reverse complement strand
TGTTAGATTGTAAACTTTTTCATCGCTATTCTTCTTTTTCGGCTCGAACTTTCTTTCTCTCTTCTTTATCCTCAGCTAACAAAACCATTCTCTCATAGTGAATCCAAATTAGTCACTAGTCAGATGCATGACCCTTTTTCCTATGATTTCAATGATATTTCCAATGAAGACCGACGCTTCTTTACTACGAAGTACCTATTACAAAGTAATAATAAGGCAAAAGCCACTAATAAACGCTAAAACTTTACCTCTGGTGAAAAAATTAAGATTAAGGCAAAAATTGATCCTTCTGTAGCTGCGCTCGTCTAGATTTTCTGTAACTTTCCATAAGTTTTTTCCGATGTTGTTTCTCATCACAAAAACCATTTCTCTGATATACTTTGAGGTTTCAATACGCTACATACTTAGTCCAGCAATGACCGAGCGGATATCCTTCACATAGCCTGGGATTGTGGAGCACTCCAAATTTGTTGCGAAAAACGCTTTTTGGCAAGGGGATTCGGGCTCATATCCGTGTGCGCCTTTCATGGGAATCTTTCCCCAAAAATTAGGAAAGAATATGTAACCAGGTGGAAGCACGTAAAAGATGTCGCCATAAAGTCTATGACGGAAATCTATTCGGTATTTCCTACGTAGATCCCCATTAATAATCTTGCCCACCTTAAGTTGATTCAAACTATCCATAAGTCTTTTAAGCATTTTCTCATCTTCAACCCAGAATAATGCTAATGTCGCGTCAATAAAACAGAGAAAATCTTTGCCTAATCTTAACCCCTTTTTAGATAAGTAACTCAAGACATCTACCGTTTGCCTTACAGTGGCATGACCATGATCAGAAAATATTATCACACGACTTCTATCCCCGAGTTCCGTTTTCAAAATTTTATAAATTTCATCAAATGTCTTATCAAGATAAACAAGGTACGCAGAAGCTTCTTCCGAATCAGGTCCGTAGGTGTGTGAATAACCATCAAGTTTGTCATCATAAAGAAGAAAAATAGTTTTGATGTTCCTTTCTTTGTCTCTAAATTCTTCCTTTAAGCGATTTAAGAAAGTACTGTACAAATTACTTCTCTGCTTTGGAGGACCTAAATATAGGAGCTCAGTGCCTCTTTCCAAGAGGCTCCTACGAAGCTCTTGAAAAAATGGCGATTCATTGAAATAATAACATGGATAAAAATCGAAGTAAGAAAGGATGGATAATGGTATATTCCCTGCTATAGTTATCTTTCCGCCATGTATATGGATTAGCCTACTTAGTTCTCTTATGCCACACCGAGGCACCCAACTTTTATCTAAGAAGTTAGTCAATAAGTTTGGGACATAATCAAGAAACTTGAAGGGCGACGTGTCTGGCGAGAAGTAATATGGAAGCCAAAGATTATTTTCATCAGGATAAGTTCCGCTCAACATAGTGGAATGAATGGCGAATGAATAGCCGAGGACACTGGATAGAATTCGAAACGTTCCTTTAGTGCAGAAATTGCTAAGAGAAGGCATTTTCGTGAAAATTTTTTCATAAGGAAGCGCATCCAGATATAAGAAAACTATTATTTCTCTCATTTTTATTCACTATAGTTAGTAATGGCTCTCACGTAACTCAATTAATTTTTGAATATTAACTTGCTTGAAGGAATTGAGAAGAATATCTTTTAAAGGCTGAAGCTCAAGGGATTTGAAATACTCAGAGCTTTCATCTAGAAAATAGTATGTTAGCACCAAATTAATTACGTTCCTTATAGAGTAACGTTTTATACAAAAGGAGCTGTAAATTTTTCTAAGCTTTTTATCTTTTATCTTGTTAGTGCACACAATCATCGATAAGATATTAAGAACATACTTATCATATGGAAGCTTAGATCTCTGGACAAAATCTACTAGAAGCTTTGGTAACTTTTTATATATCTCATCTACTGAATCATTTTCGACTTTCTTCCATGTCTTTAAAGCCAAACAGTAATAAAGAACTTTAATAGTGAGAGTCTTAAAGAATCTATCTAAAAAGTTCAATAATTCAAATATGTTATCGAATTGAAGCGACTTTTTTAACCCTTCTATCGATCCTGATAATTTAAATCTCGTTAATGCATCTAAGATAAATAGATCGGTGTAGTCAATAATAGGCAGACTCCTTTGTTTTAATGCCATGATGGCTCGGGTAACGCGCTCGCTATATCTATACACAAATATGCGTTCAATTATCAAAATTGAATATAGGATTGTTAATGACCTCTTTGCGTATACGTATATGTTCTCGCTAGTCGTTGTTTTGATGCAACTTTTAACAGAAATATAGTCTGCTATACTCGAAAAAATAAGATCAAGTGCATCCTCGGCGGTAGGTACCCATCCTCTATTAACGAAATCCGGTATTTCACCATACATTAGCTTGCTTATAACTCTATACTCATATAAGTATATTTTTGGTGTTAAAAATTGTAAAATTTTTAACTGAGGATGAAATAATATCCTTGTCTTTACACCTCTTTTTTGGCATGTCTCTGTAAGCTTCTTTGAAATTTCTCTAAATCTTCTCTTTGCAATAAAGTAATACGGCGTTTTAACAAAAACGATAAAATCTAAGTCACTCATCATAACATGAGAACCCGACCTTATTATCGTGGCCTCATCTCTTGCCAAACTTCCGGTTAATAATATGCACTGAACATATCTACAATCAACGCTGCGCAAAAAATATTCTAATGCAGAGTTTACAACTGTTCCGAGGATGAAGTCTTTCTCTTTGGTTAAGAAACCTTTTTTACAATATCCCATATTCTCCATCAACCAAAACAATAGACATGCGAACTCCTTACCTTTGAACTCTTGATAAGTATCTCTTCAGAAAGCCTAGCCAACAATTGACGCGTATATTCTTGATAACTTTTTAACATGATCACCAAGTGAATATCTTCTTGACAGCTTCCTAGCGTTTTCACTCAACGTCTTTAGTTCAGAGGGGTTTTCCATGATATTTTCTAAAATTTTACAAAGTCCCTTAACATCGCCTGGATCAAACAAGAAACCGTTATAACCATTGTTTATGAGCTCAGGTATTCCCCCTACGCGGCTCCCGATAACGGGATTGCCGTAACTGAGGCTTTCAAGAATAACTAATGGGCAATTCTCATACCAAATAGAGGGGACAACTGTGAGATTAGTTGTCTTATAGAGTTCTCTTAGTGTTTGGTCTGGAACAAAACCGTAATAGTTTATCCTACGATCTTTCTCAGCATAACGCTTCACTAAGCCTAATAATGGGCCTCTCCCTGCGATATGTAATTCGAGAGCCCTGCTTCTGAGCATCTTGAACACACGTAGTAATGCTTGAATACCTTTACGATATGATAATTGCCCCACATATAACAGACGTATTTTATCAAAACTTTTTTCAGAGACATCATTGAGTTCTATTCCATTCGGCAATTTCATACAGAGTGACTTAGAGAAATATCCATGATTACGATGAATATCTAAAATGAACTGGGATGGAGCCAATACAACATCTATGCAATTTGAAAGACTTCTCATAAACTTCATATATTGCTTATCGACTAAGTTGAACTCCGTAACTATTTTGCCAGCTGGTATTAAATCATTCCATCTGCAAAGAAGCCCGTAGTCATGGAGGGTATGCACGTGAGGTAGACCTAGACTGGCTATTGCATAAATGGCAGAGGTGGATAAACCCCCAAAACAATGAGAATGAACAACATCCGGTTTCTCTTCCTGTAAAATCTTCTTACATACATAAAAAACGTGGGGGTTCCACATATCAATTAAATGCCAAAGAGGCTTAATTAACATAGGTTTTTCGCGATAGTGCCAAACGTAGTAAATGTTCAAAGGATAAAAACGATAAATTTTGACACCACCTTTTTCTTCTATGAACGGTTTGAGGGACTTCACGCCCGAATGTGGGCTTGAGGTGGTCACCATAACTTCATGGTTTTTTGCCAGTTCATTTGCTACATTCTCAACATAAACTTCCGTTCCTCCACCGATATAGGGACTATATAAGGAACTAATTAAACAAATTTTCACTTCATCGCCAACCCTAAATATCGATTATCAGAGAAGGACAAGTAGCGCCCGCGTAATATCCATATTTCCAAGCCAATAGCTCAGCAACCTGGCGGATCGATTGGGTAATATTAAGTTAAGGACATCATCTTCAAATGGCAGAACAGCAACGCTACCCTCAGCAATATCCCCAACGTAAGTATACTGATTTTTCCTGTTTCCATATACACCAACAAAAACATGATATTGGTCACCAACACGAACATTAAAAGGATAATCCTCCGCCATATGCTTTGGACCTAGAACCTAAAGCTCAGAAAAACGCTCCACACCTCTCGGAGTAGAAATGACAATGCCAAGCGTAGTAGTTGCAGCGTCAAAGCCAAACCTCTTCTGGCTTCATCCTCAAAACCTCCGATAGTAATGTCGGTTAAAAGAGCGCCAACTAAGGAAACTTAAGCAAACAGTGGCAACTACACCAGCAATCGATCCAATCATCGTTAACCAAAAGCGAGATGTGAAAAGAAGTTCCCCGGCGACTTCAATAAGCCTCAATGTCCATGTTGCTGTGGTATGATAGTGATCGACTTCACAGATAGTCTTGGAGAATACTTGATTTGGAGAGGGCAAAAGGGGAAAAAATACATATCTCGCGGGATAGCCTCATAGAATTTATATGTAGCTTAAAGTTGTTTCATTAGTTTCTTTCTTATTGGTTTATTGCTTTAACTACAAGTGTGTGAGCAAAAGTTTGCCTTCTCATACCATCGCGCTACATGCATTTATGGTCGCTCAAGTTCGGTCATTATTAACGTTGCTATGAGAAGTGCATGCTAGCGCTCCATGAGAACCGATTCAAAGCCAGTAAAAATGTTCGACTCTGGTAGCTCCAATTCCTTAACGAGCGCATGCTCTCAGTCTGCTATAGGCATCAATCAGCCTACTTTCCATTATACTCCAACTGTAATATTTTTCATAGGCTTTTCTTCCATTTTCGCCAAGTTCTTCACGCAGTCTTGGGTTGGTCTTAAGCTTGACTATTGCTGCTTTGATTGCCTCAACATCGCCGTAGGGCAGTACAAGACCACAGTTTACTTCTCTGACAATCTCAGCCATTCGGCTACCGTCACTTACTATTATAGGCTTCTTGCACATCATGGCCTCGAACAGTTTATTGGGGCTTTCGTATTTGGTTTGGTTAGGCATTCTCGGGTCACTGAAGCGAAAAAGAACATCCGAGTTCAGTGTATTTTGGATGACTTCATCGTATGAAGGCAACCATCCAATGTATCTGATTCTTTCAGATCGTGTGTATGACTTATCTACAAGTTCCTTGTCAGTAACATTTCCCGCGATTATCAGTTCAACATCACGTAGACCTCGCACGGCTGATATAATATACTGCAGCCCTCTCTGTCTGCTGATAAGCCCTGCATAGAATATCGTTATTCCTTTTGCGGGTTTTGTCGTTCTATTACATTTCGTAGGGTCAAGACAATCAGCAGGAGAATTGTAGATATACACAAGATCGTTTATCTTCGCACCTCTTACCTCTTCAATTCGGAATTCATCCGCCAATAACAATAGGTCTGCAAAACCGATCCAAAATCTTTCTGCCCGCGCAACGAGCCCTCTGATAATTCTCCTAATGGTGCTTCGCCCATCTGGCAAATTGTCGGCGTAGAAGTCATAGATAGTATAGCACAATTTTGCTTTCTTAATGAATTTTGCCAAAACAGCTGGCAATAGTGTATCTAAATCACAAGCATGTATTACATCCATATCGGTCCGTAACAAGAAAGAGAATTCAAAGATCCACCAAATTGGAAGGAAAAACAGTGTGACAAGCTTATCGTACGGTGCTTTGAGACAGAATCTATGAATTGAATACGTTTTCCCTTGTTCGCCTTCAACAACATTCTGTCTGTTCCACACTAGTAACTTCACATCATATCCATTTTGAGACAAAGTCCTAGCTATCTTGTTCACATTTGGATCTATCGCTCTTGAACGGATGAGAGCTACCTTCGCGCGCGAAGTAACCATACCTAGTTTTTCCCCATGCTCTTAGTTGACTCGCTACGGTCTTTTCCTCAGGAGATCTGTGTTCCCGCTACTTCATATATTAACGGAATGAAAGGCGCGCGCTATTCTCATTTCTCTAACGACTTATCTTCAAGCATCTTCATTTTCTGAAAAATGGTACATCTTATTGTCTCTTTTGTCCAAGATATTGGTCTTATGATGCAGTGATCAAAAAGATAAGTGGGCAAGTTCACTGTGACAGTTGCTTCCTTGATCCTGGAATATTCCTCATCGGATAAGACTATTTCAGAAACTTCAGCATTTTCTTTGACTTCTTTCTCATTCAGTGCAGTGGGAATAGCTACGCACAAAGAATCTTTAATGACGTAGGCAAGGGCAATCTGTGCGATGCTAGTTCTTTTATCTTCTGCCAGTTCTTTCAGTACTGCAAATAAAGGTTGAGCCTTTCTAAAAAAGGACCTTCGATTGAAAAAGTTGAAGGCCCTCGCCTTGTCCTTCGGAAGCTTATTTGGAGAGAATTTACCCGTCAAGAGTCCGCCAGCTAAGGGACTGTATGCTATTATTCCAATTCCTTGCTTCCTGCAATAAGGGATGATCTTCTTTTCTGCTCTGCGAGAGAAGATGTTGTATTCTATTTCATTAGCTACGATCTCCACAGACGAAAGGTTTTCTTGTGCTTTTTGAACAAGGTAGGCGTCAAAATTGCTTACCCCGATGTACCTTGTCTTTCCTCTCTTAACCAAATGCTCCATCGCTCTAAAGGTCTGTCTTAATGGTAGTAGTAGGTTCGGATAATGTATAAGATAGAGATCTATTGTACTGACGCCAAGTCTGTTTAAACTCCTATTTGCTGCTTTGATTAGATCCTTGAACCCTAGGTTCCAAGGCGCAACTTTTGACACTATTACAAAATCATCCCTGTCGTATGTCTTGAATGCCTGTCCTAGTAGTTTCTCTGATAAACCGTCGCTGTAGTTCTCGGCAGTATCAAAGAAGTTTATCCCCGACTCGATCGCAACTTGAATAATTTTCAAGATAGTTTTATCGTTATAGTTTACTCCGTAACCCCAATCCTTGCTTCCAAATTGACCTGACCCTTGTCCAATAACCGAAATCTTCAAACCGCTTTTGCCTAATGTCGCATATTTCATTGTAGTTCCATCAACCATTTTCCTGAGGCGTTTTCTTAGTTTGACTTCCATTGGCGCGCGAGCCCCTTGCCCATTTCTTCAAAAAGCCTCTTCATTTCCAGACCGATCCTATCTATAGAAACGTTGTTTTCAACATATCGTCGTCCGTTCTCTCCTAACTCTTTTGCAACAGTCTGGTTTTCCTTTAAGAACAGTACTGACTCAGCTAAAGCCTTATAATCTCCAGGCTTGACCACGATCCCCGATTTTGTTTCCGAAACATAATTCCCTGGTGTTCCGCTTGAACAGCATATTATTGGTTTTCCTAAGGCTTGGTATTCGTAAAGTTTTGCCGATATTCCCAGATGAGGCTTTCCAAAGTCTCCAAGGGGAAGAACCAAAACATCCGCCTGATTAAGCAACCCAGCCACTTCCTCCCTACTCAATAGCACGTCTACTACCCTTGCATTATCAAGATTCAATTTCTCAATTTTTGATTTTATATCATTTGCAAGTTCCCCCTTTCCTTGAAAAATAAACCTAACCTCATGATCCTTTTCCTCAACCAACCTTGCAGCCTCAAGAACCTGCTCAAAGTTATATGCCACCGAAAATGCTCCGGAATATAGAACCGTGAATTTATTATCAACATTTAATTTAGAAGCACTCGGCTTAAATACAGTTAATTCCACCCCACCTCTAACAACTCTTATTCTATTCCTTTCCACCCCATATTTTGAGATTATTCCTACATAACCAGGGCTAATCGGCGTCACAAGTTTAGCTCTCCTATAAGAAAACCTAGCAATTAGTTCAATAATCCTAGAGATCATCGACCCTTTCCTTACTAACTTAAGATCATACAAATCCTCAACAGATAGATCATCCACATTTGAAGCGACAGGCCTTCTCTTTAAATTACCATAAACCATAGCGGGAATCATTGAAATTATGTCTGGATTCGCTGCCCATATAACGTCAACCTTTCTTACCAAAGGCATAGCGAACAATGAAGACGCTACGAAAGATCCAAACAAGATTACTCTCCTAAGAAGACCCCTAGACTCCAAAGGAAAAATAAAAGTCCTTATGACCATAATCCTCCCCACCCATTCCACTTTAAACGGCTTCCACCTATAATCCATCGGTATTTTTCCATGCGGATAATGAGGAAAAGCAGAAAGAACAATGACGTTACATCCATTCAAGACGAGCCCCTTGGCAACATTATACGCCCTAGTAGCAGATCCACCAAGGTCGGGCGGAAAATATTGAGCCACTATAAGAATATTCAAATTAAACCTTCGAACCTTTTTGTGCTCGGGCGCGCCATTTTTGTTCAATCTTTCTGAGAAGCTTCACTCTATACTTCTCTATCACATCATCAACTTGTTCTTTTGTGACCTCTAATTCTTTAAAGGCCCTTATCAATGAGGGTATTCTAGGAGCATTCTCAGACAGACATCTCTTTAATGCTTCGTCCCTCGAAATCTGCCCCTCGCGAATAAGTTTGCTGTAAAACTCATCAAACTCGTTAAATCCCACAAGTCCCAGATAAAGATAATCTATAAGCGGATAGGCTGCATCATCTATCCTCCACGTAGCGGTCGTATCGGATGCACCCTGCCAATCTAACTCCTTGCATATGGTCGGTACGACCTCCTTTTCATTCCAATATATGTAATCATAAAATCCAACAGGTGTCACATCGTCTGGCTTCTGCAAGGATTCGAAGAAATAAACAAAGGCGCCTCCCAGATATTCATTGAACACAGACCAATGATAGTTCCGATAATTCCTCAAAAACTCCCAACCAAACAAGAAGAAAAGCTTAATCTTATCATTAGTCGAATAAACACCCTTCTCGTTTGGGAAAACCCCCATAAACCCCGTCTTAAAATGCTCTTGCTCCAAGGTACAGTTCCCAATAATGTTGCCTCCCAAAACAAGAGGAATATTGTTCGCATGAGCATACCTGTAGATCCGAAGGTTCATCCGCTTATCCCCAGCATTAAGCACAGGAACGATGGTATTAATAGAGGGCTTCTTGAGCCAAGCATGAAACTTTATTTTAGTGTTTTTTTGAGTGGTTCTGATATGATTTTCATTCTTAAGCCAAACATGATCAACATTCAAAACTTCAGTGGCTCTTTCCACGTTTCGATAACCTTCAGGTGTAATAGCGCCACTGTCAACCGTAAGAGCCAGAACTCGCATCTTGTATTTTTTGACCATCTGATGAAGAACAAACGAACTGTCTCGACCACCACTTATCGGAACAATGCAGTCATATTTTTTCCCTTTGTCTCTAAACTTAATTAATACTTTTAAGAATTCGTCTTCTCCATACACCCTCACAGGCTCATAATCTAAACAATAATTGCACACGCCATCCTCATCAAACTCTATCCTAGGAAACGTCTCAGGCAAAATACATCTTGTACAGCGCCTCAAATCGCCAAAAATTTCCTCTTCAACCATTTCTCTTTCCACAGCCTCATCAGAACTGCGTTCAAAACAACTTTTCAACATTTGACATTCAAAAACAAAATTAACTAATGCTTCGCTCAATGTTGTCCCTGTTATCAAGGATCCAGTTGTACACTCTTGACAAACCTGTTTTGATACTAGTCTTCGGCGCGTACCCTAAGATTTTCCTCGCTTTCTCTATTGAGGCTCTTCTTTTCACAACTTGGTCCCAATCTCTTCTAGGTCTAAAAACTATTTGCGTCTCGTTACCATTAAGCTCAATAATCCAATTAGCCAAGTCAATCACTTTCGTCTCAGTTTCAGACGCCAAATTAACGGCTTCACCCACCGCTTCTTTCACAACGCCCATCCGCAAAGTCCCATCAACAATATCCTCAACAAAAGTGAAATCGCGTGTCTCTTCACCTGTTCCAGTGATTGGCAAAGGCTGCTTGTGCAAAGCCCACCAAATAAAATTCGGAATAACATTTCTATACCGCCCCGGCACTTCCCCAGGACCATACACATTAAAGTAACGGGCTATAACCACAGGCAACTTATAGTAATCGTAAAAGTAGTTGCAATATAATTCGCCTACCAACTTGTTAATCTGGTAAGGCGTGTCCAAATGCAAAGAGACATAATCTTCTCGTAACGGCAGGGGCGCTTGACTTCCATACACTGAGCAGCCGGAAGAAGCAAAAACAAACCTTTCCACGCCGACCAAATTCGAGTATTCAAGAACCCTCAAAGTTCCAAGGCCGTTCACCAACAAATCAGTTTCAGGATGATCAACACTGTTCTGATTAGCGAAATGCGCCGCCAAATGAAAAACATACTGAGGCTTCTCAGAAAAAACCCGCTTCATCTTCTCTTCGTCTAGAATGCTGCCGCACGTGAAAAGCACCTTGGCATCCTTCGGAAGGTTCCACTCGTAGGCTGCAGAAAGATCATCTATAACAACGATTTTCTCAGGATCAGCCTTAAGAAGAGCCCTTACCAGGTTGCTGCCTATGCATCCTGCTCCACCAGTTATCAAGATTCTCTTGTTTGCGTAGCAGTTTAGCACATCTTCAAACTTCATTTTTCAAGACCTCAAGCTGCACCTGTTTCGTTTCCATAAAGCTTTTTGAACCATTCAACTGTTCTCTGTATGCCTTCTTCTGCCGAAATCGTCAACTTGAAACTCAAGTCTTTCTTGGCTTTAGAAGAATCAGGCGTCTTAATCCTCGTGGTGAAAGGCTCAGCTTCCATATAAGTGACCTTAGAATCATCCTTGTTTAAACACTTCAAAATCAAGTCAGAAACGTATTTGATCTCGTACTGTTTGTCTCCGCCCAGATTATAAACTTCGCCTGGCTTAAAATTATCAATTATGTTCGCAAGCGTCCTGCAAATGTCCTTAACGTATTCAAGCGTTCTCTTATGGCCAAGATAAACTGTGTAAGGCTCATCGTGAAGCGCCTTAAAAACGAATTTAGGGATCCAACCGCGATAAGGCGTATAATGCTCACCAACCCCATAAACATTAAACAAACGTACCCGCACCGTCTCGGTCTTGAACATAGCGGCAGAATTCAATATTTGCAGTTCATTAACCCACTTCGAAATAGCATAGTCATTCATCTGCTTAATCGGAACCGTATCCATAACATCCTCGCGCATAACACCATCATAATCTCCATAGACTTCAGCGCTTCCAAAGAATATCATGCGGAACTTCTTCTCCTGCATTCTCAGGATGTTCTTCGTACCCACAACATTCGTTAACCAGAGATTCTCATAGTAATCCTCAC
>Ga0315310_10002505_pt1 | contig 11465 bp, 10 predicted proteins | sample TDP5_MG_FD_203630 | JGI IMG/M metagenome (GOLD analysis project Ga0315310, IMG submission 203630) | Freshwater sediment microbial communities from Lake Towuti, South Sulawesi, Indonesia - TDP5 | ecosystem: Environmental > Aquatic > Freshwater > Lake > Sediment | place: Indonesia: South Sulawesi... | reverse complement strand
GCCCTTTGACGCGATCGAAAGGGCTTTCTTTGCATTCTGTTCGATCAGTAAAATCGTTGTCCCTTCTTGATTGATTCTTTTAATCGCCTTGAAGAACTCATCCACTAAAACTGGAGCGAGTCCCAACGAAGGCTCATCCAAAAGAAGAACTTTCGGTCTTCCCATCATTCCTCTCGCAATCGCAGCCATGCCCTGCTCCCCACCGCTCAGGGTACCTGCTAACTGATCAAGCCTCTCTTTAAGACGGGGGAACAATTGAAATACGGCGTCCAGCCTTTTGTCCATCTCCGTCTCATCCAGGGGCGCAAAGGCGCCGAGTCTCAGATTCTCAAGCACAGTCATCTTTGGAAAGAGCCTTCTTCCCTCTGGCACGACGCTAATCCCTGCTTCAATAATCCGATGGGTTTTCCATCGATGAATCGACTCTCCCTCCAAGAAGATCGAGCCTGCAATAATTGGAATCAATCTCAGAATGGCTTTGAGTGTGGTGGTCTTCCCCGCCCCATTGCTCCCCAGTAAACAGATGAGGCCTCCTTTTTCAATCTCCATGGTCACTTTTCGAAGGACTGGGACGCCACTGTATTGAGTGGAAATCGCCTCAAGCCGCAACATCTTTCTCTTCCCTCCCGAGATAGGCCTCCAGCACCTCCTCGTTATTGGAGATCTCGTCAAACGTTCCTTCCGCAATCTTGCGACCGTAGTTGAGCACGACCACTCGCTCAGCCACTCCTTTAATCACCATCATATCGTGTTCAATGATGACCATTCCAATCCCTTTCACTCTCTCTCTCACCTTACGGATGTCCCCCATCAGCACTTCTGTTTCCTCAGGTGACATTCCAGCAGAGGGTTCGTCCAAAAGCAGCAATTTTGGGTTGGACGCCAATGCCCTGCAGATCTCCACTCTTCTTCGATCAGCTTGGGGCAGATCCGCGGCACGTCGGTAACAGTTCTCGGCCAGATCTTGACCGAATTGATCCAGCAATGCCAAACCCTTCTCCACTCCGGTTCGAAGTTCTCTTTCGGTATATCGCCTCCAGAAGATCGCATCAAACCAATTGGAGCTCTGATGGGGATGCATCCCAATGAGAATATTATCGAGCACGCTCAGGTTAAGAAAGAGCCGATTGTTCTGGAACGTACGGGCAATCCCTCTCTTGGCGATCTTAAAGGCAGGAAGCCCTACCAAATTCTCGCCTTGATATCGGATGAAACCACCTGTCGGTCGATAAATTCCAGTAAGGAGGTTGAAAAAGGTTGTCTTTCCGGATCCGTTTGGACCGATCAGTCCCACGACCTCGCCCTCAACCATATGAAAATCGACTTCATTCACAGCCGCAAGGCCTCCGAAATGAATCGTCAGTTGTTGGGTTTCGATTAAATGGAACACAGAACTTACTCTCCCGTCTAACGGTAAAGGCAAGGATGCCGGTTTCGTAAGATCGGTTATGTCTTTGGTCTTAAAATCTTCAGCCTTAACCCTTTGACCTTTAACGAAACGGGCCCTGAACCTAATATGGTACAGGGCGGGCTTCATAACCCTAACCCACAAACAAAAATCTACCTCTGATACACCCTCAACTTTTGGGGAAAGAGGCCTTGGGGTCGAAACATCAGCATCGTGACAACGATGACTCCGTAGATGAGAAGCCGAAGATCCTCAAAGGCGCGAAACTTTTCTGGAAGCACGGTCAAAAGGATGGCGCCAATGACCACTCCAAAGACATTATCCATCCCTCCCAAAATCACCATGGTCACAACCACCACCGAAACAATAAAGGCAAAATTCTCAGGGGAGATGAAACCGATATAATGGGCATAGACGGTTCCCGCCACTCCTCCGAAGAAGGCATCGATACAGAAGGCCAGGATCTTATACCAAGTCACGTCGATCCCCTGACATCGCGCGGCAATCTCGTCCTCCCGAATGGCATTCCAAGTTAATCCCACCCGAGAGTGATGAAGCCGATGGGCAACGAAAAGGGCGCCTCCGACCAGAAGAAAGATGAGGTAGAAAAAATTCGATTGAAATGGAAGACTGAATCCAAGGAAGTTCAAAGGCTCCCTAAAAGAGTGACCGGCAAGGGATGGAGCAGGGATGTTGGGAATGCCATTTGGGCCGCCCGTCCAGGAGAAATTGATCAGGAGGACATAGACGATTAAGCCGAACGCGATCGTCACTAAGGAAAGGTAGTAATCCTTTGTCTTCATACAAGGGATGCCTAAAAGAAGACCAAAAAGAGAAGCAACGCTCCCACCGATGACAATCCCCGGCCAGAAGGAGAGGTGGTAGTGCACAGCAAGGAGAGCAGAGGTATAGGCTCCAATCCCATAGGAAGCGGCAGTTGCAAAATTGACGACGTTGGTGCTGCCCAATTGAAAGTTAAGACCGAGTGCCAAAATGGCATAGAGCCCGGCCATCACACAGATATGAATCAGATAAGGGCTCGATTGAAAAACAAAGGGGACGGCGAGCAACATCAATATGAAGACCACTCCGGCGAGGATCTTCATCTCTTCAAATAGTCCGACCAAGGCAAGTCGGGCGTTCTCCCATTGCTTGAAAAGGATTCCCAAGAAGATAAAAAAGAGCAGAAAGGCCACGGTCTTGCCAGTATGATGTGTGAGCATGAAGGCTACAAAGAGGACGAAAAAAGCGATTTCAATCGTCACCAAGAAGAGTGCCTTGATGATGCTCTTCTTATCCATTACCGATCAAACTCCTTACACTTTTTCATAGACTTTCTCGCCAAGGATGCCGGAGGGTCTGAAAATGAGGAAGAAAATGACCACAAGAAAGGCAAAGACATCCGTGTAGGGAGTGCCCCCTGGAATGAAAGCGGCTGCAAAGGTTTCAACGAATCCAAGGATTAGCCCTCCGATGATTGCCCCATAGACATTGCCCAGACCTCCCACCACAGCAGCGGAAAAACCCTTCACCCCGCCCATTAGTCCCATATCAAAACGGATGATGTTGTTGTATGCTCCAATAAGGATTCCAGCTACAGCTCCAACGGCAGAACCCAGAAGAAAGGTGGCCGCCACGGTGCGGTCCATATTGATTCCTATCATCATCGCCGCCTCTCCATCTTGTGAAACCGCCCGAATCGCCGCTCCCATCCTCGTCCGTTTGATGAAGAGAAACATCAATGAGATCAAAAAGAGAGTAATCCCGAAGATCATTAAATTGTCGACTCGAAAGAGGACTCCACCCAAAGTGAAACTCTTCTGAGGCAAGACCCTCGGAAAGATCTGAGGATTACTTCCATGGGGGAAGGAGAGTCGCACAGCCTCCCGAATGACAATGCCCAACGCCACGGTCGCAACTAATACCATGAGGAGGGGCGCATATCGGAAAGGTTTGATCACCGTTCGCTCAAAAAAGACGCCAAACAAGCCGGTCACGGTCATCGCCAATAGGATCAAAATAGGAATGGAAACAATCGGAGGAATGGTCGTTAGAAGTCCAAGGAGCTTTGCCAGACTGTAAAGGATGAGGATGACAAAGGCGCCTAAGATACAGACATCCCCATGGGAGAAATGGACCACATTGAGGGCACCGAAAAAGAGGCTGAAACCGATGGCAATCAGCGTATAGGTGCACCCGAGCAACAGGGCATTCATCATCTGTTGTAGGATCTCTGTCATAAAAATCGTACTTAGGTTAGGGTTAGGAAGCCGGTTTGGTCTTTGGGAAAGGGTTATGGGTAGAATTCAAGACCTTGAACCTAACCTAACAACAAAACTGGCATCTTTACCTTAACCATTACCTATGACTTTATTTTCTAAGCGGTCTTAAACCGAAACTACAAAGATGTCCGATATGTCGGAATTTAAATATCGTGCCCGAGGGGTAGGCTCAAATTCAGACCTTTACAGTTTTGGAAGCTTCCGAATGCCTTTGGAGTATTCAGAATCTTCCCACGAAACCCATTTGCCACTCTGTCCCACAAAACGGCTGACAATAATATTGGTTGTCTGACCCGTGGCATCAAAGGTGGTTTCGCCCATCAGACCCCTGTATTTGATGCCGCGAATATACTTGGCCATCGCCGCCTTATCTTCAGGGCCGACCTTTGAAATGGCCTCTAAGATGATCCCTGCCGAATCATAAGCATTGGGCCCGTAAGCCCCAAATGGCTCCCGATAACCTGCTGTTTCGTAGGCCTTGACGAACCTGGTCCCTCCTTCCAGCTTTTCGATCGGTTTACCAGGCTTAATGGTCAAAACCCCTTCCCCAGAAGGTCCAGCCACTTCTAAGAATTTATCATCCTTAATCCCTGAAATAGCGCAGAACACTTTTTTCAAACCTACCTTCTCCATTTGATCCCGAATGAGGGCTCCTTCCATGACGACACCGCCAAAATAAACCGCTTCTGGATTGAGTCCTTTGATCTTTGTCAGAATGGGTCTGAAGTCTGTTGTGCCCACGGTCACACTATCCACAGAAAGGATCTTTGCCCCCTTATTTTCTACCATTGGCCTGAAGGCTTTCACATTCATCTCACCATAACTGCTCGTATCAGAAATGATGCTAAAACTCTTGTACGCCAATTCACTGATGACCCAATCGCAAAGGGGACCGTTCTCCTGGACAAGGGTGGGTGCCACACGATTCACTCCTGGATATTTATAAAAACCAGTAATGTCCGGATGAATCGCACCCCAGACGATGAACGGGATTCTATAGGTGTGGAAAGTATGAATGGTCGCTAAGGCCACAGGGCTATTCCAGTGACCACTGGCAGCCACCACTGCTGGATCAGAGACCAGTCTCAGTGCTGCAGCAACGCCAGTGGCGGGATCAGAGGCGTCGTCTAAGGCAACCATCTCCAATTTATATGGAAATTTGCCAGAGGCATTCGCCTCTCGAATTGCCAGATCGAAAGCATTCCTCGCCCCCACCCCTTGGGCTGCATTGGGTCCAGTCAGTGGCCCAATGAACCCGATCTTCACCACCTTCGTCTGGCCCCATCCAACGGATGTGACACAAAAGATGGGGACCAGTAAAATCAAAATAAGACTTAACACTCGACAATAACTCTTCATCTTCTCTCCCTCCTTCACCGTTGAAATTGGTTCCTACCCCCTCGGGCAGTCACTGACATAAGTTTAAACAACTTTTGCATCATCCTCAACTATGAAGTACGGAAATGGAATGTATCAAATGTAACCTCCTCTTTCAAGAGAATTTCGCATCGAAATAAACCTTGACTTCTGCCGAAGCTTTTGTTAATTTTCACATCGTCAACAAATTCCTTCGAAGGAGGTGATAAGGGTGTTTAATGTGTTAGGGATCATTATTGGTGTGATCGTCATCATTGTAGGCCTCATCCTTCTGGTCACCTGGTGGTCGATGTTTGTCAAAGGGTTGATGGCGACCGTTCCCATCCTCCTCGTTCTGATCGGTGCAGGTGCCCTTGTCTATTTCGTCAGCGAGATCAAATCGAGATTGGAGATAGAAAAGGAGAAAACCTCTCCCGGGGAAGAGAAAAAGGCAGAATAGGAATACGATCGACGAAAGCTCCGTCACTCAAATAGGCGAATGTGAGGATAACCCTCACGTTCGCCTTTTCATCTCCTCTCTCTCCACCTCCATGGGCTCCATATGGACCACCACATCGGTCACCCCCCGGAAATCTCTTTTGATTTTATTCTCGATCGCGTAAGATAAATGGTGAGCTTTGTGGATGTGCATCTCTGGGTCGACGAGGACATGGAGATCGATGTGGATGTCGTCGGCCCGGCCCCGGCTGCGAATTTGATGACACTCCTTGACCCCTTTGATCAAGAGGACCACCCTCTTAATCTCCTCGATTTGAATCGCCACTCCATCACTCAGCACCCGAGAACTCTCCCTTAGGATGTCGTACGCTGCATATCCGATAAATCCCGCAATAACAAGAGAAGCAATGGGATCGAGAATAGGATACCCCAATTTCGTGGCGATGAGCGTGATGATCACTGTGGAGGAGGTCAGAAGGTCTGCTCGGCTGTGCAAGGCATCTGAGACGAGGATATCGCTCTTCAAAGCCCTCCCTCTTTTGGTCTCATAGCTCATCACGAAAACGTTAACGGCCATGGTGACTCCCATGACCAAAAAACTGCTGAGATTGACCTTTGGAGTGACAGGATGGAGAAAACGAAGCACCCCTTCTCTCACCACATTAAGACAAACAATGAAAAGGAGGGCCGAGATCCCCACAGAGGTGAGGGTTTCAAACTTCTTGTGGCCATAAGGGTGAGTCTCATCGACAGGCCTTGAGGCAATCCAAATCCCAAAAAGGCCCATGATATTGGAAGAACCGTCTGAAAACGAATGGAACCCATCCGCTGTCATACTGGCGGAATGGATCACCCAACCATAAAATAGTTTTGCTGCGGCCACTCCCCAGTTCAGAAAGAGTGTATAAATGAGGATACGGCGAATTCTCCGAAATCGCTCTCCTGAATCCATCTCCCTTTCCTATTCTGCTCCGTCTGAAAATATGAGATGATCGTGAATGGCCTTCTTGACCCCCTCTTCAACGAGGAAGTCGAGATCTCGTTCTTTGAGTTGCGGGTGATCATCTGGTCTCTTGAAATCATCTCCCCTGTTTCGTTAGACTTGATACCATGAAAAAGCTCGAGCCTGGCGATCAGATTGTCAAGATCGATGAGGAGTTGGGGATCGCCTGGATTCTACTGCCACCCGACGAAAGCTTAGGAGGATTTCGCGGTATCTCCCCACGGGTGATGGATGAGGCGAAATTCCTCTCCGCCAAGAAGAAACCAGACGAGAAAAAGGGTTGAGGTGAAACCACCCGGGGAGCCATTTTCCGGTCAACTCTCCCTCTTCATGATCACTTCCTCGCACTCCCAGTTGCAATCCGCTCCTCCATAATCTGCCAATTGAGGATTCGTACAATCGATCTGTCTAAGGGCTCTTTTTAAGATTCTGCCCTTCTCCGAGACAATATCCCATTCACACATCACTAAGTGTCTCCCGTTCCCTCCTGGACAGAGGATCGTTCTCCATTCCCTTTCTCTCTTCTCTTCCAAGACTCTTCCCCCCTTAGTGTTTTATTCTCTCCTCCGTCTTCTTGTCACGGGCTGCTCCACCCAAAAGGCCTCCATGGATAATGATTCCATCGGGATCTGCACCGATGGCTTTGAGGTAATAGTGTTCTGCCTTTGCCCCTTCTCCAATCTGTTCGTAGCATTCGCCGATCAAGTTGAGAGCATCTTTAAAGGTGGGCAGGGACTCAATGACCTCCTCTAAGGTATTGATCGCAGCGTAATAGCGCTCTAACTTCCAGTAACACATAGCTAACCAGTAGTGTCCCTGGTAATGTTTTGGATTTGCCCGGATCACCCTCTCGTAATAGGGAATAGCCTCTTCAAACATCGCCCTGCGATAATAGAGCCCTCCCAGGTTTAGAAAAACGGGGATGCTGTTCGGATCTGCCTTCAATATTTCTTCGTAAACCTTCACTGATTTCTCCAGAAGATTGGTCCGGTCGAAGGCATTGGCCTTCCCAAAAAGATAGTTCGTTTTGATCTCTCCCAAGGAGAGATCCTCCCATATCAGATCTTTGATGAAAGACCAGAAAACGGGGACCATATAGAAAATATAACGAAGCACTCCCAGGATCATCTATCCCTCACAAATGCCACTTATGCCAGTTCAGCACCCATGGATCATGGAAATAGTCTTTTGGTTAAGGTTAGGAAGCCCGTATCGTTTAACGTCAAGGGGTAAGGGTAAAAGTTTTAAGACATTTGCGTAACCCCTGCCTGCCGCAGGCAGGTTCACCCTAACCCTTGAACTTTAGACCCTATTTTCAGACCATTATACTATACATGAAAGCGGAAATGGACGATATCTCCGTCCTGTATGAAATAGTCTTTTCCCTCTGACCGGAGCAGCCCTTTCTCTCTTCCAGAATGTTCAGAACCACACGCTAAGAAATCAGCATAAGAGATGACCTCTGCACGAATAAATCCTCTTTCCATATCGCTGTGGATCTTTCCTGCGGCCTTAGGAGCCGGCGTCCCCTTCGAAACGGTCCAAGCCCTTAGTTCAGCACTGACGGTCGTATAAAAAGTGACGAGGTCCAGGATATCATAACCCACCCGTATTAATCGTTCCAAGCTTGAACCCTCCAAGCCAAGCTCTCTCCTGAACTCCTCCCTCTCCTCTTCTTCTAACTCCGCAATCTCTGCCTCCAGATCGCCACAGATGACAACGACTTTACTTCCTTCTCCCTCTGCCCAATCCAGCATCACCTTCAAACAGAGTCCTTCTCCTCTCAGCTCCTTTTGATCCACGTTGGCCACATAGAAAACAGGTTTCGCTGTCAGAAGGTGGATATCTGAAAAAATGGCCTGACGTTCTCCTAATAGATGGAGCTTGCTTGCGACTTGACCTCGGTTCAGGAGGGCCTGAACCTCTCGGTAGACATCCAACTCCAAGGCCGCCTCCTTTCCACCCACCCTATGGAGCTTCTCTGCTTTCGCCATTCTCCTCTCCAGCACCTGAAGGTCTGCGAGGATCAACTCGGTATTGACCACCTCAATATCTCTCACCGGATCGAGGGAGTCGAAGTCATGGGCGACGTTTTTGTTGTCAAAGCAACGAACGGTATGAGCAATCGCATCCACAGTTCGAATGTGATCCAGAAACTGATTCCCCAGACCCTCCCCTTTGCTCGCCCCCTTAACCAATCCGGCAATATCGAAAAACTCCAAGGTGGTGGGAATCATTTTTTTGGGATGGATCAACTTGCCAAGACTTTCTAACCTCTTATCCGGAACGGGAACAACGCCAACATTGGGCTGAATCGTGCAGAATCGGTAGCTCGCCACCTCTGCCCCAGCCGCGGTCAGGGCATTAAAGATCGTCGACTTTCCCACGTTTGGAAGGCCAACGATCCCACATCGAAAACCCATTACCCCCCCCAAAGTAAAGTGTCAAATTCCAAAGTTCAAATTTCAAATCAATGACAAATGACTTAATGTCAAAACTTTCTTTCTTTAGTCATTTGGATTTTGGGCCTTTTTTGAACTTTGAGCTTTGACATTTGACATTTTTAAGTGGATTTCTATGAATATATTTGTATAATAAAATCGAACTAAAATAAAGTGCTTTATCGGTAATCCATCGCTCAAGGAGGAAAGAATGAAACACCAGACCAGGATGATGATAGAGACAGCCTGCGCCATTGCAAAGAAGACCCATTCAAAGGGGGTCTTGCTCTATGCGGATATGATCGACGATTATGATGCCTTGGCTAAAATCGGACAGGAAAAGCAGGTCGATTTCATCCTCGCCATCCAAGAACATGCGTCTTTTCAAGAGGCCAGTTCGGTCTTTAAAAAATCCCTTCGAATCCCCGATATCCCTTTAGGCCGGGTTAATCAGATTAAGATGGCAGTGATCCAGGCCCTCTCGAAAGGTCTGGTTAAAAAAGGTGATAAATGGATCTGTCTCTCGGGTATCCCTCAATCCAAGGTCCTTGATAACCTCCTGATCCTTGAATTCGGAAAGGAGTTCGAAATCGTCGCCTCCTCCGATCTCCCTGTCCTCTCAGAAATCGTGATGCCAGAAGTCTTCGATACCCTCTTAAGTCTCGCACTGGAGATATCCTTGGAAGGTAAAGAAGGAAGAAAACCGATCGGGACGATCTTCGTCTTAGGTAAGCATGAGGATGTCCTGAAGTTTTCACATCCTATGGTCATCAATCCCTTTCAAGGATATCCTGAGGAGGAACGAAATATCCTCGATGCCAGGCTGAAGGAGACCGTCAAAGAGTTTTCCTCCATCGATGGGGCTTTCATCTTCAGGGAGGACGGCGTGATCTTAGCAGCGGGTCGCCACCTCGACGCATCAGGGGAAAATATCGAGATTCCCTTGGGACTTGGAAGTCGCCATCGGGCGGCAGCAGGGATTACCAGTCTGACCGATGCCCTTGCCATCGTCGTCTCCGAAGGGACAGGAGGCGTGCGGATCTTTCACCATGGAAAGATCTTGATGGAGATTGAAAAAGCAGAGTAATTCATCAAATCCCAAATTCCAAACAAATCCCAATTACACAATTTCCAAATTACGAAAATGTCCCTCACCTTAATCGTTCGACTGAGCTCACGACGAAGTCCTCTCCCCTGAGAGGAGAGGGAAAGGGTGAGCGGCCTCAGAATAAGCCTGGGAAATGAGTAAGCACCGGTGCTAACAATAAGGAGATGACTGACATTAACTTAAGCATGATATTAAGTGATGGCCCGGCAGTGTCCTTCATAGGATCACCGGTCGTATCCCCTACGACCGCAGCTTTATGGGCATCTGATCCTTTTCCTCCAAATTGACCGGATTCAATCCATTTCTTAGCGTTATCCCACGCTCCACCAGCATTATTTAGAGCGACAGCAAGAATAAAACCGGTAGCGAGGGAACTGATAAGGAAGCCACCAAGGGCATATTTGCCAAGGATCACACCCACCAGAATAGGCACAACGATGGTCATGATCGAGGGAGCAAGCATTTCCTTCAATGCCGCTCTCGTGCAGATATCTACACACCTACCATATTGGGCTCTTGCCTTCCCTTCTCTAAGCCCTGGTATTTCGCGCCACTGTCGCCGAACTTCATCCACAATAAGTCCTGCAGTCACACCTACTGATTTCATGGCCATGGCGACAAAAATGGTTGGGATTAAGGCACCAATCAAAATACCAACGATCACCGGCGCCGAGAGTAAGCTTAACTCGGGTGGGGCTGTTATTCTGCCATCGGGGGAGATAGTGACTAAACCGGCCGCCAAAGCATAAGAAAGAATGAGGCCGAGGGCATTCAAAACAGCAGCACCAATGGCAAACCCCTTACCAGTAGCCGCTGTCGTATTGCCCAAGGAATCTAACGCATCGGTCCTTTCTCGAACTTCCGGTGGTAATCCTGCCATCGTGGCAATGCCCCCAGCATTATCAGCCACAGGACCATAGGCATCGGTAGCTAAGGTGACCCCCAGAGTAGACAGCATACTGGCAGCGGCGATAGCTACTCCATAAAAGCTTGCAAAATGGAAAGCGATAATAGTAGCGATCGCTACAAGAAGAACGGGTGGCCAGGTGCTTATTAAACCGATGGCAAAGCCACGGACAATAGTGGCGCCACCACCAATCGTAGAGGCCTGTGAAATTTCCCTTGTTGGTTTAAAGGCATAAGAAGTATAGTAATTGGTGCTTTCTCCCATGAGCACTCCAGCTATCAAGCCAGCAAGAACCGCCCAAAAGATACCCAACCGAGCATCTAAAATATATATCGCCAGAAAGCCGAATATCGCGGTCAATATGGAGGCACTGAGGGTGCCGCGACGCAATGCCCCCAAAAGAGCAGACATCTCTACCTTCTCTCCTACCCTGACGAGAAAACAGCCAATGATCGAGGCCACAATGCCTCCAGCCATGATTAACATGGGTAGCCACCAAGA
>Ga0315310_10002504_pt1 | contig 11466 bp, 11 predicted proteins | sample TDP5_MG_FD_203630 | JGI IMG/M metagenome (GOLD analysis project Ga0315310, IMG submission 203630) | Freshwater sediment microbial communities from Lake Towuti, South Sulawesi, Indonesia - TDP5 | ecosystem: Environmental > Aquatic > Freshwater > Lake > Sediment | place: Indonesia: South Sulawesi... | reverse complement strand
CGTGAAGTGCAGTTTCAAGTTCGCTGGCGGAGCCTACGTCCCAGCCACCAAACTCGGCGTCACAGCGAAACGTTCAGCGTCAAAAACTTCTTGATTATTGAAAGTTCTATGTGACTTGTAGAAGGATGATTTTGTTAACGACGTCTCGAAGACCCACGAGAAGAATCCGGACTTTCTGCAACGATCTTGAGCGATCCATCCCTGACACCTTGAAAGTCAACAGGGGTAAGATGAGCCTCCAAGAACTGGCTGAGCACACAGTTGGGAGAGGCCAAGACCGCATCATAGTCGTTGATCGATGGAAAAGTGGTCCGGGAAGTGTAAGGCTCTACAGGATCAGTCAAGGGAGACTGGTTCAAGTCCGACCTCAGATCCATATTGGAGGGATGAAGGTTCAGAGAGAGCTCGGAGAAAAGGCGAAGAAAGTAGGTTCGCTGGTAATCGCTCGAAATCCAGATGAACCTTCTCCCGAGATATCGAGGCTTTCGGAAGCGCTCTCCGATTTTCTTAATGTTCCAGTTATGAAAATTGACGAAGCCAGCTTGAACTGTGAAGCTGTGATGCAAGTCTACCGTAGCAAGCCTGAGTCTCTGAATTTGTCTTTCTTCCTCTTTCCAAGTATGGTCGAGATAGGTCCACACGTGACGATTGCGGGCCTAGTGTGGTAGATCTGATGTGGGAAGCTAAGGCGTCAATACAGATAGAGTTCTCCTCTGAAAACAGGGCAATCATTGTATTAAATGCCTTGAAACCGGAAACAAAGGAGTCACCCACACAGCGCGCCAGGGTTGATGTTAAACGTGACGGACAAAAACTCACACTCTTATTCGAAGCAAAGGACACGACGGCCCTAAGGGCTTCGATAAACTCCTATGCAAGATGGGTTATGGTTATAGAGGACGTTCTATCAATGACTGAATCTTTCGAGGCTATTTCTCAGTAGAAACATAGTAACTTAAATGAAAGGAGAGGAGATTGAAGAACTATCTGGCTCTTTTTGCCTTCAAAGTCTCTTTAACATCTGCTAAGTCTTCTTGGTGAAGGCCTAGAAGAGTTTTCGAATTGCCGATTCTCAGCCGGTTTCCATTAGTTTGAACGGATCTTGGGTTCATAAGCCAATTAAACAGTAGGCATATCAAGGTTCCCATCACATGAGGGCAGAATGTCGGAGTTGAGTGAAGATTGTTCGCTGCTGGCAAATGCTGGCAAATGCTGGAAGAAAGATGGGTGGGTAATCAGCGTCTATCGGCGCGTAGAGGACCCTTACATAACTCTCAGACTTAGAAAGATGAAAAATTGAGTTGACGAGAAACTAACCGAAACCAGAAGATTGCGCGTTAGACAATTATAGAAGCGTTTGTACGGATACTGGATTAGATGTTTTTCGATGACTTAGAAGGGATACCTTTATCTTTACATGTACTCATCGTGTTGGGATGATTCTCAAGTCAGACGAATCAGTCGACCATATTGAGAGAGGGTACGAGCGCAATTCCCATTGGATTGGATTGGCGGCTGCTGAGGGGATCGGTTTTTCATTAGAAACATTCAACTACAATGTGAGCTTATCTTTTCCTCACCCAAATCAATCACTGAATCATCAGTTGTGTTGTTGCAACTCATTTGGAAAATTCTGAAAATACCTCAGCGGTCAGATATTTCCAAAAGCATAACACCTTGTATGAAATAATCGCCAGTCTTTCTGAAATTCAGTGGCAAGGAATATCCTTGCTATTTCTCTTCTGCCGTATCTTCCAAAACCGTATGGGCAGGGGCGCGGGTGAGTATGTTTGACAGGGCTTTCTCTGCTACCGAGACGCATCTTAAGAGATCGTCGATTGTTGAGATGAACGTTCCAAATCGTTTTTCCTCATATCTTACGTGGGTTATTACCTGTTTACCGGATCTGGTGGTCTCCACGGAGAGGTAAGGAGGAAGATCAACGTTGTCTGGAGAGATTGCCTTTGCAACGGCTTCCGCCAGCTGTTCATCATCGTAAGTCAAGAAAAGCCTAGCTTCCAAGGTTAATTCCTTTGAGATTCTCTCTTACGAGCTCGTCCATGAGTCTGATAAAGTCTAGCCTCCGATCGCATGGAACCTGAGCGCCCGCTGCAATATCGTGCCCCCCTCCCTTACCAGAGCTCCTCTCAGCTGCTACACGGATGATCTCTCCGAGGTTGAAGCCGCTTCGAATGAGTAGATCGGTTGCTCGAGCCGAGATCTTGACGATGCCTTCGTCAGAAACTATCGAGTAGGCAATCAGGGGTTTGGTCCGTTTCGGCATGTTCGATGAGAGTATGGTTGAAATCGCGCTGATCATCTTCTCTTCAATGAAGTTTTCTCCACGCACCACATAGATGCTGCCGAGCTCTTCTATGCGGTCTGGATTCTCATTCAGCCAATTGAGATACTTCACAATATTCTGCCTATACTCACTCAGCGCAGATTCAGCACGTTCAAGCGACATCCCTCTGTCGCCCATACATATCGATATGCCGAGACTAGGTTTACCAGTCCGACCGGTCGCGTTCAATAGTAGGGCAAACTCCCGTGCATCTCTAAGCGGAGTCCACGGCTCCTCATGCTTCAACGTGTAGATAGTCCCGATCAAGTCCATAGCCACATCGCTTTCAAAACCTTTCGAAGCAAGGTGACCGGCCAACGCAGAGAAAAGTTTCTTCTTTTCATCTTGTGAAAGGTCTCGTAGAGCACGCCATTTCTCCATTTTCTTTACTTTTATATCTAAGCTTGCAAGTAATGCTAAGGCTTTGTCTTCTTCCCCGCTGATGTCGGGTATAAAGGGACTCGTCGTATAGGCTAAAGCCTTATGGATCGGCCGAGTTTCTCTTCCAGGGAGGAGGAGGTCTACATCGAGGTCTAGGTAGCCAGCCTTAACCGCATCCTCAACGATTATTTTGTTAACGCCGCCGAAGCTTCGCTCCTTATACTTGTCTTGCAGGTCGCCAAGAGCTCCGACTACGGCAAGGTATGCTAAGTCAATGTTCGACTCGTCAAGCTTCTTGCTTATAAGGTATGACACGCCGGCTCCACTCAAATCACGCGAGCCATCGATCCCGTGAAGATGCGGATTTACCTGCAAAAACAACTCAGAAACGTCCCCCTTGAGAGGTTGGTGATGATCAAGGACGATTAACTGTTTACCGGACAGTTTCTGGTTGAGTAGATCTAGGTACCCGCTTCCCATATCAGCGAATATTATTAGTCCTGGGCTTTCCGAAGCTATCTCCTCGGCTACCTTTTCGTCGAACCACCTCTCAATTCTGATTCGAAAATTGGATTGAACCCGATAAAGAGACTTCCCCAAAATGCCCGCGGCTGCTATCCCGTCCGCATCTAGATGAGATTCTACGCAGACGCGTTCACCTTTTCTAACGGTTTCCAGAATTAGATTTGCAGCTTTTGAAACTTCTTCCAGAAGTGATTGGATGGCTCCTTGGTCATCTTCCATAAAAATCCCGGGGTCATGCAGGCGAGATGCCTTTTGGCGTATACTTCCAGCTTTGTGGAAGTGCCCCCGTCTGTTTATAGTACTTTGCAAGGCTACGGATCTTGGATTCGATGGTCAAGAGTGCCTTTCTATCGTACTTATCGCTTCTGTGCTTTTCCAGATGCGCTTGAGCTCTTGCGGCCTTTCTCAGCAACATCTCTAGATCCTCGGGGATCGAAGGTGTCAGTCCGTTCTCTTTCAACACCTCCGTGATTCTCTTGCCAACGATGGGTTTGACAAGGGGCACACCATGCTGGTCACGTAGGATTGTGCCGATTTTGCTCGGGTTATTTCCTTCCTTTGCGAGCTTCACGATTAAGGCTTCTACCTCCTCAGGTTGATATCTGCACCAACTTGGGGGTCTTTTGCCTACTGGCCGAACTGAATGTGATTGTCCTTTCTCTTTCTTTGGCAACGTCCATCCTCCGAAGGCTTGGAGTCTCTCTAAAAGCGATGTTCCGCCCATATTTAAAAGCTTTGTCAGATGGGGATACAGTACCAATCTCTCTGTTGCATAAGTGGATGGCTTGTCTCTACGATGCCCAAACCCGTTTGCTATGTTTCGGCTCAAACCCTCCATTGTACGGCTTACTGATCATAACGAGATATTTAAGAGGAGACTTTTTCCGTGACAAAAGGTATTTGTTCCATCTTGCTTCATGTATGGGTTTGAGGAGCCAGCCTTGGGTGTACAGGCAAGATTATTCAGAGTCAGTGCAGATGAGCATCGAAGGAACCTGTGTTCACTCTGCAGGGGGCATAGGAAACTCTGTGGGAAACTTGTGTGCCCTATAATTGTCAAGGCCGAAGCCCTAGTGAAACTTGAGGAAGACCTCTCCAGAGAGAAGGTGTTCGGTGCTTCTCCACCATCTGTTTTTGTGGGTTCCTGGAATTACCCGAAGGTATTAGCTGGGCCACTGGTGCCTCCGGTTTCCGATGTTGACACCTCGGTTATGGATCTCCCTGAACTTTGGCTGGATAAATCATTGGATGAGATCCTCCGCTATCGGTTGACTCTGATCAGGGGCAAGCATCTTACACCAGTCAAATCTGCGAGAAGACCCGAGAAGCTTCTCTCGACCTTTCAGGAGATTGTTTTGGCTTCTCAGCCAGCGGATACGGAGATGTGGTTCACAAAAAAGCCCAGCATCTCCATGATATTTTCGCCGCGCGAGCCTCCGTCAGGTCCTTCTGCACCGATAAAGCGTGCCGTGTTAGCTGAGAATCCCAAAGTGCCAAGGGTTGTCGATCACGTCGTCTCGGACACAGATCTCAAAGCAGAGCAAGGTGTGCTAAAGCTTTATAGCTCTAATATAAGCCAGAGGCAGGTAACTAGGATGCTCTCCATAGGCCTTTTGGGCTTGAAGAAGAGGAGGAGGCTTGTCCCCACTGAGTGGAGCATCACAGCGATCGACGACATCCTAGGAAGGGCAATACATAGAGAGATCCTGAACTATCCATGGATAAACGAGTTTATGGTCTTCGGGCATGAAGCCTTGGGAAACAATGTTCAGATACTTTTGGTTCCGTCGTCATGGATGTTCGAGGCGCAGGAAGCCTGGCTGATCTCATCGAATCCGGTTCCCGGAGTTGATTCCGAACTTGTCTGGGGTCGTAGATCTTATGCTTCGGATGTGGCCGGAGCCTACTATGCATCGCGACTGCCGGTACTGGAGTATCTTAGACGTATCAGAAGGCAAGCCGGAGCTATAGTCCTCATGGAGGTCTATCCAGAATGGGTCCCATTAGGAGTCTGGCGTTTCAGAGAGATTTGCCGCGAGGCCTTGAAGAAAGAACCTGCAGAATTCAGCACATTGAAAGAGAGCCTCGAAGAACTCGGTAAAAGGCTGGCGCTTCCACTTGATAATTGGATAGAGAAAAGCACTATTTTGCGATGGTATCGGACTCAGAAGAGGTTGACTCATTTCCTAACGTAACGATGTCCGCCCTAACACTGACGAGGAACAAGGAGACGGAAAGATACTCGATCCGCCAGCCGCTGGGAGCAAGCAGATCTCGCACGAAAAGGCGCAGCTCTTCTCGATCTCTGACGTACCGATTTAGACGCTGCCGCCTAGTAATAGTGAAGCGAGAACTGCGATCGCAACGATGACCGCAGTCTCAAGTAGGGTTATCTTCCAATGTACCTTTGTTCTCTCAGAGCGATAACGGACGAGGAAGACGCCCACAATAGACCCAACAATGCCAAGCGACAAAATCATGTCGAGGGGCTCAGGGAGCATCAGATAAGCCACTATAGGTATACTACCCGCCAGAAAAGTGGTTGTTGCACAGACTATTGCTGCATAGAGGTTTGACCTACTTATCTCTTCGTGCAAGAGTGTAAACAACTGCTTAACCAGCAGAAGAGATTTGTCTCGCTCTTTCTTGTCAGGGATATCGCTTAGGCTATAATTCATCAAAGTCTGTAGGGTCATCATGTCTGCTAGGTCCTCAGTTATTCCGCCCAGCATAAAGCTCGAGAAGTTTGTGATTGCTACGGCTGTCAATGTTAGAAAGGCTGCGAATGCCGCTGTGCTAGTGGTTAGGTCTGCTATGAAGGCTGAGAGAATAGTCACGAGTCCAGTGATGGAGCCGTCCGCCAGTCCCGCGACAACCTCAAGAATTGGCTCTTTCTTCAAAAGTAGACTTCGCCATTCCTTACCCAGTTTGATACCCTGTTCGGTGAGCTGAACCAGGTCCTCCTGATCACGAATCAGCCCCTCAGAAGTCATCTCTTTCAAAGCCTTGTCATAATCGTTCATTTCAATGCGTACGTAGCCCATGCAAATCTTGTCGATCTGGCGTTTAAGCTGCATCTTCTGCAATATGGTTCCTTTGCCTAGGCTCAGAAGCACAATTACCCTTATTATATCAGGTAGCTCTTGTACCTCAAACGACAAACGAACTAGTCACCGCGTGCGACTTCATATAACACGTGCAAGTTAATAACTGTTATTTCGTGAGCTCTCATATTTTATGGGAATCGCCTTGCTAACGTTCATAGAGAACCTATTCCGGCATGTTTCTGTTGGTCTGCCCTTCATATTTCTCCCTTAAAGATGTTTCAACTAGTAGCCCTATCTGCTCCCCGAGCTCTGTCATCGGAGATGAGGTCATGACTACATCTCGCAAAGTTTGGCCCAATGGCCAAGTGGACCAAAGAACTCGCGGTCTTGGCGCGGAGCCTCAAGACAGTATTCCACATTGCGGTTCTCGCGGTCTCCCCAACCGTTGTTCATTTCCCATTCGGATGGAAATCTTTCGAAGAGATTCCTTCAATCCTTCTGGCTTATTGCGACTTCACGATGCTTTTCCACCCCGTCAGGTTTATGTTCAGGCGGTTCTGATCTTTGTGCTAGGTTACCTGCTTGTCAATGCAGTCAGCTGACTAGCATAAAAAACCAAACCTACAATAGCCTTCCTCATAGGCGCAGGCGGTTTCTTCGTCACGTAATATTCTGGATAGATTTTCGGTAGATGGTTACAGTCAACCAGACCATTAGTATGATGGGGGCCATTTGAAAATCGTCCGCTCATAGTATGGACCCCGTTTCAAAAATCTGTGCTGTGGTACGGGTTACGCAAAAACGTTATCCATTGATTCCTGCTTATCTCACTGATCACCTTTTCCTCTCTATGTCCCAAAGGTTTATGATCATATGCAATAGCTCAGGTTGCAGAGCGTACAAGGTCTTAGCCTCCCCTTTTGGTATGAAAATTCGGATCTTGAACGAGCGACCGAAATAGGCACTCATTTCGAAGTAGCATTCGGGTCTTCTGAGATTTTTATCCCAGTGTTTTCTGTGGAACTCATCGATCGCAGGCTCTATACATCTTCTGATGATCTCCTCGTTTGAGAGACCGTGAGGAAAGCTCAAAGAGAAAGTATATTTTATGAAACCTTCGTGAGTACAGTTTAGAACTCTGCTCGTCATCACCTGTTGATTTGGTACCAGTAGGAGATTGAAGGAAGGAGTGTATAACTTCGTGTAGTTTATCGAAATTTCCTCCACTTGACCTTCCACATCACCTATCTTCACATAGTCTTTTACCTTGAAGGGCCTGCTTATGATGACGTAGAAACCCGCGGCTATGTTGTTTATCGTCTGAGATGACCCAAAACCTACGACTGCGCCGACGAGAGCTGAGCCGCCGAGAAACCATGTCGTTGGAAGCTCGAACATTGAAAACGTTGCACTTGTGGCGACGACCATCGTCACAACACGAAGTATTAGTCGGAGAGAGTTCTCTACGTGAGGGTCGAACTCGAATTTCTTGGCCATGCGGGAAATAGATCGGCTGGATATTTTATACGCTATTGCTATCACCAATAAGACAAACGAGCTTATGATCAGACGCGATATCTCTGGTTCAAACTGATCGAAATAGTTTGGTAAATCTTCAAGATTCATTCAGCTAACAACTCAAATGGTTTTCGTGTATTTCATAGTTCTAACTTCTGCATATAAGACTACCTGCAAAGTCAGACGAAATCGTACCGTTCATCCATGATCTTTGCCACGAGAAAACCTAGCGGAATCACTAAGAAGTAATGGAAGAGAGATCTGCAGAGCTCCAAAAAACAGCAGGTCGTAGTTGTGAAAATAGGAAACTTGATGTTTATGGAAAAGCCGAATTGAGGAACGATAGTGTAGGTTTGTTTCCGATTTCACTAGGAGACTCGGTTTCTGAATCAATTAGAATCCTGTCAATGTTGCCTGGAAAAGGATGTACACCATAATCAGTAGGATTCCGCCCCATTTGGGTATTCCACCCTTCGCTAGGAAACGCCATAAGAGAAGCGATGTTACTAGCAGAAAGGGGAGGATCTCCGTTAAGACTGTCAGATCAACTGAGACTGGTGACACAAGAAGAACGGATCCCAAAACTAGAGTTATGTTCGTGAGATTGGAGCCGACTGCATCTCCAATCGCTAGACGAATCCGTCTCCGTCTTACCGCGGTCACATCTAGTGCAAGCTCAGGCAGAGACGTACCTATTGCTACAATCTTCGCACCAATAAGGATAGCGGGCACTCCCAAAATGGTTGCAATATCAGATGCTGACCACACTGCGAACCTTGCTGCCAGGACGACGACGAGGATTCCCGCCGTCATCTTCATGATAACCGCTTTCTTGCTTACTCTTGCCACTACCTTCTCAGAAAGAACAGGCGGTGCCTTTCTTGCTCTGGTCATTCTGTAGACACTGAAAATGAAAACTCCGATTAGAGATGCGCCAACAAACGGACCAATTGTTTGGAAGGATACTGAAAGAAGAGGAGTAATCAGGAGGATGGGGATTACGGAAGATAGGAAAAGTATATCCGCCATCTCCACCAAGAAGTCTGACTTGACTTTCATAAGAGGACCAATTATGGCCATGACGCCTACGACTATCCCGATGTTGAACACGTTGGAGCCCATTATGTCCCCCACGCTTATCCCTGGAGTACCTTGGAGTACTGAGAAAACAGCAACCGTCATCTCAGGTATCGAGGTCATAACTGAAACGATGACAAATCCGACTGAAGCCTCGCTGAGACCAGTGAGTTCAATCAGGTCTTCTATCCACCCTATTGTTAGATGACTGGCTTTCGCTAGAACAGCCAGCGAGGCTACCAGCACTATCGCTTGGATCATCAATGTTACTTCAGATGACATTGAGAACCCCCAATTTCTAGGGCAAATTTAGCAGATACGCTCTGAAAATAAAATCATTTCTGTTTCATTTTCATGAGAACTGGCGCTATTGACGTAACTATGTTGTTTATGATGATGATGTTAGCGACAACTAAAGGATATAGGTATGCTTGCGGCACTGGAGTAGTCTGCATCATTAATGTATTGTAAACCATGACGCTTAAGGCGGCGTTTGCCAGACCCGTTCCACACATCAAAGTCATAAAGTTTCTATGCTCATGCATGTTACTTCTGAAGGTTGAAATCGTGACCGCAGTATAACGAAGCACAAGGTTGACTGAAACAATAATAACCGCATAGAGAACTCCGAGCAAATCAGGCAGATAGACCAACCCAAGGAAAACAAAAAAGAAAGCCCGTATCAAAAACGAGATTTCCCCCTGAAAATGCTTCAACGTTTTCATCATCTCCACCATGTAGCTCAGATCAGTTTTTCCGCCTAAAATACGGTACATTGTCTCGTAGTTCCCTAAGGCTAGTCCGAAGAGAAGAGCAGAGAGGGAGCCGCTTCCGCCCAGAAATTCGGATCCGACATAACAGAGAACAAGGGCGGCAATGGTGAGCATGTAGGTGTATTCTTGTCTTTCAGTTATGCCTAGCACCTTTACCCATAAAATGCCGACTACAAGTCCTAAGATGATGCCGACGGCAAATCTCGCCGCAATGGCTGATGCTGTCTGTTGAAGGTCCACTATGCCGCTGAGATACATCTGCAAAATTGCGAGTACCACGACTATGTTTAGCACATCTGTGATAGTTGATTCCAGCGAAAGGGTTACTCCTACCTCTTTATCGATGTCTAGCTTTGACACCAGTGGAATTATGACGACCGAGCTTGTCCCAGCAGTAATAGGACCAAGCATTAGAGCTTCAAGCCATCCCAGGTTCAAAACGAAATAACCGAATATAGAGATAAACACTGTGGCTGTCGAAACGTAGAGAACCGCCAAAATTGCAGCCCTTAAGCTTCCTGAAATAACTCTGTAGGTCTCCATGTTGAGACCTCCGTCAAACAAGATCACCATCAAAGTCAATGTTGTCAAGAAGGGTGTCACATGTAACATTTCCTCCAGAGAAAAAACTCCAAGTATTGGTCCAAGAACAATGCCTATTACGATCAGGAACAAGGTATCTGGAAGGCCCGTCTTCCTGAAGAGAGCGTTAGTTAGGAAACCTATGGCTATAATTGTTCCCGCTATTGAAAAGACTGTAATAGCCTCAACCATCATTTATCCCATTCGACTCGGTAACATTAGTTATGGAGTTGCGACTTTTTAACAGTTTTGCCGTCAAATTCCAACTGCAAAAGAACACTGTTCATTCAAACAAGAATCCTCGTTTCATCTTCCATGCTCCTAGCGGAGAAACGTGACTGAGATGACTAAAGAAGTCAAGCCGCTTTTTTGAGACTAGCCGTCAACCTAATGCTTGCTTACGAGTGTAGCAGAACAGCCTCGTTTGAAGATGACACGAATCATGCAGAAGAAGCTACGAGAGAAAGAAGACAAAAAAGATAAAAACTCAAGCTTTCTAAGTATATAACGAGGTTGCGTTATGTCGCAAGTTCTACTAAGGAGGCAGAAAACTCGTATTGTTGGGGAACCAAACTTAATTAAGAGGATACTGGTTCCGCTTGACGGTTCTGAACCTGCAGACATAGCCTTGCATTTTGCACTTGATCTAGCTGAGAAATACTCTGCCGAGATCGTATTATTGAGCGTCGTTCCGCCAGTCACTTTGCCGATAGTTGCATCTCCGGCCACAGGCATGTTGCATATACCACCGGTGGCTATGGGCGCGTACCAAAAGGAACTGAAAGACAATCATGAAAAGATGTTGTCAGAAGCCCTTAGAAAGACAAAGCAAACCAAACCTAACTTGAAAGTATCAACCGTGGTTGCGGAGGGACGACCATCCGACAAGATCGTTGAAACTGCTAAGGAAGGAAACTTTGACATCATAGTCATGGGGAGTCGCGGGTTAGGCGGCATCAAAGAGTTCTTCTTGGGAAGCGTTAGCGACAGAGTCGCTGATGAAGCGCCATGTCCAGTATTGATAGTCAAATAGTCAATTATACTTCTAACCCCTAAATTCTGCCAAGTTTAGTCAAGAACCCGAACAGCTTGCGCACCCCAACAGCTTTGGGTTTCAGCTATTGTGATTGCTGGGGTGCCACCTCGCAAGCTAAAAACTTTTAAGTTTGCAGTTCCCTGAATTTTCGAGTATAGTCTAATGAAAAGAGCTCAAAAGGAA
>Ga0315310_10002501_pt1 | contig 11468 bp, 12 predicted proteins | sample TDP5_MG_FD_203630 | JGI IMG/M metagenome (GOLD analysis project Ga0315310, IMG submission 203630) | Freshwater sediment microbial communities from Lake Towuti, South Sulawesi, Indonesia - TDP5 | ecosystem: Environmental > Aquatic > Freshwater > Lake > Sediment | place: Indonesia: South Sulawesi... | reverse complement strand
CTCGCCATGCGCGAGATCAAGGAGAGGTTGCCGAGAGGTTTAAGGCGCCGCTCTCGAAAAGCGGTTCTCCCGAAAGGAGACGTGGGTTCGAATCCCACCCTCTCCGCCATTTTTTGCTATGCAAAAAATGGCGGAGAAGTCTCGCCCTCCAAAGTAAGCTTTGGAGAGGCGGACTCTCCGTCCAATTCTGTTATTCAGAATTTGGCGAGACCTCGCCAAATAATGTTGATTTCAAAATTATTTGGCGGGTCCGCCATCGATGAATTCGGAGGTCTGTAGTAGGGAACGGTTTCAAACCGTTCCCTACGGGAGCTCGTAACTATAATTAAAAACGGAGAGATGCCCGAGAGGCCGAAGGGGCACGACTGGAAATCGTGTGTTCCGACTAAAATCGGGACCGAGGGTTCAAATCCCTCTCTCTCCGCCATGCACCACGTAGGGTGCATGGCAGCCGTGTACCTTACATGGTACACGGCGCCAAGCATAACCTGATATGTATTATGTTTATATATTAAAAAGTCAATTGGATGAAAAACTTTATATTGGTTATACTGCGGATCTTCGAAAGAGAATAGAGAAACATAATAAAGGAGAGGTGATGTCAACGAAACGGCGAAGGCCATTTGAATTGATCTTCTATGAAGGATATAAAGATATGAAGGATGCAAAACGTAGAGAAAGATATTTCAAGACTGCAAAAGGGAAATCTACGTTGAAAATGATACTTCGAGATTCGTTGAAATAGTAGCTCTGGTCACACTTTGTTTATTCAATCTTGTTGATAGTCGGGTCCTGCGCAACAAATGATTACAAACCCCGTCAGGTCCGGAAGGAAGCAGCGGTAGTAATCCTCTTTGTGTGCCGCAGGGGCACCTGACTATCAACAAGTTAAAATAAAAGCTCAAGGTTGGAAGTTCGAAACCGAAAAAAGTGATCAGTAATTAGTATTCAGTTAGATAGAAAATTCAATTCCGCAATCCCTGCCTGCGGCAGGCAGGCGAAATCCGCATTCCGAGTTGAGGCAAGATGTCTTATTTAGTTTTGGCGAGAAAGTGGAGGCCACAGGTCTTTGAGGAGGTCATTGGGCAGCGACATATCACCCAAACCCTCCAGAATGCCATTTCACAGAAAAGGGTCGCCCATGCCTTTTTGTTCACCGGAGCCAGAGGGGTGGGCAAAACCTCTACCGCCCGCATTCTGGCGAAGGCCCTCAACTGCGAGGCAGGTCCCCAAATTAATCCTTGCAATCAATGTACAACCTGTCGCGAGATCTCTTCCGGAACGTCGATCGATGTGATCGAGATCGATGGAGCTTCTAATCGGGGGATCGATGAGATCCGTGAGTTGAGGGAGAATGTCCGCTATACGCCTGCTAAGAGCCGACACAAGATTTATGTCATTGACGAAGTCCATATGCTGACCCGAGAGGCTTTCAATGCCTTATTGAAGACCTTGGAGGAACCTCCGCCTCACATCATCTTTATCTTTGCCACCACCGAGCCCCACAAAATACCGGCCACCATCCTCTCCCGATGTCAGCGATACGATTTCAAAAGGATTCCATTGCGGGAGATTATCGAGAACCTGAAACGGATCACTGAAGAAGAGAATGTTCAAATCAGTCAGCGGAGCCTTTTCTCCATTGCCCAGGAATCGGAAGGAAGTTTGAGGGATGCCCAGAGTCTTCTCGACCAAGTGATCTCGTACGGCGGCAAGAATATCCGGGATGAGGATATCACTGAGGTTCTTGGGCTGATCGATCGAAAAATTCTTTACGATACCATCGAGGCTATAGCCGGTAGGGATGCCGAACGGTGTATGGAGATCGTCGAGCATGTTTATCACTATGGGTACGATCTCCAACACTTTTGCCAAGAACTCCTCCAATGTTTTCGAAACCTGATTCTCATGAAGGTGAGTCACGAGCCTGAGGGATTGATGGAATTACCAAAGGAGGAGTTCGAGGCATTGAGAAGACAGGCGGAAAGATTCGAATTCGATCATTTAAACCATCTCTTCAGCCTTCTTCTTAAGGGGGAGGAGGAGGTCGCCCAATCCACTTTCCCTCGAATCATGCTGGAGATGACTCTAATTCGAATGGCTACGCTCCGGGCCGTCCTTCCCATCGATGAGATTTTGAGAAAGTTGGAGGGACTCGAGAAAATCGAGCCTCTGACAATACCGAGCGAGAAGGATCAGGAGAAGCTAATGGAAAGGACATTGGAGGATTCCGAGGAGGCAGAACACCTAACAGAGATGATCAAAGAGATGGAACCCCCTGTTGAGATCACTACTGATCCAGAGGATTCCCAAAAGGGGACGAGAGGTGGGAGAGAGTTGCAGAAGATAGGTGAAGAGACATGGAGGGGATTGGTCGATTTTACCCGGGCGAGAAGCCCGGTGTTGGGCTCGTTCTTAGCTTTGGGGAATCTTGTTGATATAAGCGATGAGAAAATCGAGATCGGTTTCGAGAAGGACTCTTTCCACTATGAGCGGATAGCAGAAAAGGAGAATCGAAGTCAGATAGAGTCGATCTGTCAGGAATATTTTAAGAGGAAGACCAAGGTGGTTATCTCACCTTTAGAGCAGGGAATAAGATTAAAAGCAAGGAATGCGTCAGAGGCCGAAGAGACGGGACGGAACTCCATCATCCAGGAAACCCTCCGTCTCTTCAAAGGGAAGATTGTGGAGGGATGAGAGGAAACGGAAGGAGAAGGGAATGACAAAAGGTTTCGGGAATATCTTGAAGCAGGCTCAACAGATGCATGCGAGAATCGCGCAGCTCCAAGAGGAGATGGCTGGTAAGACAGTGGAGGCCAGTTCTGGTGGGGGAATGGTCACCATGGTGATGAATGGAAAACAGGAGATTCTCTCTGTCCGGATCGATCGAGAAGTCGTCAACAAGGAAGATGTCGAGATGCTCCAAGATCTCATTGCCGCGGCTGTGAATGAGGCCATCCGGAAGTCCCACGAGATGATGCAGGAGGAGATGAAAAAGATCACAGGTGGATTGAGTATACCAGGACTATTCTAAGAAAGTCGGAAACTCAAATGTCAAAATCCAAATGTCAAATAAATGTCAAATTTCAAAATAAAAAATATTTGGTATTTGAGCTTTGGATTTCATTTGAAATTTGAACTTTGCCATTTGACATTATTATTTTTAGGGAAGTAAGGAATGGCTCTCCATGCCAAACCGATCGATCAGCTGATCGAAGCCCTGACAAGACTTCCAGGAATTGGCCGAAAGACGGCCTCGAGATTGGCTTATCATATTTTACGGAGGAGTCCGTCAGAGGCTCAATCACTGGCAAGAGCGATCCTGGAAGTCAAGGAAAAGATCCACCTCTGTTCCATCTGCTTCAATTTGACAGATGAAGATCCCTGTCGAATCTGCAAAGACCAAAATCGAAACCCTGAGATCCTCTGCGTGGTGGAGGGTCCCAATGACCTCATCGCCATCGAGAACACAGGTGCATTCAATGGAAGATACCATGTGCTACATGGAGCAATCTCCCCCTTAGAGGGCATTGGTCCAGACGACCTCAAGATTAAAGAATTAATGGAACGACTTCAGCGTGGAGAAGTGAGAGAGGTGATTCTGGCGACCAACCCCACGGTTGAAGGAGGAGCAACGGCCCTCTACCTTACCGACCTGATCAAACCCTTCGGTGCGAAAGTGACTCGGATCGCCTACGGAATTCCCATGGGGGGTGAGATCGAATATTCAGACGGGATGACCCTATCAAAAGCCCTCGAGGGTCGTAGAGAAATTTAGGAAATTTGTAAAGCAATAAGAAAATCTAGTGTGGTGAGTCAGAAGTTCGTTTCCTTAAAAAGTCATTCCTGCGGAAGCAGGAATCCAGTATTTCCCTTCTGGATTCCCACTTTCGTGGGAATGACCCCCCGGATAGTGAGCGAGGTGATTGGGAAAGGGATTGCAGGAAGTGACTTCTTCAGAATTATTTCTTCGAGTGTCCTCGACCAAAAATCTTCAGGAGGGGGCTTGGGCCAAATGTGTAAAGATATGGATATTGTCATCAATACTGGCAAACGTCTTAAACTCCCACTATTAGCCGGCACTTCGGCCTATCATTACTTTCTTGCTGCACAATCTCTGGGTTTAGAGGATCAGGATAATTCACAATTGATAAAAGCGGTTGAAAGAATTTCCAGTTCGGGGGCCTTGGAATAATGATTTCGTATCCGGATTTGCCTACCCTGTTGATTATTCACTCACGTTGGGGCTGCTCGTCAGCCATGATTTAATAGCATTTCTATTTGTCTCTTTTCTATCGTCTCATCAGGGTTAGTGGAGAAGTCGGAAAGTAGCACGGGAAAGGAGGTTTAATATGCGTATCGATCCGGATAAATGTTCAGGCTGCGGACAGTGTATCCCCTACTGTCCTGTCAATGCCATTGCATTGAGAGACGATATGGCACGAATCGATTTTGATGAATGTGTGGAATGTTCTAATTGCATTCGTAATGCTGATTGTCCAACCGATGCGATTTACCAGCAGGAACTGGCTTGGCCTCGCATTATTCGAAAGGTTCTCAGCGATGAGCTTGCCACAGGCACAACGACAGGTATTCCTGGTCGGGGTACGGAGGAGATGAAGACGAATGATGTGACCGGAAGGTTTAAGAGAGGTGATGCTGGGATAGCAGTGGAGTTCGGGCGGCCGATCTCAGGCGCCCGAATATACGATGTGGAGAAGGTCGCCCAGGCGGTTGCCAAAATTGGGGTGGAGTTCGAAAAATTGAATCCCACAATTAGTCTCATGGAAGATCCTAAGACCGGCAGGTTTAAAAAGGAAGTATTAAATGAGAAGGTAATGTCGCTCATTCTTGAGTTTACTGTTGAGTTAAGTAAGCTGCCAGAAGTGATCGAACTCCTGAAGAAGGCCTCCCAAGAGATCGACACGGTATTCAGTTTGGATCTCATCACAAAGGTCGCCCCTGATGGTTCGTTTCCAACGGATCCAATCGTCAAAGATCTCGGTTTGTGGGTTGCTCCAAACGGTAAGACATGCGTGGGGTTAGGCCGACCATTGGCGAAGGAGGTTTGAAGATGACACATACACTGCACAGAGTAGGCTCAGTGGAGAGTCTCAAGGATGACTATGTCGTGATGCTGATGTCTTCAAAATTTGTCAATCGTGAAGGGTCAGGACCAAAATTTCGACGATTTCTCCGGATGGCATGGGATCACGGAGCCATAAAGATTGGAGATGCCGGTTTAGGTAATGAGTATTACCAGGGCGGGGTCGATAAGGTTATGGAAAACACTTGCGAACGCTCCGTGGTTGTTCATGCCGTCTTCAACGATGCCGAGACTGTGGCCAAATTCCTCAAAGCGGTGAAGGAGGAAAACTTCGGACTCTCCGTGATTGTCTCCGGACTCTTCGATGAGGTGAAGGGGATCTGTCAGAAGACGGGTTTAGAGATGCACACGGTCAACCAATCACTGGGCCGCTGGGGACGAACAGATAAGCTCCCATCGTCGGAGATTTTGGAGATCAACACCATGTGCGGACATGGGATGGTCACCCTCAACCTCATTCAAGAGGTCATCGGGGACGTGAAGAAGGGGAGATGCACACCGGAGGAAGGAGCGGAAAGGCTTTTTCGGCCCTGTCAATGCGGAATATTCAACCCGCACCGAGCGGCCCGGTTGCTGAGATCGATGGCCGCCTCTCCGTGAGGATAGAAGTCTTTGAGTCAACGATTCGAGGTGAAGAAAGGTATCAGCAGCCTCGGCGAATCTCGTCTCAGTTAAAGAGTGAAAGGGGCAGGAGGCCGTGGATATGGAGATCGGATTTACAGCCTCCCCGAAGCCGGTGGAGGAATATTTCAAGTTTGCCGCTGACAGTGGCTTTCGGCGGTTGGATCTCGGTTGTGAAGCGCCGGCCAACTTTCCTCAGACCTTCACGAAGGAAAGGATCAAAAGAATCAGGAGGCTGGGAGAGAAGTACGATATCAGATATGGGGTCCATTCTGCATCTTTTGTCAATACAGCCGAGATCATGCCGACAGTTAGGAAGGCGTCCGAACAGCATCTTTTGGAATACGTTCGGCTTTCAAAGGAGCTCTCCGCCGAATATTGCGTGATCCACTGCGGCTACCACTTTAATCTATTTAGAGAGGTGGTCATGGAGAGCCTTTTAAAGACCCTACGGGCTGCTGTTCGATTGGCTGAGAAACTTAATCTTCCGCTGGTTGTTGAAAATATGAATCTTGTCCATCCCGATTGTGAAATCGTCTATCTTGGAGTAACCGTAGAAGAACTCGTTCAGGTTTTCGAAGCAATCTCCTCTCGCTATCTCGGACTTGCCCTGGACATCGGTCATGCCAATCTTCTTCCCAAAGGGGTAAATCCTTTCATCAATACATTTCCGGGTAAGATCTATCACCTCCACATCAGTGATAATAATGGAATTCTCGATCAGCACCTTCGTGTGGGTGAGGGCAATATAGATTTCAAATCGACCTTTGAGCAGCTTAAGAGAATCGGGTTCGCCGGGACCGCAACCTTGGAGGTTCCCTCTGATGAAGATAAAGTTGTAAGTCGGAATAGACTGCTAAACCTCCTCCAACTTGAGCAGAGATAGAAATTATGCTGAGAGATATTTTATCGATTGATGTTGGGACAACCGTCTTTAAGATGGGCGTTTTCAGCCCGAACTTAGACAAGAAATGTGAGGCCTTTCGGGACTACAAATTCAATGTTTACGATTCTGTCAAAGTGGATATTGAACCTGAGAAATGGTGGCAGGCGCTCCGAGATTGCTGTGCCGAAGTGAAGGAGTTTCTACCATCTGTTGGTGTCGTCTCTTTTTCTGTGACCACAGGAGTGGTCCCTATGGCTGATGATGGAAGAGCCCTTGGCCCATTAATACTTTTTCTTGATGGGCGCTCCCATAAACAGGCCAAAGAGATTCGGGAACGGGTCGGAGAGGAGAAATTTCTTCGGGAGGCATGCAATTTGCCTGTTTCTGGAGGCTCTTCCCTTTGCTCCATTCTTTGGATACGGGAAAACCAGCCAGACATTTGGCGTGCCGCTGCAAAGTTTGGCCACTGCAATAGTTACATGGTCAAACGCTTTACAGGCCAATGGGCCATTGACTCTTCGACCACATCGATCACCGGACTCTATAACACAACCCGTCACGACCTGACCTGGAACAAAGACGTCTTGGCTTTGGCCGAGATACCCGAGACCAAACTTCCGCCGTTGATGCAATCCTACCAGAAAGCGGGGAGAATCCTGCCCGAGGTCGCCGATGAGTTGGGCTTGCCAGATGATTGTGATGTTTTGTGTGGTGGAAATGACGCAATGATTGCGGCGTTGTCAGGAGGGTTAACAGAACCCGGGGACATCAATAATATCTGCGGGACTGCTGACGCTGTTAGTGTTTGCTCAGACAGACCTGTGAGTTCGAGAAATTTCAACATTCGCTGTCATGTTATCCCCAATCGATGGGTAATTTTCTTTGTACTCAATACAGGGGGAAAAGCTCTGGAATGGTTTCGTTCTGTCTTCTGTCAGGAAATGGATGAGGATCGATTCTTTAAGGAGTATGTGCCGTCGGTTCTTTCTCACTTTTTTGACAAGAGAGATCCTGATCACCGAGAGGCCAACCTTCCCCAATACCTGCCTTTCTTACAAGGATCCCGCTACAGTTTAGAACAACTGAAAGCGAGTTTCTCGGGTCTCACATTGGAGACGACACGAGAGGGCATGCTTCTTTCACTGATCAAAGGCAATACGGCTTACCAGGGACAGTTTCTAAGAGAAGCGGCTGGTCTTGTCAAATTAGGCCGAAAAGTGACGATCTCTGGAGGAGGGGCAAGAATTAAGGGGATTTTACAAGCGAAAAAACGCTGGATGGGCGACTTTGAATACCAGTATCAAGAACGATCCTCAGTTTTCGGGGCTGCTATGTTAGGTCAATTTTACCAGACGAATAGATATGCCTGATTCTCCATTTGAATAATTCCGATACACTACCACATGAAATGGTCTCTATTAGCGAGGAGGCCATGTAGGCCTTGGAGCCATATATCGCTCCACGAGGCCATCCAAGGTGAACTCTCTTGACTTGCAGAAGGTGATGATAGCACGTTCACGGTCTTCAATTAACTGGACAGCTTCGGAAATATCTCTTGCCATCTCCAGAGGAATGGAGATGACGCCATGTTGGTCGCCCATGACCAGATCGCCCGGCTTCACGACTAATCCGCCCACCTTGACTGGAATACCAACCTCCAATAAGTGGTTATAGGCATGGGAGACAGAGACACAACTGGAAAAGAAATGGAACCCAATCTCCCTCACCTCGTCCAGATCGCGCACAGCCCCGTCGGTGACAATGCCCTCGCACCTTAAACTCTTGAATATGTTAGTTCTCACCTCTCCCCAGAACGAGCCCACCACAGGATGGTCAATATCATGGATCACGACCACTCTCGGTTCTGGTGTCTTCAGTGTCTCCTTCCATAACTCTTGCATAGGAATCTGATGACCACCTGATGAGCTGGTACTGATGACAGCTGTGACTGCATAGCCGATCATGGGTCTCAGTTCAGGAAAGACGCACTTGATCTCGGGGAGCATAAATCCTTCATTACGAGGACGAATGTTGAAAAGTTCGATGCCATTGGATATGGCACAGGTAGACCAACGCCGGAGCATCTCCAACTCTTTGGGATCGAGATATTCACTCATCTTTCAGCCTCCCTTATAATTTTCACCAGCAGTTTTCCTTAATGGAGGGTACTGGACCTCTCTGAGAATGTCTCTTACCTTCGGGGGAGAGAAAAAAGGAAGGGCAAAAAAGGGTTACTAAGCTAAGGGTCAATCGCACCCTATGATATTTTGCCCCTTGACCCCGGCCCGTAGTGAGGGTCAAGGGGCATACTCCAGTCAATGATGCAGGGGTTATTGAGCCACGACCCCAAGTTCTTTCAAGAGCGCTGCATAGCGCTCGGCCTCTTCATTGTAATACTTGACAAATTCCTTGTGGTTCTTGAAGATAGGAAAGACCCCAGCCTTTTGGAGATCCTTTCGGAATTCTGGATCGTTGAACGTCTTGGTGAAAGCCTCTTCGAGAATATCAACGATCTCCTTTGGCGTCTTGGGAGGCACACTGATTCCACGCCACATCGTATGGACAACATCATAACCCTGCTCTCTGATGGTTGGAATGTTTGGAAATGCTGGTAACCTCTCGGCGCTGGATACGGCCACTGGATTTACCAGTTTGCCCTCAATGAGGGGGAGTCCTTCAGCGATAAAGGCAGTCGAACTATCGACATGTCCACCGGCAACAGCTTGGGCTGCCGGCGCACCCCCCTGAAACGGAGTCTTCAAAAAATGAATACCAATGGCCTTCTCCATCTTTGCCCGGAGGAAGTCGTGAGCACTCCAGTTACCCCCCATCCCAATGGATACTTTTCCGGGTGACTTTCTGACGTATTCAATAAACTGCTTAAAATCCATATTGAGGCTGTTCTTGATAAGGAGAAAAAGTGGGTCAGCGGTCATCATCACCACCGGAAAGAAATCCTTGTAGGTATAAGGACATCCTTTGGCAATCCATTGATGGGTCACATTATCGGGCGCGAGGTAACCTACAGTGTAACCATCAGGTTTTGATCTGGCTATTTCTGCATTGCCGATAACCCCGCCCCCACCCACCTTATTGACAACCACAATCTTTCCCGCCCAATATTTTTCGGTATGTTTTGCCAGGATCCGGGAGAATGTGTCTGCACCACCCCCAGCGGGATAGGAAACGATCATTTCAACAGGTTTGACTGGATAGTTAAGCTTCTGCGCCTCTGCATTGCCGAAGATGATGATTGACCCGACTAATGCACCCACGCAAAATGCCAATAATTTGACCTTTCTCATCGATTCACCTCCCTGAGAAAATTTTGGAATAAAGATTCGTCGCCTCCTTTCTTGCGACTCCGCAACCCTTTATTTTCACCATCAAGATCGGAGATAATCGAGTTGTTATATAAAAAAATGGAGCGGAAATGTCAAGCATATTATTCGGTCAGTTTCGGGGTTAAGAGATAGATGTTGCGCCGTTGAGAGACAAAATATTCTTGACAAAAAAGTTTTTCTGTATGGTATACATTGCTTAAATCTTCTTCCCTCAGACCTTCGGTTGAGAATTGGAGAGCGTTTGATTACCTGGGATTGAAGATTCCTGGAAATAGGGATGGAGGGTGAAATGGATCAAGTCATTATCTCGGGAGGATTATTGATTGATGGTACCGGGCGGCCTCCAATTGAAAAGGGGGCTGTACTGATTGAGGGAGACCGGATTGCTGCCGTAGGAAGGGGAGAAAACATCAAGCTGACATCCAGTGCCAAATCGATTGACTGCGGCGATCAGGTGCTACTTCCCGGATTAATCGATTGTCACAATCACCTCTCGGCTGAGCTGACCCATAAGGACTGGTTGAGCAAAGTGAACGCAAGTGATGCCGAACAGGCTTTAAACGCCACTATCAATATGATCGCCGATCTTAGGGCTGGGGTCACGACGGTTCGCTGTTTAGGGGATAAGAATTTCTTGGACATGGCTTGTAAAAAGGCCATCGAATCGGGTCGACTTGTCGGTCCACGTCTCTTGGTTGCCACCAGATCAATCCGTTCCACTCACGGGCATGGTTTTCTTGCTTCCCCATTTGACGGTCCAGAAGAAGTGCGGCGTGCAGTGAGAGAGAACATAAAGGCCGGGGCTGATGTGATCAAGATTTTGACTACCGCAACTGTTCGAGGTCCAGGGGAGATCCATAGTGACTACTCAAAGGAGGAGATCTTTGTCGCTGTGGAGGAGGCCCATCGGGTCGGCATCCCAGCAACTGCCCATTGCATTGGAGGTATTGCCCTCGAATGGTGCCTCGAGGCCGGGATGGACTCCATCGAACACGGTTATTTCCTTACCGATCGGGAGATCGAGCTCTTTGCCAAATCCGGTCGTTGGCTAATTTTGACGCCCAGTCCCTTTTTTATGGAAGTAAGGCTCCAAGCTTTAGCCTCTGAATTAGCGGATGCCTTCAGACGTGGCCGCGAGGAAGTGGCCCAACGGATGTCTGCTGCGATTAAAGGAGGGGTGAAGTTTGCTGTAGGTAGCGATGCCATCCATGGCTGTCTCGCCCAGGAAATGGAATATCTTGTTGAATTAGGGGCTTCTGAGAGCCAAGCAATCATTGCTGCCACTCGAAATGGAGCTACGGTCTGCGGCCTCGAAGAAAGCATTGGGACTCTTGAACCTGGCAGAGTTGCCGATATCATCGGAGTAGAAGGTAATCCATTGAAGGATATTCGGGCCCTCAAGAGGGTTAAGACTGTTATCTATAGGGGAAAACTCTACTATTCTGGGATAAGTGGGTGATTGGGCGGAGAGGTGATTATGAATCTTTCCGAACAGATTTACAATCTCATA
>Ga0315310_10002500_pt1 | contig 11469 bp, 6 predicted proteins | sample TDP5_MG_FD_203630 | JGI IMG/M metagenome (GOLD analysis project Ga0315310, IMG submission 203630) | Freshwater sediment microbial communities from Lake Towuti, South Sulawesi, Indonesia - TDP5 | ecosystem: Environmental > Aquatic > Freshwater > Lake > Sediment | place: Indonesia: South Sulawesi... | reverse complement strand
GCGGAAGAAACAGCATATCAGCATAGTCACAACGCTAAAGAGGGCTTCCAAGATTGCTGAGAAAGAGGACATAACTCTGCTTTTGGAACCCTTGAACACCTTGGTTGATCACGCTGGGTACTTCTTGGATTCTCCACATGAAGGTGCTCAGATCGTTAGGGACGTCGACAGCCCATGTATCCGGCTGCTTTTCGATTGCTATCACATGCAGATAATGAATGGAAATCTCATCGCGACGATCGAGAAGAACATCGATATCATCAAGCATTTCCACTCGGCTGGAGTTCCCGGGCGGCACGAACTCTTTATAGGCGAGTTGAACTATCCGAACATCGTAAAACGCATCGATGAGCTGGGATATGATGGATACTTCGGCCTCGAATACTTTCCGACTATGGCTTCAGATGATTCGCTAAAGGCAATATTGAGGTCTTTAAGGTAAATCCTCTTATGGTCGATAAGTGAGAAGATCGCCTTCGGAAGCAGGTTAATGGAAAACATCATGTGATCATACTTCAAGAGCTTAGCAAAGCGGTTGAGGAGTCCCGAAACAGCAAGAGAAGCAGCCGTCGAAGCTTTGGAATCTGGTCTGGGCCCTGTTACAGCGATCAGGGAAGGGTTAGCGAAGGGCACTAGCAGAATCGGCGATCTCTTCGAGAAGAAGCAAGCTTTTCTGGTCGAATTGATTATGGCTGCAGAGGCCATGAAGGCTGGCACTCAAGTTTTGATGAACGAGACCCATAGCTAGCTGAGCCGAATTCTCTCCATTCTCTGAATATTTAGACCCGCAATTCCGTTTTCTGGGTTTCCTATGACCATACTAGAACCAAGACCTGATCGGTTTGGAACCAGGGGTCAAAACCATATCCATTCCTATAGGTCGTGTGAAAGTTGTCATCATCAGCCCATCTCTTTGGCTAGCCAGATATTCCGTCTGTCAAAGCCTTGACCAATCAAGCCGGATAGTGCTTTTTTTCTCATTCCAACCTTCGTATTCTTATAGATGATTTTATCTTTTTTGATCACAAGAATTATCTTCATGTTTCTTGTCTTCAGTTCTTTCCACATGGCGTCGAGTTCGTTTCGGTCTATTCCCTAGCTTTCGGGCGTCGTTTTCTGCCACCAAAATTGTTTCTCCATAATGCAATTGCCCGCTTCAAGCTGTCCTATACCGTAATGAGAAATCGTTATGAGATCTTCTCGAGGGTGTAGTTTCTGTTTGACATCCATTAGAAACTATGGAAATCTTAAGTATCTCTCGAGAGGAGGAATGTGGGTTCCATACTATATTATAGATCTTGAATTACAGTCGAGTCAGCAGTGTCAGAGCTGTCATCGCTCACCAATGAGTACACGGGAAATATTGTTGAAGTTGAATGTTACAGTAGATTTCAGAGCACAAAAGCGCGCTAAGAATTATTACGCCATCTACGCATATTTCTAGTCCGTTATTCCAATTTCAGACTGCTCGTACGTTTTTCCAGATCTAGTGTATATTTGAAGATTGGACCAAGAAACATCTGATCCTTTGAGCGGAGATGGATTGTTCGCGCTGTTGGTTACAGCATTGCCTCCTCCAGTTGTTGTCCCAGCGACGTTCTCTATTGTGACTGGGCCGCCGTCCACATAGAATGTGATGATGCATTCTGCCCCAGGCGGGACGACTATATCCTGTGTGAACGCAGATGTAAGGTTGGTAAACGGAAGAAAACTAATTTGGTAGATCTCGATACTCTTTGCGCCGCTATTCTTCAAATGTACCCAAAAGTATTCGTGGGTGGTCTTGCCGCGAAGACCTGAGTTAGAGTAAATAACGAGAGACTCGATTTGGGTAGACATGTAATATATTGCGCCGCCACCTACCGCTGCGATGACCACGATGATCCCTATTATGGCTATCCACAACTTCCTCATTTAGATCAGATGGATGAGTTTCAAACCTTTCTTATAAGCTTTTTGCAGAGGAACCCTATGAGAACAATGTAAGATCAGAAAGGAAGCAACCACATGGATCTGCTGATAAGAACAAGTGTCGCGGTTAACATGCTCACGAAACCGTAGCCAAGCGTGAAACCTATTACGAAGCGTCCTCTGAAGACCCCGAATATCTCCATCCCTAGACGCGGAGCCAATATCCTGTTAGCTATTACTGATCCTACTAACATCATCATGCTCCAAGGTATCCCATATTGCGTGATACCGGTCGGTCCGAGCATTGTCCCAGAAAGGAAAGAGATTAGAAATGCGGGCATATGAAGGACGAAGTCAGATACCGCAGCGACTACGGCTCCAATAATGAAAGAATAAGCTATCAGATCAAACCGGAATAGATAGCCTGTCCAAACCCATAATTGGGTTCTGGCCCAGTTCATCGCGTCTACTGGCCATGAAACAATTGTGGCTGGATAGGCGCCTGATGGCATCGGGGAGATATTCCAGAGAAACGTTACGAATAAGAAACTACTTACGAGACCCATAGCTACGACAATAATATAAGTTTTTACAAACTCCGTTTTGCTTACGTTGGTGATATCCGCTATCTTAAAGAATTGAGCTATGTCGGCGCCGTCGGTGAATACATTCATTGGTGCAAACCATATGTCTCTTTGTTTGTATCCACTACTGTAGATTATTAATTCTCTCTGATATGGTATATTAAAGCTTGAATATGTTACTCCCGCGGTAAATGCCCTGAGGAAAGATATGAAAAAAGAGTACCCGACTGTGAATAGAATCAGTATCCATATTGGGAACGCCGGCACCAGTAAGTAGACAAATAGTACGTTTGCAAAGGATGCCCCGAAGAAAATAGCCAACAATCTAAGAAGTGGCGGGTTCTTTTCGATGAATGACGAGTCTTTAGACGCGTAAGAATTAGAAGATGTCCGCCTTAATAGAGAAAAGGCTTGTATTACTGCTTTGGGGCGGAGAGCTAAAGGAATTATAGTTGCTGCCAAAGAAAGACCAATTGTTATGCTGATGTAGAAGTACAGCTGCGACCTATCAACAAGCGTAACCATGGGCCATGAACTGCTCCATTTGCTTTCCACAGGCCACAGATCAAACCGCGTTATCAGATGCGTACCTACAAAATAAAAACCAAAGGCTCCAATAAATTGCGGTATGGTTATTGATAAAGGAAGTAAGAATCCAATGACGAGAGGCAAAGCATCTAAGGAGAAAGCAAAAGCCGCGCCAGGTAAGATTGTCACTAAGAATGGTGTTAGATCGAAGATTGTGGATCCCGGTATAGGCGGCGTAACCAAGCCTCCAGCTGTTATGAATGGTCCTATAAGAAATGGAACGAGATATACCGCAACGTTGTATACGATTCCAACTAATGCGCCCATCATAAGTATTGTAATTTCGTTTGGTTTCCTCTCAGCTAACGTCAAGACTGTCTGTGCCTGTGCTGTTGCGGCTGGAAATTCAAGTTCTTGAACATTTACATAGAGTCCGTAACAGAAATATCCCATAGCTATGTTCGCAATAAGAGTTAAACCAGCGGTAATTGATACTAGTAATATCGGAATAATCCATTCCGGTCTGAAGTACACCCACTTCTCAGCCATTAATCTACTTGCCACTTCAAGACGCGGTACCCACCACGAGGGTACATAGGGAGTTATTCCTAAGAACTGTGCTTCGTGGCTGTAAGCCATATACATATTCTTCAAAGGGGACAAAAACCATAAAGCATACGTAGTCGCCGTTAGCTGAAAGGCCAAAAGAATGAATATCTCCTGTTTTGTGAGGGGCGATCCTAGGACTCTAGATAGCTCAACCCATAAAATAATTATGATCCAGGCTTGCAGAGGAAGGGCTAGATTCGTAATGAGGTTAAAATAGATCATAACCGGCTCAATCAATATGACCGCGAAAATCAAAGCAAAGGCCGATCTCCAAGTTAATCCTCTTGGAGGTTTGAATTCCTCATTTTTCCCTTCATCATTCATGACAAGCTAACTCCTTTCAATTCTTGAGAAGCGCTTTTCAGATATTTCTCTTTTTCTGAAGGCGGCAAACCTCTCCACAGCAGCAGTTGCTTTCGAAGCCCATCTATGAAGTTTCTGTTGGACTTGATCCAAGGGTCTCTAAGTCCAGAAGTTCTTTCTATCAGAATAGAAAAGGCGAATCTGTCTTTCTCCGAAGAAACTTCAGTAATATCAACGTTTTGAAGTATGCCTAGGTCATATGGTGCCAAACGGATTGCGGCGCTTAGATGGTTCGATACTCCTATGCTGCAAGTGATGTCTTGAACTGTGAAAAGCCCTGCGCGTTCAGTTGTATGCATAGCGAAAAATTCTCTCAGAAAGAGGAATAGACTTGGCACTTCTTCTCTTAGAAAGGAAAAAGGAAGCCTGACTTCCCATTCATCACCACTTGGAGGAGCGAGCTTCCACTTTCTTTCCAGAGAAGGTGTTACTAATTTTGATGCCATTATGGCAGGATACAAAGCGCTCAGCAGAACAATGCTTTCAGAAAATCCAAATACGAGCATAACGAACATTGATGCGTAATTAGGATAAAAGTTTGGAGGATATAGGTTCAATTGGGTGAAAGCAAAGCAACCCATTATCCCTACCAAGTAACCTGCTACACAACTTAAGACAGCATATGTCAACGACTCAGACATGAACATGCCCGCTACATGTAAAGGTGAAAGACCGATTGACATGTAGATTCCTATTTCCTTTCTTCTTTCATAGAGAGAACCTAGCATCATATTTAAGATTGTTAAAGTAGAAATTAGCAGTGGCACTAGCAGGGTTTCTAGGCCTGTTACGCTAAACCACATCCTAGGTCTGATGACATTAATTGTTCCTTCCTCTTGTTCTCCTTCTTTTGGAATACCATAAGTTGCGTCTAGGTTCATTCTCAGGGCAAGCAGATTTGCTATTTCTGGAACAGTTTTGGGGTCAAAAGGCTTTATCGCTATGCTTATTGGAAACGCAGGGTTGATGAAAGTGCCGCTCGTAACTACATCAAAAATATAGAAACCTAACCTGTAGGGTAATATTAGACACTTATCGCTGTTGAAGTGGGGCGGGCTAATTAATGCTTGGGCACCTGCCCCGCCCGTCGGTTCTCTCGGTGTGATTTTTTCCTGATCCATATCTATTAAGTTATTTAAGATATCTCCGTCAGCTATGCCGACTATGGTCAAATTCATTCCCCACAATGGGATTGTTGAACCAATGTTAATGGGTCTTCCGAGATCTTTTTCGAGGTTAATTGCTGTGTTGTTTGTTATGATGCATGAGTATAGATCGCTTTCAATAAACCATCTGCCTCGAACTACTGCTTTGTCAACATTTGTAAGTTTATCTTCTTGAGGACTAAGGAATAGAAGACCGCCAATCTTGGTTGCTAACTTGGTGGAGAAGACGATGTTACCATATGGTCTTCCAGACGCCGGAGCCGGTGGATGTAAGTACCAACCTCTCGGTGCAACGATGGCTACATCCTCATAGATCGACTTGGTTTGATAATACATCTCCTCGGGGATTCCTGCCCAAGGAATCCTGCGAATAAGAATCCCATTATAAGGCACGTAGCCTGTCTTAGTCTCCTGTCTGGGAACAGGAGTGGCCGCTATTGAGGTGAAAGATATGAGAGCAAAAACCACGATTGTGACTGAAAACAGTGTGAGTATGGTTCGAAAATGGCGTTTTTTCATGTTTTCAATACCCTCAGATATGGCGTAGCCCAGAGCACTTGCGCGGCTTATCTCAACTGCGTGCACTCCAATAGCTCTTTCTCTCATTTCCTTTAGACTAGCGTTGACCTCTGCCATAATGAAGGCAATAATAGGTGCTATTACCACGATCATGGAAAAGGCCATTATAACCATAGATACATTTGTAGCTAGATAGAAACCTGGATGGAATAATCCAAAAACAGCAAGCGAAATCGCAAAGACCAGAATGATATATATAATACGCTTGAATCCCTGAGATGAGAATAACATTTTTTCTATAAGTATTGAAAAGGGAATAAGTAAGACGAAATAGAAGACAGTTGTATTTATTGCTTGCATTATTAGGTCCATCATTGACGTATAAGAACGTTGTTCATAGGACCATGCTGCAAAAGAGTAGCCAGTGAGTAAACCATATTTTTCCTCATTCTTTGCTTTCTTAGCTTCATCAAAGAATGTTATCGCATACTGGTGGAACAACTGTACAGAAGGGTTCATTGTGGAATGTTGCTGAGCTATTTTGGTTCGAGCGTCATTTAAGAGATAGATGTTCTCTAGTAGCTTATAAGGTGTATTGGTGATCTTCACAGTATGGCCTTGCGGAATAACATAACCATAACCCTCAGGTTTCTCCTGAGTAGCGTTGAAAAGTATAGATATCGGGAACTTCAGAGTTGGCAAAGTGATAAGTAATTCAGCTGGAGTATCTGGCTCGATGAAAGCTACACCTTCACCCATACCCCCCCAGAAGCTTTGTCTAATCATCGGTCCGTGGGAGAGATGATTATAGATTACTACGCCTGGAGCTGTTGTCAGATCATCAGGGTTCCACAAGGAGAATAAGGCTATACTCGCACATGGAAACATAGAGATCAATCGGCGGTAGTTAGCTGAAGCCATGAGGAAACCTCTACCAGGCGGCTGAGCTTGATAGGCGCCCATATCTGTAGCCCACTCAATACGGCCGTTTGTCCTGTCCACTACGTATGCATCAACCATACCCATGCTGTATGGTTTCAAACCTTTTATGACAACTTCACCATACTCATCAGGCTTGGCAGTCAACCCGAAGCCCACAGCGGGGTTGAGGGTTGGCCCCGCTAACCCATATGAAGTTGCTCCTGCTGCTGCTCCACCTGCGACCTCTCCACTGACATAGAAGAAGAGAATTGCGTGATTCCACGAATCAGGTCGGCGTCTTGTGCTAAATGGATCCCAGAAAGCGGTTGTGGCGTTATATTCGGAAACTTGAACAGTTAATGTGGTGTAACCCCAGTCTACGGGACCGAATCTTGCCGGTGCTTGATCTAGACCAATGTGGGGCTCATTCACTAATCCCCATAGTGTAGAAAAAATCAAGGAAACCTGAGGCCAAAGATTACCAAAATTTACTTCATCGTACGAATCTAAGGGGGTTATTTGATGAAGTCTTAACGCGTTAACTGTGCAATAAGTGAAAGCTCCACCGTAAGCGGCTAACGTATACGGCTCAGAATCAAACATTCTTCTACTTTGTAACAACGGAGGATTATCCAAAATGTATGGTGGGTAAGTCCACATTATTCCATCTACAAATGTTTCTCCAAACTTTTCTCCATGCAGTTTCTGCATCTGAGGTATATATTCCTTAAAGAACTTGGAGACTAACCATGCATATCGGCTATTAAGAGTTGCTGAGTACGTATAACCATAAGTTGTACCAAGAGCGAATACTCCGAGTTGATCTGAATCAGTTGAGAGGTCTATATTCACAAAGGATTTTACTATGATACCTATTTCGCTAAAATGACGATCGACAAATTCTCTTGAACCCCAAAGGCCCTGCCAATGTCCTGCAAGAGCTACTAAGATAACCGATCTTTCTGGAGGATTTTCTGCGAAGAACTTTGCTAGATTTAATAAGACTGAAATCCCTAAGCTGTCAGTGGCTCCGGGGCTTAGCTTAGGAATGACGCAGTACGAATCATAATATGCAGTTATCACGACAGCTTCATTTGCAAGAGAACCTCTACCTCTCACATAGCCTACGATATTTGGGACACTAATTGATTCCCATGTCATGTTGGAGGTTACGTAAACTTTGATTTCGCCGTCTCTTATGCATTTCATCTTCAGGGCGTTCCCATCTTTTGAGTTCACATAAATTCTTGGGAGATACACAGGTGAAAACCAAAACTTCTGACTAGATTGAGATCTAATGGTGTCATTTTCGCCTGCAAAGATTACTCCTTTGACACCATACATCGCGGCGATCCTGAAATACCATCTAGAGTTAAAGTCCATCAGAACAAATTTGCCTCCAACATCTGATCCGTCATAAGATGTGTAGTTACCCTCGCCAACATAAACTAAGGTATCTCCCTCTGGTGGACTAGAATATGGAGAGGGATTCACATAATTAGGCTCAAGAACGTATCCTTGGATCTCTTCTCCATCATTGATTATCTTTGCTCCATGATCATAAGCAACCGTGACGTTAAAGAACTCAAAAAAACTCTTAGTCCCATAAGGTTGCACGCCATATTCTTCAAACTTAGAGACTATATGGTCAGCTGCGTTGAAAAAACCTGGGTAACCGGTCACCCTAGAGCCCAGATTGGAAAAGAATCTAACATGCTGCTGAATTGCCTCCCTATCAATATTTTCTAGGGCAACCTCAAAATCAACTGGGTTTGCGTTTTGTTCTATCGAGATAGATTGTGTGGGTGCGCTTGCCAGCTGCATGGTTTGAGTTAGGAGCAAAAGAACAATGAGTGCGCAAAATAGCGGCAATTGAAGCCTACGTGTTCTACCCATCCCTTGCACCTATCATTTTAGAGTGTAAACAAAATGTCCCAATTAATAAATATATTCTCATACGCTCTTTTTCACTGTGTAGGAATCCATGACGGATGATAGATCTTACAAAGCATCTCTTATCATGGGATGTCGCTTGTGGCGTTTGGCTTGTTCAGAGGGGACGGCCAGTTCGGCGTTGTGTTAGACCTCGTATTCGTCGAGAATCTTCTGCATGTTTATTCCTAGGATTTTGGTTTTGTCTTCCTCGCTGATCTTGGCGTAGAGGATTGGCGCTAGACCGAATGGTCCATCTAGGTCTGTGAGGTCAGAGCCATACACAATTTTTTTGGCGTCAACCAGTTTGAGCAGCCTTTCAATTTCGCCGTACATTAGCGCGGCGCAAGTGCATTGATAGACATTTCTCCTCCGCCGTAGGACCTCTGCGTACTCAGTTGAGTAGTGCCCAATAATGAAACAGATACACGGGTACTTCTCGGCTAGGCCTTCCAGGAACTGAGGGCTCCCCCAGTAATGGTTAATCATTACCGCATGGTGATCGTTGGCGTATTGATATACTGAGCTGAAATCGGTCTTTTCGGTTGATCTACCTTGATATTCGCAAATGATCTTTATGCCTTTCAAACCCAATTTCCTGCATCTTTCCAGCTCAGACATCCACTCATGGGGATAGTTTGCGTTCAGGGTCGTATAGCCAACTATGCGGTCAGAATGCTCCCTAACCGCCTCGGCAATAAGATTGTTGCCGACTGTAAAGTCAGAGTTCACGCCGGCAAAGGAGAACGTGCAGATCTTATCTATCCCTAAGCGGTCCAGTTGCCCCAAGATGCCCTCAATATCGCCGAAGGGAATGTGATATAGGTTAATGTAGCCTCCAAGGTGTGTGTGCGCATCTATTACGAGTTCATCCTTTATTGGCAGTCCAGCCTTAGCCAACTTCAGAAATTTGTCTTCAACCCTAGTCATAGCGAACACCCTCCATTAGCTTACGTAAGTTTTTGCTTGCAACCATCTCCTTTTCCTCTTCTGAGATCATTGCGTAGTTCACCATGCCCAGTGCGCATGAGGGATCTCTTATTGGGAGGCGGGTGCCGAACAGGAGACGTTCTGGCCCAAACCTTTGGCAGATGGATTCTACACTACGGAAGAGCCAAAGGGCTGAAAGTTCAATATGGAGGTTTTGGCACTTTTCTAGAGCTTGGTAGAGGCGTCTGTTGGTTCGAAACCTGAACTCGGTTACGATTACGGGAAGGTTTGGATATCTTCTGCAGACATCGACTACGGATCTCCAATCTGTTCGATCGGCATGGGGCATGAAGGAGTCAAAGTAGTCGATGATGACTGGGATCCTATGCTCCGAAAGTAGTTCGAGGACTTCGCCTAAACACCAATCATCCAAGTCGAAGTGAAACTGTAAGGGAAATAGCCGTGCGACGCAGGCGTTGGCTTTCTTCATTTCCTCAACCATGGCCTCAGGGGGACTGGTTTCGTTGGGCACGGAGGGGAGAAAGGTCCAGACGGGATGAAGTGACGGACCGTAAGACACTTCTCTCAGCGTGAGCTTGTTTCCGAGTTGGGGGCTGTTCTCCATCGAGACTGCGTGGAAGATCAAGGCTTCGGAGATGCCATAGTACTCCATCTCTTGAAGCAACTGTTCGCTAGTGTAGAATGATCCTGGGCGAAATATATTGTATCTTCCAACCATGCAGTTTGTGTCAAAGAATCTAACCAATCTTTTGTCTCACCCATTTTTCTATTAAGCAAACGTGGATCGTGGTGCATTTTTTCAAAAAAAAGGGAATTGGGATTTATGGGTAGAAGTACTTGAACGGTGCTACGATCTGCCCTATGAACATTATTACCATCAGCCATCCAGCGCTCATGCCGACATTGAATGGAAGAGCGTATTGCTCGTAGAATTTTGCGCCACCGAGCCGTATCACTAGGAACTTTACGACCCATGCACCGAAAGCTGCGAAGTATAGTCCTCCAAACATAAGCTGCCAAGGCGATGATACGAACACTAGACCTACAGGATCCAGAGGCCACCATGCGAACCTCATCCTCAAGAAGATGAGAACGCCGCTGAGTATGAAGCCTAGTACCGCCCAATATGCCCAGGGGCCTGTTCCAGGGGTGTTTACATTGTAATTTTCTGGGTCGCCGAGGGTGAACATATCCCATTCCATGCCCTTTCCCAAAGGCTGTATGCCAAAGTGATATAGGATCGAGAGGCCAATTGGGTAGCTTATCAGAGGTGCTAGTATTATGGAGACAAGATAGACTTTCCAGATGTTTCTAGCTGGGGCTCCGGCTCTAAATCCGAATGCGAAGTTGTCCATAGTGTAAAGCGCCGTGTCCTGGATGGGTGCACCTTGGCCACTGGTAAACCATCCTCCCATATCGTTTATTACAAAGAATTCAGTGCTCGGCTGTGCTGGGGCTATAGGCCATACGGGCCTCCACCAAGCATTATAGTAATAGGGCCAATGCGCAGTGAAGCCGAGTTGGCCGTGGCATCTTGCTATGGCTAGAGTATTCATGGCTACGACTCCGGTCCATAGAAGCGCGATTGCTACACTCATGCCTAGGCTCATATATAGGACTACATGGAGTATTGTGGCGAGGACAAAGAGTATGTACATATTCCTATATGACATGACTTCGTCCTTTTCCCAGCTCTTTACAGTCTCGTCTTTTCCATAGATGGCGTGCTTTATAGTGGCTCCAAAGTAACCCCGGCTGAAAACTATTGTGAAGAACAGTACTCCCGACATTGCGCCTACCATCCCGAGGGATACAAGATTGAAAGGTGGGTTACTCGCGATCAGACCGGGTCGAGTCCATATGTCCGCTGTATCCATACCTGGATAGTAGCCCATTACGAAGGCAATCTGGACACCGACTATGACAATTGCAAACCAGAAGAACCAGTAGCTGAACAACATATCGAGCGGCGCAAGGAAGAACAG
>Ga0315310_10002497_pt1 | contig 11477 bp, 10 predicted proteins | sample TDP5_MG_FD_203630 | JGI IMG/M metagenome (GOLD analysis project Ga0315310, IMG submission 203630) | Freshwater sediment microbial communities from Lake Towuti, South Sulawesi, Indonesia - TDP5 | ecosystem: Environmental > Aquatic > Freshwater > Lake > Sediment | place: Indonesia: South Sulawesi... | reverse complement strand
TGTGAGTCAAGTAGACAGCGAAAGAATGTATAAACACGTCTTAAAACTTGAAGGCATAAGACACCCTATTGACACGCCTCAAGCCTTGAATGAGGCTGCTGACTATATTCGCTTGGAGTTTGAGCAATACGGACTATCTGCGAACGAGCAAGAATTCAAAGTTGAAGGGTTTGAAGGCGCCTTCAAAAACATCGAAGCCGTAATCGGAGATGAGGCTGGACCAGAGTTACTCATTGTGTCGCACTACGATACTATCGAAAACTGCCCTGGAGCAGACGATAACGGGACTGCAGTGGCAGTTATGCTTGAAGCCGCTCGGGTTTTGGCGCAAGAGGAAAGTGTTAGCAACATACGCTTCATCAGTTTCTCTCTGGAGGAGCTGAACCCTGCCTACGTATCGAGAGCTAGAAAGATTGCGCAGAGTCTCAGGCTGACAGACCAACACAATCGTTACACTACACAGCACACTCAGAAACTGATGAAGCGACTGCTCGAATTTCGAGTCCAAAGTTATTCAGTGGGCAAGAATCCCGCCGAAGCGTTGTCTGAATTCAAGAATCAGTTTAAAGATCAGATGAGCGAATCCGAGGTTAAGTATGTAGAAGAAGTCGAGGAGATGTATAAGGGCATAACCCTAACTTCTTTGCCAGGCAAAACGGCGATAGTTGGAAGTAGTTTTTGGGTTGAGGAAGCTCTTCGAACTAGAAAAGAGGTGCTGGGCGTCATATGTTTCGACACAGTAGGCTACACCTCTAACAAGGAACACTCTCAAACTCTTCCAAAGGGCATGGGTCCCAACATGTTTCGGACATACAATGTCAAAGACATTAATATTGGCAATTTCCTAGCAACCATCGGCGATGCAAATTCTGGCAAGCTAGTCCAGTCATTCTGCACTCAATGCAAGCTTGAATCGGTTGGTCTCCCCTACGCCTGTCTCCAAGCCCCCTTCACTTATGAGGCGATTGCTCAGAGGATGTTCGACTTGGTGAGATCCGACCATGCACCCTTCTGGCGAGCAGGAATCCCAGCGTTATTCCTAACGGATTCTGCGGACTTCCGAAACCCCTACTATCACACACCGGCGGACACAATTGACAAACTGGATTTTGACTTCTTGGAAAGAGTCTGCAGAGCAACGGTTGCCACAGCAATTGACCTAACGACCCGTTCCTAGAAAAATCCATTCTTAAAGCATTATCAAATCTGGAAGAAGCATAGGAAAAGGTTTTTAGTTTCACTGTGCCAGTGGGTCTCTCTGGTTTTCTACAACTTTTCCTTTAGCACCCTGTCGACTTCTCCAAGTCCCAGTCTTTTCAGTGCGCTTGATTTGGGAACTCCGTTTTTGTCCCAGCCGACAGCTCTGTAGTAATCCCCTTTTGTCTTCTCAAACTCCTTCTTGTTTAGGGTCTTTCCCGCGTAGGGTCCGGAGGGCAGAGGTTCAAAAAATCTAGGTGGGTTTGTGTCGTGGACCTTCGGGTCCCATCTGTGGTCTGGTCCGCCCAAGAGCAGCATAGTTCTCTGCAGCTGAAGTATCCTCAGTCCCTTCACGCCGAACCACTCGTCTGGAGTCATCTTCCACCCCGTCACAGCCTCGTAGAACCTCCATTTCAGGTCTCGAGGCAGGCTGAAGGTGTTGAAGAAGCAGTAGACGGCTGAGTCGTAGAAGATCGCCGTCAGTTCGCCGCCAGAACTCCGAAGTGGCAGATTCGCCGCAGAGGTGTGGTCGCCTCCCTGCACCGAAAAGGCGTAGCCCGTCTCATTCACGAAGTCTTCGCCGCTTCTCACCCCGTGAGCGCCTATCGCCACGCCTTTCGCCTGGACCGCGTACTGAGTCACGTCTCTCCGTTTCGTCTTTGTCAGTTTCAAGGCTGCCCTATATGTTCCTTCGGCTAGTAGGTCGCCGATTCCCTCTCTCTTGGCTATCTTCTCAGCTAAAGCAGCGAAGGCTCTTGCGTCTCCCCACTTCAGCTCAATGCCGTCCAAGTCCTTCTTGGTTAAGATGCCTCTCTGGTAGAGTTCGGCGGCGAATCCGAGCGCGTTGCCGCCCTGTATGCCGCAGAGTCCCAAGTCATCGACGACTGAGGCGACGTAGACGTTCTCTTCAGGCGTGAACAAGCCTAGGTTGGTTCCCAGATAGGCTTGGAGTTCGTAGTCGGGGTTGTCTGTTATGGCGCCTTTGAACGGACCAACCTTTGGCATGGCTATCTTAAGGCACGTTGTGGGACAGCCGAAGTCTCCCCAGTACTTCTTTATCCAGACCCTCTGCTCGAACCTGTCGCCCCCGAAGCTCTTCTGGTCGTGCCACTCCTCCTGCCAGTTTCTCACGGGTTCGGAGCTTGTCTTGTAGCCGCAGTAGTAGCCAGAACTGCCTGTCCCATACTTTCGGAAATTGTACATTTCGTAGCACTTTCGTGAAACGTAGTCGATTAGCTCGCTGACCTTTTCAATGTCGTCAACTTCGGGAAGTGGCCCCGTGCCCTTCACAACCACGGCTTTGAGGTTTTTGGAGCCCATAACCGCTCCGTATCCACCGTAGCCAGCCGCGTGCGTCCATTTTCCCAATACGGCGGCGACCCTCGCCTTCTTCTCGCCTGCGGGTCCGATGTAGATTGCGGCTGGTTCTTTCCAAACACCGTAGTTTGGATTTCTCCTCTCCAGCTCGGCTCTTCCCTCCCTCGTGAGTGCTTTTAGGGTTTGTTTTCCGTCTTTGCCCCACAGGTGGCTCGCGTCTTTTATTTCTACGTGAGAATCGGCGATGAAGACGTAGCTCGCCTTTTCTGCCACGCCCCTAACGATTATGCCATCCCATCCCGCGCACTTGAGCTCCACCCCGAACTCGCCAGATGTGGTTGAGCCAATTACGCCGTTGCTCTGAGGAGACTTCCCAGAAACGCAGATTCTGCTGCCCGGAAAGAAACCAGTCAATGGACCAGTTAGAACCAGCAGAATGTTTTCGGGTCCGAGCGGGTCGATTGTTTCCCATCTCTCACCGAGGTTGTCCCACAGAATCTTTGCAGCCAAGCCTCTGCCGCCAACGTACTGTCTCAAGACGTCCTTTCTGAACTCCACCTCGCTGATTCTCTCAGTCGAGAGGTCAACTTCGAGAAACTTGCCCGCGTAACCGTGCATCTTCAGAGAAACTCCTCCCCAGCCTCGCCGTAGAGGTTCATAACCAACTCGCGCGTGATGTCTTCTGGTTTGCGCGAGAACAGCCTGTAAAGTCTGTAGCGCCCGTCTCCTCTCTCAACCACTTTTAGGGCGTTCCACTCCCCCTCCCTACAGACCTTCGCGCACTCGGGTTCTCCGCCGCAGAGGTCGCAAATGACCGCGTAGTTATCCCTCGGATGCATGTGAGGCACTCTGCCAGGACAAGCCTCGATGCAGTTGCCGCAAGCCGTGCACTTCTTCTTGTTAACAAGAACGGCGCCTGTTTCTTTGTTAACCGACAAGGCGGAGAACGGACACGACGCAACGCAAGGGTAGTCTTCGCACTGAACACAGAGGTGGGGAACCTCGGCGCCCGGAACCAGCATGAAAACTCTTATTCTCGAGGCTTCGGGCCAAATCTTCTTCTCGTGGAAGAGTGAGCACGCTATCTCGCACTTTCTGCATCCGCTGCATCGGATGTAGTCTCTAACTATCCATATGGGCTCTTTGGGAGGCATTTACGCACGCGTCCTTTTGAAGAGACTTAACTTATCAGAGCTCAAACTAAAAGGTTTTCAGCCTATTGAACTGAAAGCGTACAAGAGACTTGGCAGAACGGACAGAGCTCAGAAGATACGTGAGGTTACGCCTTGAACCACTTGAATATCAGGTAGCGTATTGTCTCCGTCTCGGGGTCCGGAACAGCTATTATGAACCTTTTTCGCACGGTTGTGGCGAGTCTCCCAGCCTTCACGATCTCGGTGGCGGTCACTTCGTCTTTCGGTTTTTTCACCGAGACCATGTAGGGAGCGTGTTCAACTCCTGGTCCGTGCTTGTACACGGCGAAGTCGCATCCGTATTTTATGCCGGGGGTGACGATCAAATCGTGGTCTCGGAGGTCTCGGTAGACGGCGTATTTGAGGTCGAATTCCTTGTAGAGTTTTCTGGCTCTGCTCCGCAGCCTTTCTAAGCCAACCTTCCTCTTTCTCTTGCCTTCCTTCACAACAATCAGTTTCTTCTCGGCTAGGTAGAGTCCTTCCATGAGGTCGAGGATGAGCGGCACGCTGAACTCCGCGATCTTTGGTTTTGGAATGCCTATGGGTTTTCCGTAGTAGCCCATTTTGTAGAGTCCCGAGCCTTTTTCGGGCTCCCAGACAACGAGGAAGTTTTCGATGAACTCGGTCTCTATTCTCTTTGGCATCTCTGGAACTCGCTCTCGCCTACATGGCGAAAACCAATATGCGCGCGGCGTCCGACGCGTCCTCAGCCTTGTCAGCCGAGTCTTCGAGGAGCTGAATGACGTCTCTTATCAAGAGAAGCGTTGGGATTTCGATTTCGCTGTTGAGGATTTTGACCTCCAGCTCCCTGTAGAGGTCGTCAACGACTCTCTCTGCCACCTCAACCTCTCGAGCCTTCTCCGAGGCTTTCGCCGCGCCGTAGTTCAGCGTCATAGCTGTTTCCCTGAGCTTCGAGACGGTGTCAAACATGGCGTCTGTGAGTTTCGCCAAGCCCTTCTTGATGTCGGCTGGCACCTTCCATCCGCGGTCCATGATTTCTAGGAGTCGGAAGGCTATGCCCTCGCAGAAGTCGGCTATTTCGCTTGCGAGGTTGGTGAACCGCAGGAAGTCTTCTCTGCTGATTAGTATGGCGCCTATTTCGGCGAGTTCTTGTGCCACGGTCCGCCGAGCTATGTCCACCTCTTCCTCAGCCTTGCGGATTTCGGTGTATAATCTTCGAACCGAGGTTTTGTCTCCCTTTACGAAGCTGTCGACCAGCTGGGGCACCTTGCGGGTGATTTCCATGACTTTGCGGAGGTGGTCTTGACAGATGGTCAGGGCTCGGCGTTTAACCCGCTCCTCTGTTTCAACGGGAAAGACCATTAGAGCTCGCACCTCATCAATAGGGTGGTTGACCTTTGAAACCTATGATTACAGTGAAGCCTTATTAATGTTATATGAAAATATCGACTAAAACAAACCTGTAGGCGCAGAGAAGTGTCAAAATTGACGATTAAGGCTGTGCTGTTCGACCTCGGAAACACCCTAGTTTTTATGCATTCTGAGAAAACGTTTCAAAAAATACTGAAGGTTCACGGAATAGTCAAGCCGCTCAGAGAGGTCAAACAAGCCATGATCAAAGCACAGAAAGAATACGACATTGAGAAACACAGCCACCTTCCAGTGCACGAATTCTACACGAGATGGAACATGATTGAGCTAAAACACTTGGGAATCACCGAACCAGCGGAGGCGAGAAAACTTGCGGAAGACGTGGATTCTCAATGGTTCGAGTTCGCCAAGATCTATGTTTACCCCGACGTGAAAAGAACGCTGCAAAGGCTCAAAAAGATGGGTTTGAAACTAGGAGTAATCACCGGCGGATACGAGGAAGACATCGAGAGTATACTGCCTAAGGCTAGATTGGAGAAATTCTTCGACGTTTGTGTCGGAGTAAACACAACCGGAAAACGAAAGCCACACCCAGAGGCTTTCAGATATGCGCTTAGACAACTGGACGTCAAGCCTCGTGAAGCCCTTTTTGTTGGCGACAACCTTGAAGCCGACTACATAGGGGCGACGAAGGCTGGACTGATTCCCGTTTTGATCAAGAGAGAAGGCTCGCCTGCCTCGAATGTGAGATATATAAAGAGGCTTGACGAAATCTTCAAGATATTAGGTGAAGTCAGCCCTTAACGAGCCGACCCAAATCCTCAAACTCTTTTTCGCGGCGGAAGTAAGCCCTGAGCAAGTCGGCTAGTTGACCACTCTGAGTTCTGACCTGTTTCCATGAGTCACGGTCTCGTATGGTAACGGTCTCGTCTTTCAACGTGTCGTAGTCGATTGTTATTCCTAACGGCGTGCCGACCTCATCAGCGCGGGCGTATCGCCTGCCAATAGAACCAGATTCGTCGTATTCAACTGTGAAGCCCTCCTTAACCAGCGCCTGATGGACTTGCCAAGCCTTTTCTGGCAAGCCGTCCTTGCTGACAAGGGGATAAACGCCGGCTTGGACAGGTGCCAGTTCTCTCGGCAGACTGAGCAGCACTCGGGTTTTCTTGGCTTGGTACGCGTATTCAATGGCTACGTAAACCAGGCGATCTGAGCCGAAACTGGGCTCAACAACATGAGGAATGAAGCGTCTTCCCTCCTTGAACGCTTGCATGTCGACGCCGCTGAACTCCATGTGTTTCTTCAAGTCGTAGTCTGTGCGATAGGCGTGTCCAGAAACCTCGGTCCAGCCCCAGCGCTCCAAGTAGATCTCTTGGTCGAAGCTCTGCGTCGAGTAGTGGGCGCGTTCCCAGTCCAGCTTTTCCATGAAGCGCTGTTTCTCATCTGGGACACCCAGCTCTCTGAGGAAGAGCTTGGCCAACGCCATGAAGTAGGCTTGCCACTCCGCCTTGATGTAGCCCCCCTGTAGGGCTTCTTTGACGGTTACTGTTATCGAGTCTTTCTCGCCTCTCAACTTGGCTTCGGCTCGCACCAAGTTCAAAGTCTCATCTTTAACAAGGCCGAGCACCTTGCAATCAGGGTTTTCAGGGTCGAAGAAAAACTCTACATCCATGATAGTGAACTCTCTAAGCCTGATTGGATACTGCCTGGGCGAAATTTCATTGCGTAACGCGTGTCCAATCTGGACCACACCTAGGGGCAGACGCTCTCTCGCGTGCTCCCAAAGACGCCTAAACTCTACAAATATGCTTTGCGCGGCTTCTGGACGTCCATACCCCAAGGCTTCAGAGTACGGTCCTATGGTTGTGGTGAACATCGTCATGAAGTATCTTGGTTCTGATAAGGTCCCGCCGCACTCGGCACAGCGCACACCGCGTTTTTCAATTTCACTTTTTAATTCTGCAAGGTTGAGCTTCTCGCTCTCGGTGTCGCTCATCCCAGCCTGCTCCTGTAGTAGGTGGTCTGCTCGAAACTTGCGCTTGCACTTTGTGCACTCCACCATGGGCTCTTTGAAGTGTTCAACGTGCCCAGAGGCTTCAAACACCCTCGACGGCAGAATCACCGAAGACTCAATTTCCAATATGCCCAATGGGCGAATGTAGAACTCGCGAAACTTGTCCTCTATCCTTCTCTTCAGAGCCGCGCCCAAAGGACCAAACGTGACGAAGCCGCTCACGCCGCCGTAGATCTCGTAGGAGGGCCAGAAGAAGCCTCTACGCTTAGCCAGCTCGTTGACGACCTCAAACTTTTCAGACCGTTGCATAGCATCTGCCACCTACAACAACTCGCCAACAAACCCTTACAACATTACTCAACGATAAATAAAACGTTGCCTTCCCCACCACCCTTCAACACGAGATTTCTGGGTTCCTTGGGAAAATTCTATCTACTGACACGTGCGTAATTCTGAAAGTGAGCGTGGTTCCGTGAAGAGGCTGAGTCAACAAGACATGACGGACCTAGTCGACGGCGCCGCCATCTTCTCGGCTGGAGGCGGAGGCGACCCCGAAGTAGGATACAACATAGTTGAGAGGCTGGTTGAGAAAGGCTTAGCAGTGCGGATGGTTGACCCATCCGAGGTTCCAGACAACGCCTTCGTAATCAACTTTGCCTGCGTGGGCGCAACGACGTCGGTTGCCTATCGAGGCGAAGCAGCCCTCAAAACTTTTCAAGCATTGGAAGAGTACTTGGGCAAGAGAGCGTTCGCCGCCATTCCAGTGGAGCTGGGAGGCTTCAACACGTTGGCGGCTGTCGACGTGGCAGCGAGAAGAGGCATCCCTGTAGTTGATGCTGACGGTGCTGGCAGAGCAGTGCCTGAGGTCCATCTGAAGGTTTACACCATCGACGACATTCCTCTGGCGCCCATGGCTGTCGCCGACGTTGAAGCAGAAAACGTTGTTTTGGTCAAGGCTACTCGAGACTCGAGGTCGGCTGAGAGAATCGCCCGAGCGCTGGCTACTGAGTGGGACCAAACCGCCTACACTGCTCGCAGGGTCCTGACGGGCAGACAGGTGAAGACCTCGCCCGTGCTGAACACGCTCTCCAAATCTATGCGAATCGGCACGCTGCTGAGGAAGGCTGTCGACCCGGTGAAGGCTGTTCTGAAAGAGACAGCAGGCTTCAGACTCTTCGAGGGAAAGGTTGACGCTGTGGAGAGGGAGACGAAGGCGGGTTTCACGTGGACCACTCTTACACTCGAGGGCGTGCACGAGAGCAAAGGGCAAAAGATGGAGTTGAAGGCCAAAAACGAGGTGCTCGTGGCTTACAGAAACGGCAAAGTCGCGGCTATAGCGCCAGACATCATAACGCCAGTGCACCCAGAAACGGGAAAGTGCGTCACAGCCGAGAAGATCAAGAAGGGTGACAAGCTGGCTGTTTTGGGCTTGCCGGCGCCCGAGAAGTGGCGGACCACTAGGGGTTTGGGGCTCTGGAAGGACGTTCTCCAGAGGTCAGACATAAGGGAAGGGTACAGCCCGATAGAGAGGTTGAACCGGTAGGCTACTTTTTCTCTGGTTTATTCTCTCTCACAAGTGCTTGGACACTTCGGTGTCAACGACTCTTCCGTTATTGTCTATTTTGAGCTCGAGCATCACGCGGTCCTTCAGTTGCCTTTTGGTGTTGAAGTTTTGGTGGCAGCTTCCGCACTCTATGTCGGCTCCTATCTCAATGACGTACCAGGAGGCGTCTGCGTAGTGGCGCCCGCACTTGGGACACTGAATTACGGCTATGTCAAGCCAAGCCCTTAGCTCACTCATTCGAAGTCTCCTCGTCAGAATCATTACGGAAGCAGCGCCATTATAAAGTTGAGGAAAGGGCAACGGCAGATTTTTGAGGCACAACAAACACATAACGAGAACAAACTCGAATCAGGTGAAACTCACTTGTCGAAGATTCGTGTTGCGTTGGTCGGTGTCGGAAACTGTGCCTCCGCCCTTGTACAAGGCGTACACTGCTACGAAGACATTCACAGTCAAGAGGAAGCTTTGGGCTTGAGGTGTCTCTTTCTCGGAGGCTACCATCCAAAGGACATAGAGTTTGTGTGCGCCTTCGACATCGACGCGAGAAAAGTTGGAAGAGACCTGTCCGAAGCGGTTTTCAGGCAGCCCAACAACACCCTGAAGTTCGCCGACGTCCCGCGACTGAGGGTTCCGGTTTTCAAGGGGTCAGTCTTAGATGGAGTGGGCGAATACCTCAAGAGCGTGGTCAAGGTAAGCGAGTCACCCGAGGTGGATGCGGCTCAAAGGCTGAAGGAAAACAAAGCGGAGATAGTGGTTAATCTTCTGCCGAGCGGGGCTGTGAAAGCCTCACAGTGGTATGCGGAGCGGGCTTTGGAGGCGGGTTGCGCGTTTGTTAATGCCACACCAGTGCTCATCGCCAGCGACGTCGCGTGGGACAAGCGGTTTGCTGAGGCTGGACTGCCCGTTGTCGGCGACGACTTGGTTGATCAGGTGGGTGCCACTGTTCTGCACAGGACTTTGTTGAAGCTTTTGGCGGATAGGGGTGTGAGGATTTCCGAGACCTATCAGTTGGATGTGGGTGGCGGAACAGAGTCTCTGGACACTTTGGAGCGGACTCGGGAGATGAAGAGGGTGACGAAGACGAAAAGTGTTGAAACCGCTCTGCCGTATAAGGCGGAGGTTGTGGCTGGCTCAACCGACTACGTGGACTTTCTCCAAAACCGCCGAGACAGCTTCTTCTGGATCAAGGGGTTTTACTTTGGCAGAGTTCCGATGCAGCTCGACATGAGGCTGAACACCGTTGACGCGCCGAACGCTGGTTCCGTTCTGCTCGACGTGGTTAGGGCTGTAAAAATCGCATTGGACAGAGGTGTGGCGGGTTCGCTTCTCAGCGTCTCAGCCTACGCCTTCAAGCGTCCGCCGCAGATGCTGCCGTTGGAGACGGCTGAGCAGTGGTTTGAGGAGTTTGTGTTGGGGAAGAGGGAGCGGTAAGGCTTAGAAACAGGTTGACTGAAAGAGTGGAGACTTTAAAGCGCCTCAGCGAGCTCGCCGTAGCCATACCCGCCTCCTTCGTCTCCGACGTGCCTCACCTCCGAGAGAAAACCTTCAGAATTGGCTTGGTTGGACGAGCAGCCGCCATCTTCCGCGTCGACGAGGTCGTGGTTTATCCTGATCAGCCGAAAATTGACCAGAGAAGAGACACCGACTTAATTGTTACCATTCTTTCCTACATGGAGACGCCTCAGTACCTTCGAAAGAGACTTTTCGCCATTAAACCAGAGCTACAGTACGCGGGTGTGCTGCCTCCTCTGCGCACGCCGCACCACCCAACCGCAGACAAAACCGAAAATCTCACAGTGGGCGAATACCGCGAAGGCGCCACGGTTGCACGCGTCAGAGAGGGAACACTCGTGGACATAGGCGTCGAACAGCCCCTTCTGATAGAGGGAAAGAAGCCGCCACTGAACAAGCGAGTGACCGTAAAAGTCGCAAAACTAGGGAGAAAACCTTCAGTGGCTTTGGCGAAGCGTGAAGAAATCAGGCAGTATTGGGGCTACAAGGTGACGGTTGCAGATGTCCCGCTTGGGCAACTCACTGAGACTAGACGCTTCGACCTCGTAATTGCTACTTCCCGACGAGGGAAACCTCTTTCGGCAGTGATGAATAGGTTGGAGGAGAAGTGGAGAGCCTCACGAAGCGTGCTCGTGGCTTTCGGAGCACCAACGCAAGGACTGTACGAGATCGTGGCTCAGGAGAAACTCAGACTAGAGGATATAGCGGACTTCGTGGTTAACACCATACCCAACCAAGGAACAGAAACCGTCCGCACAGAGGAAGCGCTGTACGCCACACTATCAACCTTAAACTTGTTTGAAACACATCAATCACACGGTTTTCATATTTGAATCATATTTGGCTCCAAAGAGAGTGCTAGGTCACCAAAGCGCACACGCAAACACGCAAAAATTCCAGAAAATGCTAAGTAACATGGAAGTGTCAAAACTCCAAACTCACTCTCTCACCTAAAATGATGATGTGTGCGCAACATTTATATCTCAAAACCGTGCCTTCACATTGTTTGGCGAACAAAATTGACGCCATAAACGCTCCACTCACGAAATGCAATCTTTGACCACAATCAAGGATGAAGGGTGGAGTGGGCTTTTCTCCAGCTCACAATGAACACCATGCAGAGTCCGTTCAACCCCACTCAAACCAACGTCAAACAGACGCTGGCTCATCACGAGTAGGCCCGACACGCTACGCCGTCTGGGGAATGGCTCGGCTTGAGCACCGAAGAAGGGCGCGGCAAGCAGCGAAATGCCCCGGGTAAGCGCACGCAGCTGTAGATCCGGGGACGCCCGAATGAGACTTCTCACCGTGGATTCTTCGGAATCCATGGTGCTCCGTGAGGAGCGGG
>Ga0315310_10002495_pt1 | contig 11480 bp, 15 predicted proteins | sample TDP5_MG_FD_203630 | JGI IMG/M metagenome (GOLD analysis project Ga0315310, IMG submission 203630) | Freshwater sediment microbial communities from Lake Towuti, South Sulawesi, Indonesia - TDP5 | ecosystem: Environmental > Aquatic > Freshwater > Lake > Sediment | place: Indonesia: South Sulawesi... | reverse complement strand
CGAAATACCTCGTGTCGCTGTTTGCGATGCGGTAAAATCACTCGCTGTAAATCCGAATTATTTGTCTGTAAATTTTGTGGATTTACGATGAATCGGCATCTGCTTGCCCTTCTCAATATATTCGGGGGCTATTTGCAGGATTTACAGCAGATCCCTCAAGATGTAGCGAGCTCCGTTCCCGCGGAAGGAGTCCAGATGACGATGACGGACGGAGAGTTCCGTGAACTCAAGGAAACCGTCATTCGAGGGCTAAGCCAAGTATCTAAAAGTACCGAAATGATACTACTTTTATCTACTTAGCAGAACGGTAAAGCAGGTTTAAAATTCACTTAGATTGGTAATTTTTTCTCCGAGGGGAAATATTTTTTCTAATTCAATATTGATAATGCGTAATAATTGGTTCATCGGGATGCGGGTTTCCTTGGAGAGTTGCAGGATTTCATCTGATTCTGGTTTAGTTTGAAGGATAGTATTGCTGGAATCCCAGGAAATTTTAACAGAAATGGTGTAAGTTTTATCGGAGATGTGAAAAGGGAATGAGATTGTTTTTCGATTTAAGGTATATCGCATGGTAGGAAAGAATCGAACCCCGAGAGTTCCCAGTTCATGAATTAAAATATCGGTAATTGGTAAAAGATGTTCGAAAGTGGTTAGAATTTGGATTAAGTAACCAGGTCGTTTTTTAGAACTTACCGAAATAATTGATATATCTTTGGCAAAACCTGTTTCTATGATTTTATTGGTGGTATTGCTCAATACTTCGCCTGTGACGTCATCTACATTTGTTTCTATGGTAATAATTTCTTCAAAATTGTAAGGAGCTGTAATGTGTGTATTAGTTCCCTGAATGATTCTTACGATATTTGGAATAGTGGCGAAGTCCTTCATTCCGGCCCCATATCCAATTGCCCTTACAGAGAGTAAAGGACAGAATCGAGAAGTTTTTTCAACCATATTGACAAGGATGGAAGCACCCGTGGGGGTGGTTAATTCCGAATCAACTGGACCGCCAATAATTTCAAGATTTGCATTTTTTAGAATTTCAAGTGTAGCAGGGGCAGGATTTGAAACTTGTCCATGGGAAAATTTTAAAGGCCCCCCTCCTACGGCAATAGGGGTTGAAATCCATGAGCAATTCTCGAGTAGATTCTGCTCTTTACAAGCTGTGATAAATCCGATAATATCCAATAGGGTATCGATAGAACCAGCCTCATGAAGATGGACCTTCTGGTCCGATGTCCCGTGTATTTTAGCTTCTGCTCTGATAAGTGTTTGTAAAATACTATTTGCAAGCTTGTTTTCCGAATTACTCCAATTTAAATCCGCAAGGATTGCGTTCATCAAATTTTGTAAATCTGCTCCCTGCCGCTCGGCGCAATCTCCCTCCAATGAAAAAAAAATTTGAGTTGCGCTTATTCCGTTTTTTAGGACTTTTTCAGAATTCATATTGAAATTGGTGATATCGGGAACAAGTCCTGAGGCATTCATTAAAACTTTATAGATTTCTTGGAAGTTTGCACCGAGATCGATAAGAGCTGCCAAGAGCATATCTCCAGAGAGACCTGCTAATTGGCAATCAACCAAGACAATGTTTTTTTTAAAGTTATTCAGCGCAATATTTCCCTCAAAAAAAGAAGTTATTCTTGATCTTCCGAAGTTTCTTGAAGTCGAGCTTCTCTTTCAGCTTCTAGGAAAGTGGTTAATGCTTTTGCCTTTGTAGTATATTCATTTACTTTAACTTCATCTTCTAACTCTTCCGAACTCTTTGTAGCTGCATTAAACCATTCAATGGCTTCCGAAAAATCGACTCGTTTTAGGGCTTTCAGAGCATTTTCAACGTATTCTCTTCGTTCTTTTTGTAGGGTAGGGATTTTTTTCAATTTTTCAGCTTTCTCGGCATATTCTTGCATTAAGGTAGTTTCATCAATCTCATATAGGAGATTCGAGGCAGTCTCATAATAGGTGCCAGCAATGACATATTTCTTTTCAGTTAATGCGGCTTCTCCTGATTGCAGGGCTTCGGCAATCTGTTGGGGAAAATTTTTCGCTCGAGAGATGAGGATTTGAGCTTTTTGAATTTCACCCGCATCTAACAGTTCCTTAGAACGGTTAATTAGTTTCGCGGATAATTGCTCTGCATTAAATTCAGTTAATATTTCGCCAGAAGTTTTTTGAATATAAAAATTCTTTAAAAGTTCAGGCAAGTATGAAGCATCTATCTCATTTATGAGACTTCCTTCGAGCTCTTCTAAAATTTCAAAATAATCTCTCGGATTCTCTTCTGGATTTAGTAAAAAAATGAAGAGAATTCGTCGCATAATGCCTCTTTCTTCGAATTGTGTGAATCTAGAGGCAATATTTGCGTTTCCAAATTGCAGAGCTAATTGAGTTTCAACTGGTTCTTGAGCCGTATGCGTCATAAAAATCTTTCCACGATTTAATGTCTTAACATTAAATCTTCATGGGAAGGTCCGGATCTAAATTAATATCCGGATATTTGGCTCTTATGACGGGTCCTTTTATTCTATCCCAATCAAGCAGAACTACTGCACGGGGCATAATCTCATCACATCTCCACTAAAAAATTTTTTAGTTATTATATAACTTTAATTGTTATTATAATAAACTAAATTCTTCTTTTAATTTTTTTATGACTATTTGTGAAAAATTTTGTCTCACTAAAAATTCAGAATAACAAATGTTTTTCTTCTATTAAATAATTTAAACCTTCATCCATGAAAAATAAGCGATAGTTTTTTCTGTAATTTTAATAATTGTCGGTTTGGGCGCATTACAATATTTGGCTCGTTCATTCGAAAATGATTCCATTGTTCTACTGTAAAATGCAGATTAATTCCTCTTTTAAATTCAATTAAAAAAACCAAAGGTGGATTTTGTACCCAAAGAATAAAATCTAATCCTGATATACCTCTTGTAGATCGGCCTCCCCCTGCTCTCATTTTTTTGTCCATAAATTTGCTCCTGGTAATTTGTTGAAGTGTCAATGCTAATACAGAGGGTCTGAATGCCAAAATTTTGTGTGGTTTGTAGTAAGGTTGTCACAAAAGGAGACTTAAATTACTGCCAAAAATCGCTTGCATTCATCAAATTAGTGCTAAAAAGAAATAGACTTTGGAGAAACAGAGTAGAACAAAGATAGTACTAGAGAACTGCTATAGAGGCAGTATTTCACCTTATTCGGAACTTTTTTCGTAAAGATTTTGGGCTAAATACTGAAACAGATTTTCAACATTCCGCCCATTTTTGGCAGAGGTTTCAAAATATTGAAATCCCATTTTTTCAGATAAAGTTTTCCCCCATTCCTCTGAAATAACTCGTTTATTTTCTAAATCAATCTTGTTTCCGATTAAGGCGCCGATTTTTTTATTAAATGAAGGAAGGTCATTGTACCATTTTGAAGAATTTATGAAAGATTGTTGGTCGGTGATATCAAAAACGATGATAGTTGCATCAGCTCCTTCATAGAATAATCGACGAATGTTTGAAAACTTTTGTTGTCCTGCGATATCCCAAACGTTTAACGCGCATAAATGATTTTCAATTTTTACTGTTTTAATAGAAACTTGAACCCCTACTGTGGGAATATATAACTCTTTAAATGTTTTTTGGGTGTATCGCAGCATTAAACTAGTTTTTCCTACGGCGGGATCCCCAATGACTACGATTTTCCATTTGAAATCTGCATTTTCTTCCATAGAAATCTTTCGCTTTACTATTTAATCTCAATTTTTTGGATTTTATAGCAAGCCTATTTATTTTGAGGGGAGTGAATTAAAGTAAGAATTCTAAGATATCTAATAGGATTCATGTTTAAATAGTTAATAGCTTAAATTGGGACGTTTCAAATTTTCAAATTAGAAGAAAAAGTTCAGGAATGGAAAATCAATGGAGAAGACAAGGGAAATTTTAAAAGACCTTTTGGATGGGAAAATTTCGCTTGATGAAGCAGAAAAGGAATTAAAGGCAAATCGAGTAGAGATTATTGATGAATTTGTTCGGATTGATTTCCAAAGGGACATAAGAACTGGGATTCCAGAAATGATTTTTGCAGAAGGAAAAAATTCAAAAGATATTGCGACCATTTCAATGAAAATGGCAGAGAAAAACAACTTTTCTATCATAACAAGGATAAATAATGATCAAGTCTCTCAAATAAAAAAAATAATCGAAAACAGATTTGAAATTGAGTATAATGAACGGGCTAGGATCGTTATTATTAAAAAGAACGGATTTTCCTTTGAAAAGACGGGTGGACTCATTGGAATCATTACAGCAGGTACAAGTGATATTTCAATTGCCGAAGAAGCAAGGATCATAGCAGAAGCAATGGGATGCAATGTAATAACAGCATACGATGTTGGTGTGGCAGGATTACATAGAGTATTTCCACCTTTAAGTGAAATGCAAAAGGAAGATGTCGATTGTATAATTGTAATTGCTGGAATGGAAGGTACATTGGCGGGTATAGTAGCATCTTTAGTAGATATTCCTGTGATTGGAGTCCCACGATCGATTGGATATGGCTTTGGGGAAAAAGGAATTAGCGCACTTTCTACCATGTTAAATTCTTGCTCGCCTCTCGTATGTGTAAATATAGATAATGGATTCGGAGCAGGCGTTATCGCCAGTAAAATTGCCAATAGGGTTTCCTATTTTCGAGCAAAAATGAATTCGGGGAATTATTCAAATGAATGAAAAATACCAAAGGTTCAGTGTTTCGTTACCTAAAGATCTCTTGGAAGAATTCGATGCTGTTCTTAATTTAGTTGGGATGTCGCGTTCTGATGCAATTAGAAAAGCAATGCGAGATTACATTACTGGAATTAGATGGCAATTAACTCCAAAGGAAGGAATTATTGTGGGATCTGTTACCTTGATTTTAGATCACGAACAAAAGCAAGGACTTATGGATGAATTAAATGAATTGGAGCATCATTATCTTAATGTCATTACTGCATCTCTCCATATTCATTTAGATGAACGGAACTGCATGATAGTATTAACCGTTCGAGGTAATGCTGAAGAAATCCAAAGTTTAACATTAGAATTACAAAAGAAACCTGAAATTAAAGAGACGAAATTAACATTAATTTCTACGGGGAAAAAATTCGAATAAATTCCGAATAGAATCTTAAAATTTTGAAAAGTTGCTAAATTTTTTTAGAAATAAAATATTCGGCATAATTTTTTAGTAATTTAATGAATTTATGCTCGCATTTTGACTTTATACTTTAATATCGATATTTTCATTTTGTGTGGTTCTTTTATAGTATTTTTTACGAATTAACTTCAAGATCAAATAATCAATATATAATTTAAAAAGAGGATAATCCAAAATTTTAAGGAGGTAATTAGAATTCAAACGTTAATTTATTGGACAACGAATTGCGAGTTCCTGGTAAATATCTGTGTTTTTGCTCTATCCTTCTATGTTTTATTCAATAAATGGCATCAAGCATCTCCAAGATATATCTCGGATCTTCCTTTTATTCTGGCTTTAACCTATATCTTTTTGATTACTGACCGATTGGATAGTATATTAGGATTGAATAGAATCATGCCAATAACCGAATTGAGTCAGCTTATCAATATAATCGGATTTGCAGCAATTCTCGGAATAAATTTACTCATTATGTTGACTATTTGGATTCCTAAAAAGAAACGAGTAAGAGCGGCTTTTATGATCGCTTGGCTTTCTCTATGGATTTTCATGATAACTATTTTTATCTCAACGCCCGATACTATCCATTCAATTTTGTTTCTGATGTCACTTCCAACCTTGATATTGATGGCTATTACTTGGTATTTCTGCTATTTCCAAAAGCGATTATCCATAATTAATCCACTTCTCGTAGCGATTGGAACTACTGGCCTAATTTTCTCAACACTATTAAAAGCTCTCTTTGTATCAATTGGGAATCCTATTGGCTACGTATTTACAGATTTGCATTGGATAGCTCTCTTCCTAGACATTATTTGTTATACTATAATGCTTGTTGGGTTCTCCAGACAAATGTCGTATTAATTTCTTAACTCAACTCTATTTTTTTAAAGATTAATTTTCTAAATACAATCCTTTTTCTATTTAGTCATTAAAACTCCTATAGGAAGACTAGCTTTTCGCCATTCGGCAATTTTTCCAGTGTAGCTCGTTTCAATTTGAGTCCTACCATGAGTTCCTAAAATAAACATTACTGAATTCTTCTTCAATTGTTTAAACATACCCGTTAACCATTTTGAGGTTCTTAAAATAAGTTTAGAGATCAGATCTTCGGGCGGAGTTTTTTGAAATTGCATTGAACGGTGATATAAATTTTCAAAATCAAGAAAATGGAGTGAAAGAAAATTTACCCGGTTGAGTAACTTAGATCCTTGAACCCAAGTATTCATATCATTTGCTGTTGCTATTGTTTCAGTAGATCCAGAAAATCTTTGGAGATCACTTTCTTGCCCTATCATCGTAACTGTTTTGCCATTATTTTGAAGGAATTGTATTAAATGAAAATTATTCTCCTCCGAGCCACCAAAAATAAGTGAATTAAGCATATTGATTGTATAGGGATCAATAGTTTCAAACAGCAAAAGATATTGGGATTCTCTAATGACAAATTCTGGCTTATACATTGTTATTTCGAATAAACCAAAATTATCTAAGATTACAAGAACTATTTGCTCTATTGGAGCGATCGAAATTCCTTCAATAGGTGATGGAATATTATTGGGAGGATTTAATCCAAATAATTTTATTATTGTAGAAGGAATTTGTTCTGATGTACCTGTGAAAGTAGGTAGTTCATCATTGCTCATTTCTATCGCATTTTTTTACTTTATTTTTATATGATATCTAAAAAATTAAAGCCTAAATTTAAGAATTATTTGGATAATTTTTTTTCTTTCACAATATTTAAAAAAATCGTTTTTATTAAAAGGTATAACTAAGGAACTGGACCCTTGGGAGGCATTTTCAAAAGTATTCTGAATTACAGAAGAAGAAAATAATTTATATATAATATGAATGAAAAGACATTTAGATATAAATGTAAATTACAGATAAAATAGAGGATTTCACCAGAAAAAAGGGATTTAAAATTTGTTAGCTGATTTTATTTTGCTATAAAGCCCCCAGCGGGGTTCGGACCCGCGACCTCCTGATTACCGATCAGGTGCTCCACCTGCTGAGCTATAGGGGCACATTTAGTAAATCTTTCAATAGATGCTAATAAAAATATTTTGTGGTTTTTAAAATGGAGCGTTGGAACCACACTATCCACCATGTATAGAAGATAAAAAGGTAATTTGATCATTATCAGATAAAGGAGTTTTCAATTTTTGTAGTGTTTGAATTTCAGAATGATTGATAAAGATTAAAATTTCAGGATTAATTTCCTTAGTCTTGTTATTAATTATTAAATCATTGAATCTATGGCCTATTTCATTTGTTAACTTAAAGATTAAGTCTTCTAGAGTGAAATAAGCCGAATTTATTGTTAACTTTATTTGATCTTTTCCAACCATTGATTTGAAGGCTGCTAGAAACCGAATTTGGAGATGAATACTAATTTTCAACTCTGGAATTAGGCAAATTTATAAATTTTCAGGAAATGCTTCTGATTGAGCGGGAATTTTATCCCCGATGAAATTAATAATGAAGATTTTGGCTATATTGAAAATTTGTTTTGCATCCATTAGTAATTCTTCTAATTTAAAAATCTCAAAATATAAGATCTTTTGTAGCCAATATTGGATTACTTTCTGAATCGGGAATAAGATATTATATAAAGGATTAGAGACATTTATTTTGTAATAAAGTAATTCTTGTATGTCATTATGATCTCCTAGACATAGATGCATTGCTTTTTGTAATTTTTCCATTGCTTGTAGAATTAAATTTGCGGAAAGAAGCGGGTCCTCCGCATTATATGATGAACTGAGATCAGCTCTTGCCTCTCGAAAAAATCGGGAAATCCAGCCTATAGTCGAGGGATCATAGATTATCAATCTTCAAGATCATCTCAAAACCATTAAAATTGAATCTTAAAGATTATGAATTGAAAGATTTGCTCTCATCGATTTGTTCTTTATTATGTTCTATAGCAGCTAATCGAGTTATATATCCAGCAATTTTATTTCTAAAGTGTTTTGATGGAGTCGTTGCAATTTTCTCTAATACTTGTTTATTATGATCAAAATCCTTATCAAAATGATTTCCAAATCGATGGTAAATATCATATGCCAATCTTTTAATCGTTTCTGTCCGAACTTTGCCACACATCTTAGTATCACGCACAAATTTTTCAGTTGGAAATAATATTCAAATTGAGGTTATAAATCTTTTTTATTGTGATTGAATAAAAATAGCGGTCTTATTTTTTAAAGCAATTAAAGAACTTATCTGGTCTTTATTTTAATGATAATATGAATTTTTCTATTTAATAATTTACCCTTTACCAAATTTTTCTTCAATTTTTAATCTTAATTGCACTATGTCTTCTAATTGGTTATCAAATTTTTTTGGATTTCACTCGAAGGCAAACCGTGGTCTTTATTTAGATTTTCTAGAAAAAATTGATAATTTTGAATATTTTATCTTATTAGAAGGCGTAAAAATGAAGCCAGAAGTTCTATTATTTCATCCCCCAAATATTCTAGAGCCAAAGGCATTAAAAAAGGCGGTAATGTATCCGTTAATGAGTGGATATGGATTATTACATATTGGAACTTATTTAAAGAATCTTGGTTATAGAATTGAATGCTGGAACATACCCCTAGCCTACTATCAAGGCTATAATAATGATGAAATTGCACGGGATCTTAAGAAATATGATCCCATCTTGATAGGAATTGAGTTAAATTGGCTCCATTTAAGTAAAGGTGCTCTAGAACTAGTTAAATTTTTAAAAAGATTATTTGAAGATGTTCCTATTGTCATCGGCGGCGTTCATGCAACTATTTTTGCAGAAGAAATAATTCAATCAAACAATTCGATAGATATTATTGTTAGGGGCGAAGCTGAGAAAATAATGGAAGATATCCTCAATAAATTAGAAAAAAATCAAGAATTCGATACAGTGCCTGGTATTATTACAAAAAAAGATGGAAAAATCACTAATAACCCGAATAAAAATATTATCGAAGATATCGATTTAATACCCCCCTACTCGATAGATTTTCTTCGACCAAGCAAGCTAAATCCAATTGACCTTGCAATGGTTAATACCTGTCGGGGTCCATGTGTTTATGATTGCATTCACTGTCTGGGGAGTAATATCTGTTACGCCTTATCACCTCGTTCAAAGATTACATTTCATTCTTCCTCTTGGGTAATCGAACAAATCCAGCAGCTTTTAGACCTTGGTCTGAAGCGAATTGGGGTTCAAGATTACTGTTATAGCAATCCTCAGTTTATTAGTGACCTAGCAAAAGCAATTCAAAAAGAAAATTTGCGTGATTCGATTGAATTTTTCAATTTTGCGTTAGTCCCAACTCCTAAAATTAATCGGGGAATATTGGATGACTTGGCAAAGGCAGGTGTTGATAACGTTGATATTGGAATAGAATCTGGATCTGATAATATTCTTTCATTTTTAAAAAGACCATATAATGTTCAACAGGCAACTAATTTCATTAATAATGTAATTAAATGTGGAATTATTCCTAAAACTTTCTGGATGATTACTGGATTTGAAACACAAGATGATTTAACTGCCAACAAAAAATTTTTGAAATCTACCATTATTTCTGGTGCTTTTCCAAAATGGGTGACACCTTTATGTATAATTCCAAAAACCCAACTTTTTAACAACGCCCAAAATTACCAAATTAAGATGAGATTCTCGTCCTTTTACGATTATCTAAAATTTTCTACTGAAAAATATAATCGAAATGCCTATTATCCTGACCTAATGACTCATGAAACCAAGTTAATGAATGTATTTGATATATTAAAGGCGGTAAATGATTTTAAATTGGCTATTTTACACAATAAGGATTTAATTATTGAGAAACAGGAAGAAAATAAAAAGTACTTTCTATCTGTTCATCCAAAATTAGATGAAAATCAATTGATTCAAAGAATTGAAACTAGTTTGGAATCACTTCGAGGAACATTTTTTTAATTGTTAGGTCTTTGTTTTTTCGATGATTAAAGGTGAAAATATAAATGCAATTGTTTTTGATTTGGATGGTACTTTAATATATTTTAAAATAGATTATATGTCTGCAAGACGAGAAGTCATTAAAAAGTTGTTTTTATCCGGAATACCTGATTTTCTGATTTCTGAAAACCAAAGAATCATGGATATCATTAAAATTGTTGAAAATTATTTTACTAAGGTGATTAAAAAGCCGGATAAATTATCCTTTATTAATAAAGAAGTCGATGATATAATTACGAAATATGAAATGGATGGAGCCTATAAAACAGACTTAATACCAGGTGCTAAAGACCTTTTAATGAATTTAAAAAGAAAGCAATATAAGATTGGATTGTTTACATTGGAAAATAAAAAGGTTACAAATTATATTTTAAAGAAATTTTCGATAAAATCGTATTTTGATTCAATTGTAACTCGTGATGATGTCGATAATCCAAAGCCACATCCAGACCATTTAAAATTAGTGCTTGATCAATTAGATGTTACATCAGATAAAATAATCGTCGTAGGCGATAATCCTATAGATTTTGAATGTACAAAACAATTAAATGCTTTAGCAGTTGCCCTTTTAAGTGATCGCCATACAAGGGATGAATTATTAAATTCTGGAGCAAATTTCGTGATCGAAAATTTATTGGATATCCTTCAAATATTAGAAGGATAAGATATGTAATTGACTAACAGAATCAAAGTGATATTTCCATAATAACTAGTTCATCATTCACCGATAATAGTCACATAAAGGATTCTACTTCTATTTTGAGTATCAAACTCATAAAATACTAATTGTTGCCATGTTCCATGGATAAGGTTTCCATCTTTAAATGGAACTGTTAAAGATGGTCCAATTAAAGAGGCTCTGATATGGGAATGTCCATTATTATCGCCCCATGTCATATGATGCTCATAATTAATATTTCTTGGAGCTATTCTTTCTAACATGGCAGGAAAATCCTTGATGAGACCTGGTTCGAATTCAATTGTCATTATTCCTCCAGTAGCTCCAGCAATGAAAATATTACAAATTCCATCCTGAAGACCGGATTCTCTTATTTGTATTTCAATTTCTGGGGTTATATCAACCATATCGTTTTCGCCTTTATCTAAAATTTTAAGTATAGATGTAATTACGACCATTTAAATCTCCTTATGTTATTTCTAATTTTAAAAATTATTTAAAATATATCTTAAAATTATTTAATTGTTAAATAGAATTATAATTTGTAATATTTTACGGGTTTTAAGAAACGCTAAAATCTGGTGCCTAATTTAGATGGACACGATTATTGAGCTGATGAATGTATC
>Ga0315310_10002494_pt1 | contig 11486 bp, 13 predicted proteins | sample TDP5_MG_FD_203630 | JGI IMG/M metagenome (GOLD analysis project Ga0315310, IMG submission 203630) | Freshwater sediment microbial communities from Lake Towuti, South Sulawesi, Indonesia - TDP5 | ecosystem: Environmental > Aquatic > Freshwater > Lake > Sediment | place: Indonesia: South Sulawesi... | reverse complement strand
TACGGGTATTCTGCCGGACAGGTCGTGGGTGGCGCAGCTTAAGCACGGGTCGTAGGGGTGAATCACCATCTTTTTATATCCTCACCTTCATAAAATACTCAGGTATCAGCATGACCAGCAAAGCCTTCGAGTGGTATGTCTCGAACCCCGAAAGACTAAGAAAATACGCTGGAAAACACGTGGCAATCGTAGATGACAAAATCGCTGGCGTTGGAGATTCCGCCAAAGAAGCTTACAACAAAGCAAAGAAGAAGTATCCAAGAGAAAGCCCGCTTCTAGCATACATACCCACGGGCGAGACGCTGATCCTTTGAAGAAATTATCCTTCCCATACAAAAAAGAACCATCTGACCTTTTCGGATACATATACCGACCAGTCGTAGAAATCTATCTAAAAACAAAAGAAAACCAATGGTTCAAAGTCTCAGCATACGCCGACTCTGGAGCCGACATAACAGTGTTTCCAAAATCAATCTGCGAAATAATCGGCATAAGACTAAACGAAGGACAAGAAAGCACAGTAAAAGGCGTAGGCGGAGAAGAAATAAGAATCTTCATCCACAAAATCACAGTGAGAATCGACAAAGAAGAACTTGAGATAAGAGCTGGCTTCGCCGAAAGAGAAGACATACCATACCTCTTAGGCAGAACAGACATCCTAACTCACTTTAACCTGCTTTTCAAAGAAGACAGAGTGGTATTTATCAAGAAATAAAGGAAAGCGCCAAAAAATAGAAAAAGAGAGATCGACTTAGTGGTTGACTATCGTGTCGATGATTTTTCCTTCAGCGTTCACAATGTCTAGTCGTATGGGTATTCTGCCTGATAGGTCGTGTGTGGCGCAGCTTAGGCATGGGTCGTATGGTCGTATCACCATCTCGATTCTGTCGAGTATGCCCTGATCGTACTTTCCGCCCTTGATGAGGTCTTTAGCCGCCTTCATGATCGACATGTTGATCGCTGCGTGGTTCATCCCAGTCGCCACGATTAGGTTGCAGTCTTTCACTATGCCGTTTTCATCCGTTTCATAGTCGTGTATCAAAGTGCCCCTGGAGGCTTCAACAACGCCTATGCCGCGACCAGCCCTCGGCGTAACTGGGATCCTCGTGTTCTCGCTTGTAATCTCCGGGTCTTCGAGAAGGTTGACAACCCTTTCAGCGCACTCAACAAGTTCGATGAGCCTCGCCCAGTGATATAGCAACGTCTGCTGCGCTGGTCTACCAAATAGCTTCCTGAATTCGTCTAGTTCCTTCTGCGCCAACGGCGTAGCCATTCTGTCGCTAACGTTGATTCTCGCCAATGTATTAACTCGAAGGACGCCAACTGGATTGTCTGGATCCATACTCAGTTTGCCCGCTTTCTTGTAGTATGGGAATTTTAGATAGGTCCAAGGTTCAATGTGCTCAGCTATCACGTCTAGATAGTTTTCTGTGGCATAGTCTTCGTAGGAGCCGTCTGGTTGCATGACCCTGAGCTTGCCATCGTAGAACGTGTGCGTTCCGTCGGGCGTCACCAAACCCAAGAAACCAGTCTTAATAACAGCTAGGCTCTTGACCAAGTCCAAGTACTTCGGAAATATGTTCTCCTTAGCCAACTTCATAGAAAACTGTGCGAAGTCTAATAGCTCCTTAGCCATAGGCAACGCTTTGTCTCTCTCTTCAAGCTTCAACGGTTTTGTCCAGCCGCCCGGCACAGCCGCAACAGGATGGATTCTTCTTCCACTTATCATCTCGACCATTTTGTGCGCTAGGTGGTGATGATGAATCACCTTTTTGGCTAGGTCTGGATTCGCCTTCAGTATGCCAATGACGTTTCGAGTTGTGTAGTCTGCGTCTGGACCCATCACGAAGTCTGGACCCGACAGAATGTAGAAGTGCAGGATGAAGTCCATGACCTTGTCGCCCAAGTAGGCTAGTTCACGCAGTTTTCTTCCAGCCGGCGGTGGAGTCACACCGAACACGCCGTCTGTTGCCTTCGCCGAAGCAATATGGTGAGCCCACGGGCAGACTCCACATATCCTAGTCGTTATCAGCGGCAGTTCTTCAACTGGTCGACCGATGCAGAACATCTCGAATCCTCTCAACTCCAGCGTGTGCATCCGAGCGTCCATTACGTCGCCCTTGTCGTCGAGTTGAATCACAACCTTAGCGTCGCCTTCGATTCTTGTCACGGGTTGAATCGCAATCTCTTTTGCCATTTTGTAATCACCTCATTACACTTTGCGCGGTCTCAGAACGTTGTGTCCGCCTACGAATCTGTTGAAAGTTGCCAAGCGGTCGGGTATCAGTTTGACGTCTATGCCTATTGTGGCCAACGCACCCATCATGTCCACCATCTGGTTTCCACCGAACTTTAGAGGACCCATGCATCCCCTGCAGGGGAAATTACCTGCTATGCACCTAGGGATTTTTTCGTGTCCGCCGCAGCCTGTTCTCGTGGCGGGTCCTAGGCAGAGATAACCCTGTTCGAGTAAACAACGTCCTGCAATTGACGCGGTCTCTAAAGGTCTCTTTATGGCAGCTATGGCTTTCTTCTCTCTCTTCAAGGGACAGTCTTCGCAAACAGCCTTCTCCTCAAGTTTGAACGGTTTGCCCGTCAACAGCGCGGTCACTGCATCAACGAACAAGTCCGGAGAAGGCGCGCATCCTGGTATCATGGCGTCGACCTTTATCACTTCGTCCACCGCGTATACGCGGTCTGTCCATGGTGTTATGTTCGCTTTGGGAAACTCTCCGGGCACAGTGCTTCTAGTGGTCTTGTAAACCTTGTTGAAGACTTCGTCCTTTGTGTACATGTTCGCTAGGGCGGGAACCCCACCGAAGCAAGCGCACGAGCCGTATGCTATGACGGTTTTACACTTGTTTCTAACCTCTTTGGCAACTTCCCTATGCTCCTCGGTTCTGACGCCCCCAGTGATTATGCCGATGTCTGCCTGTGGAAGCTCCAACGTTTTGCCTTCGCCTGTTTGACCGTAGTATTTGTGGTCCATCAAGACAGGTATGTGAACGAATTCGAGCTGTGGTAGCACATCTAATAGGGCTTCGCCAACGTCGAGTATGCTGCACTCGCAGCCTCCGCACATGTTGAGCCATTCTTCCAAGACTTTCACAGTCATTTTTCCTTCTCACCTAATTTGTTAGAATACTAAGAATGATAATGGATTTACTTTTAATCTTTTTGATAATTAACTTCTATAAACTCTAATAGTTGTAGGAAAATGAAATCCCAATTCCATTTTTTCAATGTCTCTTTTTATTTAAGATAGGATTGCAGGTTTAGCAGACAGTTCCTTTTCATTGACTCTGGGTCAATCTTATTAAGGAAACACTCATATTATTCAGGTGACGGCGTAAGCGCCATCCGTTGTTGAGGTGAGCTGATGAGTAAAGTCAGTTGTAGAGAGTGCTACTTCATTAAGGCCAGCGGTGCAAACATAGACTACATAGTTCAAAAAGTCAAATTGGTTGTAGAGGAGGTAGGCGTTCCACCAAAGTATCACATAAACGTCTACAAGAACATATACGCTTGCTGCGGGGTTTCAGGCAGCGGCATCATAGTGGAGATTACGGGACCAGAGGAAGAAAAGATAAAAAGTCTAGACTTGAGGGTTGTTTCAAAGATTCTAGAGGTCTGCGAAAAAGAGGGGATTGAACATCACGCTTTTGAGCCGCTAGACATCGGTTAGGCAGAGCCATGTGTCAGACTATTTGTATTGCCACTATCATGCTTGAGGTCTCTGTTATGCCCTTGATTCTCCTTATCTTTTCAAACAAGAATTTGTCGAGCTCTTCAATGGTTCTGAAGTTCACTTTGATCAGAAGGTCGTATGATCCATAAGTGGCGTTGGCTTCCTGTATTCGCTCCAGCTTTTTTATTTCCGCAAACACCTGCTCGTCCATTCCAACATGCATCTTCGCCATTATGTATGCCGTGACCAAGCTAATCACTCCAATGCCAGTTAGGTTGTTTGAAATGTTAATAAGATTTTTGCCCATTTTGGGAATTATTTTTATATATGGCTTTGAAGTATGGAGTTAGTTTCTGACAGAGGTGCAAGGGCTTGACTGAAAAACCAAAGATAGCTCCAGAAAAGGCGAAGGAGATGCAAGAGCGAGTCAAAGAGAGAAACCTCATACGCACTCAGATAAAGAATCAAGGTCCCTTAACCCTAGATGAACTGGTGAAGGCTACTGGCATGGAAAAGGAGAAACTGTTTAAGCACATCATTGCCATGAGGCAGTTTGGGAAAATAGCCATTTCGGGTGAACGAGACAACCAGCTCGTTTACGGCTTGCCCGAGGGAGAAGAAACATAGGCATTACGGAAGAGCTTAACTTAGGTTTATTCTCTCGAATCTACAGCCTAATAAACAGAATATTTCTCATGTCTTCTTTTCTTTGCCGTGGCGAGATTCCCGTATAAAGTCATTTTTTAAATCTGCCACGTTTATGTAGGCCACTCTAAGATAGCCCTCGGGGAAGGAAAGCTGACTGAGGTCATGTTGGAGCCCCATGCTCTCCAGCTCTCGTAAGATCTCGCTGAAGATGCGGGAGTCGCAGGCTTCTATGTCCCGCTTTTTCTTGCCGTCTATCGAAACGTAGAGGAAAAATGTGTCTCGATGTATTGCATCGACAGGAAATTCGCATTTACACGCGGAACATGCTTCAGAATCTCTTACAACAGATTTTATCTTGTCGATGACGTACTTGACGGCCCAAACGCTCTTGAATGGTCCCGTGAAGATTATGTATGCACGTCTTGCTTTATCCCAATTCTGAATGGTGCTCAATGTTGAGCCTTGCCTCCATCCAATAGTAATTGTTTAAGAAAATAAATAACTTTTCCAAACCCCTATTAGATACAACTTTATTTTTGTATTAGTTTACTCATATGATGATTCAATTGAAAGAATCGAAAAAGTTGCAGGCGGGGGGTCAGAAACGTTGGAGGAAACTGTGCCAGAGTACCTTAAGAAGCGTGTGCTCATTTTAGGCGTTGGAAACGTACTGTTTGGTGACGACGGTTTCGGTCCAGCTGCGGCTGACTACCTGCTCAAGAACTATGAGATTCCAGACGACGTTTACGTTATGGATGTGGGAATTGGAGCAGGAGACGTGCTTTTCACAGTAGCCTTGAGCCAGGATAAGCCTGAAAGAATGATTGTTCTCGACGCGGTTGACATGAAAAGAAAGCCAGGGGAGATATTTGAATTGTCAATAGATGACTTGCCAGCAAACAAACTTACAGATTTTTCGATGCATTTGTTTCCAGCCACAAATCTCTTGAAGGAACTGAGAGACCAAATGGGTGTAGATGTTGTGATTCTGGCTTGCCAAGCAGAGCGCATACCAGACGCCGTTAGCCCAGGACTGTCTGACTCGGTGAAGAAGGCGCTACCCAAAGCAGTTAAAATTGCGCTAAAGATGGCTGAAAAAACAGCAACTCGAAGGAAAAACTGATTAGTCTTTCCTCTTTCTAGTCAATTAGAAGTGATGCGCATTGAGAAGGACATTACCAAACGTAGAATACGAAGATATGAAGGACAAGACCTTCACGGTTGTACGTGTCATGGAAAAACTCTGCGAGGTCTGCGATAAACCTCTCAGAACCGAGGAGAAAACGCTCAAAACCATTCGAATTTCCGATTACAACAGTTACTCAAACCTGCTGACTCGGCAACGAGCCCACGACCGTGTGGAAGTAGACCTAGAAGAAAACAAAATTTACCTTTACCACCATGACTACCCTGGCGAAGTCCACACAGGCTGCATAGAAAAGCTGTAGAGTTTTTCAACCAACTTTGTAGAGGTATCCGTCCTCTTTTTCTCCAGCTTCCGAGACGGCGCCAATCTTTCTCAAGGCAATAATATGCCTAAGAATTTCTTTCGGATTGATTTTTGTGGCTTCTGCGAGTTCTTTTATGGTTTGCGGACCTTTTTCTTTTATCTCGCCTATTATCATTTGGCGTTCTATCTCGTCCTTCATTATCTTGGAAGAGGCAGCCTTGTACTTTTGTTCATCCACTTTTGGTCCAACCTGAGATATTCCGAGCACCCATCTGAGTCGTTCTGTCTTGAACGCTTCAATGGCGGCGTCGGTCTTTTTTGCAAGCTTCTTCTTTTCGCTCAAAGTTGAGTTATCCTCCAATTTCCTACTCCGCTAACAACGCGTTTATCATGGCGCCTATCTGTTCTAATGTGAAATGTTTAACATATATCGCTTTAGGTGGACACGTGGCGGCGCATGCTCCACAACCTTTACACAAGGCTTCATTTACAACGGCACGCTTCTTTACCTCTTCACCCTCTTTGTGCTCTTCAATGCTTATGGCCTTGAATGTGCACGGCTCCACGCACATGGCGCATCCGTCGCATTTATCCAGTTCCACGTGGGCAATCACTGGTTCGAGTTCAACCTTACCCTTGGCTAAGGGCACCGATGCCTTTGCAGCCGCCGCGCTTCCCATAGCCGCAGCATCGGTTATGTCCTTTGGACCCTGTGTAGTGCCAGCCAAGAAAATGCCGTCTGTGGGCGTGTCGAGCGGTCTGAGTTTGGCGTGAGCTTCGGTGAAGAAGCCCTCCACGCCCTTGGCAATTTTCAGCATGCCCTGTACTTCCAGAGCCTCAGCACGCGGAACCATGCCCACGTTGAGCACCACATAGTCAGCGGGTATAGCCAGTGTCTCATTGTTAGTGAACATGTCTTGCACCGTAACTATGGTGGAACCGAGTTCGCCTGAGACCACAGGAGGCGCCTCAGGTCTGTACTTGATGAAAATGACGCCGGCTTCCCCAGCCCTTCGATAGTAGTCTTCGTGTCCCTTCCCGAAGGTTCGAATATCTCGGTAAAGGTAGTATACCCTTGTCTTGGGATACTTCTCTTTTATCTCTAGAGCGTTGTTTAGGCCAGTCATGCAACAGGCGCGGGAGCAGTAACGATTAAGCTGGCGGTCCTTGTCAATGGGTTGATAGATTCCTGGTTCTTGTCGTCCGCCCACACAGGAAATGAACACCACACGCTCTGGCGGGACTCCGCTGCGCAGCAACTGTCCCTTTGTCGGTCCGTTTTGGTTGAGAAGCCTCTCTAACTGACCCGTTGTTATGACGTTCTCATAGACCTTGTAACCAAATTCACCCTTAGGGGGCTCATACAAGTCGTGGCCGATAGCCACGGTGATTGTGCCCACGTCCACTTCCGATTCCTTTGACTGCTCGTCCAGGTTTATTGCGCCTTTGTCGCAGGCATCAATGCATTTTCCGCATTTGTTGCAGTTGACATGGTCAATAACATACTTGTGGGGCACGGCGTCTGAGAATGGGAGGTATATGGCTTTCCTCTTGCCCAGACCAAAGTCAAATTCATTCGAGACTTCTATGGGACACACGGCTTCGCATTTGTCGCAGGCGTCACACTGCTCGTTGACATGTCTCGGGTTTGTGAGAATTTTAGCCTTGAAGTTTCCTATGTAACCGTCCACAGCTGTTACTTTTGAACTTGTTAACAACTTGATTTTGGGGTTAGGAACAACAGCGTTCATTAATGGTTTCAGCAGGTCTAACGCATAATCACCCGTTGGATAAACTCTGTTCAACTGCGTCATTCTGCCGCCGATGTATGGCTCCTTCTCGATAAGATAGACCTCAAACCCTCTGTCAGCCAAGTCTAGGGCGTTTCGCATACCTGCGATGCCTGCGCCTATGACTAGGGCTCTGACCGTGACCTCAACAACTCTCTTCTGCAGCGGCTCCAATAAAGCGGCTCTGGCAACCGACATTCGGACGAGGTCTTTCGCCTTCTTTGTCGCTCTCAGTGGCTCTTCTGCATGAACCCATGAGCAGTGCTCTCGGATGTTTGTCATGTCAAAGAGGTAGGGGTTTAACCCCCCTTCTTCCACGACCCTTCTAAAGGTTAGCTCGTGCATGCGCGGCGAACAAGAAGCGACTATGACTCTGTTGAGACCGTGTTCCTTGATGTCATTTTTAATCATTGCTTGAGCTGGGGCTGAGCACATGTACATGTAATGCTTCGCGAGAACGACGTTGGGTAGTTTTTCCGCGTATTTTGTGACATCCTCCACGTCAACGGTTGCTGCTATGTTGATGCCGCAGTGGCATATGTACACGCCGATTCTTGGTTCCTCTTTCTCCGACATGTCTCTGTCCTCCTTACTCCTTGAGAAGAATTGAAGCCTTCATCGCCGCGGCGCTAGCCTGCGCCACCGAGTCTGGAATGTCCTTGGGACCCTCAGCCACACCAGCCACGAACACGCCGTCAATGTTGGTTGTCACCGGATCGATTTTTGGGTTGGCAGTCACGAAGAAGTTGTCGTCGCCCATCTTGAGCGGCAGAACCTTCTCAAAATCGTTTGTTGCGGCTGGAACAATGCCCGTTGACAAGACAACCATGTCAACCTCGTCTTCGATGAGTTCACCCTTTTCAATGTTTTCAGCGCGTATGAACAGGTTGTTGTTCGCTGAGTTTTCTATCACTTCGGCTACTCTTCCCTTGACGTATTTGATGCCGAATTCGTTTTTGGCTCTCTGATAGAATTCCTCGAATGCCTTGCCGAAGGCTCGAATGTCCATATAGTAGATGGTTACGTCGACTCCTGGAACGTGCTCCCTCACCAACTGCGCCTCTTTGATGGCGTACATGCAGCACACTCTTGAGCAGTAGAGGTTGCCAGACTTCTCGTCTCTCGAGCCAACGCATTGGATAAACGCAACCTTCTTGGGTATTTTTCCGTCTGAAGGTCTGACCACGTGTCCCCCGGTTGGTCCAGAGGCGCTTAAGAGTCTCTCTAGGGCTAGGCCAGTTATCACGTTGTCGCAAAGGCCGAAGCCATATTCTTCCTTTTTCGCAGCGTCAAACAGGTTGAAGCCTGTCGTGACGATGATGGCTCCAACTTCGATTTCTATCTCTTCTGGTTGCTGTTGAAAGTTGATGGCTCCAGCCATACACACGTTTTGGCACAGCTCACATTCAAGGCAGTGCTCCTTGTCAATGGCGTATATGAGAGGAACCGCCTGCGGAAAAGGAACATAAATGGCGTTTCTAACACCCATTCTCTCGTCAAAATCGTTGGGAATCTCAACGGGGCAGAGTTGAGCGCAGGCTCCACATCCAGTGCACTTCTTTTCGTCAACATACCTCGGCTTTTTGAGAATCTTGACCTTGAAATTATTTCCTTCGCGGCGAACCTCTTTGACTTCAGAATACGTGAGCAGTTTTATATTAGGGTGTCTTCCAGCGTCAACCATCTTGGGCGTCATGATGCAGGCAGCGCAGTCAAGCGTTGGAAATGTCTTGTCCAGTTGTGCCATTCTGCCCCCTATGCTGGGATTCTTCTCAACAACGTAAACCGTGAAGCCCTGATCCGCCAAGTCGAGTGCGGCTTGGACTCCAGCTATGCCTGCGCCGATGACTAATCCTGCCTTGGTCACGTCGACACAGTCTCCTGAAACTCTTTTCTTAGGGAGCTGGGTCCGAGTCTTCTAACTTCCTCAATCATTTCTTTGACGATTTTGGCGAATTTTCCACCCTCTGAGGCGGAAACCCATTCTAGGCGGAGTCTTCTTGGGTCTATTCCAACCTGCGCCAAAACCTCTTTCAGAAACTTTACCCTCTTCTCACACGCGTAGTTTCCTGTGATGTAGTGGCAGTCGCCTGGGTGGCAACCCGTTACGAGAACCCCGTCTATGCCCAGTTTGAAAGCCTCTAAAACGTGTAGGGGATCGACCCTTCCGCTGCACATGGTGCGGATAATCCTTATGTTGGTTGGATAGGAAATTCGGCTTACACCAGCCAAGTCTGCGCCAGCGTAGCTACACCAATTGCACAGGAACCCAAGGATACGAGGCTCAAACTGCTCAGTCATTTTCAATTTTTCCTCCCTAAATGGTCGGTGTCTCCGGCGGTTTGGGTGTCTCCGTCAAGAAGGCGGTTCTAACCTCAGCCATTATCTGGTCGTCCGTGAAGTGTCTCATTGTTATGGCTCGGCGTAGGCAAGCGGCGGCGCAGACACCGCAGCCCTTGCAGAGTGCATCTATCACCGTTGATTTTCCTTCTTGGATTCTGTGGGCTCCGAAGGGGCAGAGTTTCTCACACATGCGGCAACCGACGCATCGGTCTCTGTCCACAACCGCCGTTATGGCTTCGGTTCTTACCTTTCTATTAGCCATTGGACCCGCTGCTCTAGACGAAACCGCGTAAGCCTGCGATATGCTTTCTCCAATGTCTTTGGGGCCGTGAGCCGTGCCGCAGACGTATATGCCGTCTGTTGCGAAGTCGACTGGTCGGAGTTTGACGTGTGCCTCTAGGAAGAATTCGTCTTGTCCCAATGGAACCTTTAGTATCTTTGAGAGTTCCTTTGCGCTCTCGTGTTGAACAAGAGGAGTGGAGAGCACAACAATGTCGCAGTCGAGTTCCCTCTTTTCGCCTAAGAGCGCGTGGTAAACAGTCACCCTAAGCCTTTTGTCAGGAAGAGGCATCACCTGTGGCGGGTTCTCCTTGGTGTAGTTTATGAATTTGACGCCTGTTTCCCGAGCTTTTCTGTGGTGTTCCTCGTAATCTTTACCGTAAGTTTGCATGTCCTGATATATGATGTAGACCTCAGAGTCTGGGTACCATTCTTTTATGAGCATGGCGTTCTTGACGGCTACCATGCAGCAGATTCTTGAACAGTAGGCTCTGGGCGGCTTTTCCTCTCTAGCTCCAACACACTGAATCATGGCAACCCTTTGCGGTTTGAAGAACCTGTCCATAGCCGGCTTTCTGCCTTGGAGAACCTTCTCGAGGTTAACTTGTGTGAGAACTCGGTCATACTTTTCGTAACCGTACAAGCCCATAGGCTTGAATTCAACAGCGCCCGTCGCGATAATGACAGTGCCGACCTTAAACTTGTTCTCCTCGCCATTTCTTACAGCCGTGACTTCAAAGTTGCCAATATAGCCATCAACAGTTTTTATGGTTGTGGATGTCAGCGTGGTGATGTTCTTGTGACTTTTCACAGCATTTTTTGAAGCCTTTAAAATCTTTGACGCTTCTTCATCCGTTGGATACAGCTTGTAAATTTCTCTCAGCATTCCGCCGAGTTCGGGCTCTTTCTCCACCAAGTAAACCTTGAAGCCTTGATTTGCCAGACACAACGCAGATGTGATGCCTGAGATGCCTCCGCCTACAACCAACGCTGTGGGATCAACAGGGACCTCGGACTCCTGCTGCGGGTTAAGATAAGAGGCTCTCGCCACAGCCATGCGCACTATGTCCTTGGCTTTCTCCGTTGCCTTCTCAGGCTCTCGCATGTGAACCCATGAACAGTGTTCACGAATGTTGGCTAACTCAAACAGGTAGGGATTTACACCCGCGTCCACACATGCTCCACGAAACAATGGCTCATGCGTTCTCGGAGTGCACGATGCGACCACAACTCGGTTTAGGTTGTGCTCCTTTATCGCTGCCTTAATCTTGTCTATTCCCTCAGCAGA
>Ga0315310_10002492_pt1 | contig 11491 bp, 9 predicted proteins | sample TDP5_MG_FD_203630 | JGI IMG/M metagenome (GOLD analysis project Ga0315310, IMG submission 203630) | Freshwater sediment microbial communities from Lake Towuti, South Sulawesi, Indonesia - TDP5 | ecosystem: Environmental > Aquatic > Freshwater > Lake > Sediment | place: Indonesia: South Sulawesi... | reverse complement strand
CGCTGAACGACCCAAGCCGCAGATCTTTACAGCTAAATCCATATCCACTACTAGTTCTTGGTCTATTGCCTTTTCGTCAGCTTCAGGCCAATCATTATGGTGAACGCTTTCGTGAGCCGTGGGGTCTATGTTGCGCACTATGTTCTGATATATTTCCTCAGATGTGAAGGGTATGAATGGTGCGAGAAGCTTGACGAGGATCGTTAGGCAGGTGTAAAGCGTCGTATAGGCAGCGTTCTTGTCCTCATCCCTTTCACTCTTCCAGAATCGGCGTCTCGAACGTCTAACATACCATGTGGATAGTTCTTCCACGAATTTCTCAAGAGCCATTGCAGCGTTGCATGGGTCATAATCTTCAAGGAACCGAGATACGTCACGGATGAGCACGTTGAGCTTAGACAGTATCCATCGGTCGAGAAGCGAAAGCGAACTTCGTTCAACAATGTTCTTCGATGTCCATTTGTCCAAGTTGGCGTATGTCACGAAGAAGCTGTAGATATTCCACAGGGGGATTAGGAATCTTTTCTTTATCTCGTCAGCCTTCTGGTACCCGAATAAGAGGTCAGTCTCGGGGCGTTTTGTGCAGTACATCCAACGCATGACATCGGCTCCCATAATCTCGGCGGCTTCATCGAACTCTATCGCGTTCCCCCAAGACTTATGCATCTCGCGTCCGTCTTCTCCCCGGACCATGCCGTAACCAAAGCAGACCTTGAACGGCGAGCGGTTCTCTATGATAGTGCTCATAGCCAGCATCGCATAGAACCAGTTTCTAAACTGTCCAGGCAGAGACTCACAAATCAAGTCCGCTGGGAACCACTTTTCCCAAAGGATGTGGTTGTCACGGTAGCTAAGCGTTGAATAAGATACTATACCCGCGTCGAGCCAAGGGTTGCCAACATCTTCGATGCGCGAGGTAATAGAGCCACATTTGGGGCACTTGATCTTTACGGCGTCTATCCAAGGTCGGTGTGGGTTGTGCCCCTCAAAAGCATCCCAACCCTCAACCGCTCGCGCCTTAAGTTCTTCTTTGCCGCCTATAACCTCGAAGCTTCCGCATTTCCGGCACAACCAGATCGGCAATGCCAGCCCCCAATAACGTTTCTTTGAGATCATCCAGTCTTCCATGTTTTGCAGCCAGTCGAGTTCCTGCTGGAGACCGAACTCAGGTATCCAACGCACTTGTTTGGTGACATCAATTATCTGGTAGCGAAGGTTCCTCCTTTTCTCTTCCTCAGTTACCTCTTCAAGCGGCTTCCTAAGTTTCTCCCCCATTTTGATAAACCACTCATCAACTAGGCGGAAGACGAGTTCGCTTTCGCAACGCCAACAAACCGGATAACGGTGAGTGTAATCCTCGACCTTGAAGAGCAGCCCTTTCTTCTTCAAATCCTCAATGACAAGTGACGCTGAGTCATAGACATGGACCCCTGTGAGCTTATCAAAACCTTCGATGATGACTCCGAACTCATCGAGCGGAGCCACTGCAGGTAGCTTGAAAAGTTCTCCAAGTTCTAGGTCTTCTTTTCCGCAGCCAGGTGCAATGTGCACGATGCCTGTGCCTTCTTCCTCCGTTACCTCCTCCCACAAGATAACTTGATGAGCATCGACAGCCCCCGAATCTTTTTCAGCAGACAGTTCGTCGTATGGTCCATCATAGTTCCAACCCTCCATATGGCTTCCTTCAAGCTCTTCGATTATCTCGTAGCTTCCTTTCTGAAGGGTTCTATCAACCGCGAACTTGCCTAGGTACAGAATCTCATTCCCGTAGCTGACCTTCACATAGACAAAGTCAGGATGCACTGCCGCAGCCACATTTGATGTTAAGGTCCACGGTGTAGTGGTCCAGATCAACAATGACTCTTTTGGCTTACCACGTAACGGAAACTTAAGTGTAAGACCCGGATGGATTAGTTCCCGGTATCCTTCAGTCACTATCTCATGTTGCGAAAGAGCGGTGGAGCATCTAGGGCACCACGGCATCACGTCTCTACCCTTGTAAATCCACCCGTTTTCGAAGCACTTCTTCAAAGCTGCCCATATCATGTAGTTGTTCTCGTCCGAAAACGTGAAGTATGAACCGCCAAGCTCTGGTGACCCAAGCCTCCCAACAATGCTCTCAACAGTGTCGGTAACTGGTCCAATCGGACCTTGGACAGTTACAATTTGTTGAGGGTTTTCTAAGCTGTCAGCGAGAAACCGCAATGTTTCAGGGTTATCCCAGTCCATCCAGTATCCTAAACGGATGGATTGCTCTAGCTGCACAGCAGCGTATCGGAGTGCTCTCTGCTTGCAGTTTTTGACGAATTCGGCGACGCCGTAGGCTTCGATGTCGCGTTTGGATTCGAAGCCAAGTTCTTTTTCAACCTCAACCTCAATCCATAGTCCTTGGCAGTCAAAACCATTCTGAAATCGTTGATCGTATCCCTGCATAGCCTTGAACCGCTGGAAAAGATCCTTGTAGGTCCGGCCCCAAGCGTGATGGACACCCATAGGGTTGTTTGCTGTTATCGGTCCGTCCATGAAGGACCAATGTTTCTTGCCCTTATTCAAGGCAGCACGCTTCTTGAAAGCTTCAGTTTCAGTCCAGAATATCAAGATGTTATGTTCGAGCTTTGGAAAGTCAACGGTTGGAGTAACATCTTTGAACATGTCTCATCGCTTCTCCAATCTCATAGTATTGTAGCTTATAAGTCTCGAGCTCCGCGGGTTTCGATGCCTAGATCTAAAAAGCTGGTGAGAATCAGCCTCGAATTTGGCGTCCACCTCGCATCCTACGACCCGCCAAGCTGAATTATGGATAAGGCATCTGGCATATAAATTTATACTTTCTCTCTCTTGCTTACGATAAGGCTTAACTGCTAAAGGAACCTTAGCTATTTAGGAGCTGATCTGATGAATGCTCTGAAAGTTTTACTAGAAGAACATGTAATAATTATGAATTTGATCGGAGTCTTAAACAGAGCCAAGGAGAACCTGCAAACTGGAAAAGAGGTACCTCAAGGATTTTTTAGAAAGACTGTGGACATAATTAAGAACTTTGCTGATAGATGTCATCATGGCAAGGAGGAAACTGTTTTATTTCCTTTGATCAAGAAACATGATGCCAGAGAAACCGGGGTAATATCTATGTTGTTGGAAGAACATGAAAAAGGTAGAGATCTCATACGTAATTTAGGCGAAGCTATCAGCAAGAACGAGACTGATAGCATGATTGAAAACATAGATGGTTATGTCGCTCTCCTTCCACAACATATTAGGAGAGAGAATGCGTTTTTCCCCAAATGGATAAACCTGCTTTCTGATAAAGAGAAAGAAGAGATTTCTGAGAAGTTTGAAGAGATTGAAGAAAAAGCAATCGGTTTGGGAAAACATCAAGAGTATGTTCAAAATATTGAGACATTGAAGAGGTCTTTGACGTGATGCACGCTAGTCTATTTGTTTTTTGTGTGATACATACATACGTGATACATACACATACGTGGATGTGAGGAGAGAGAGAAAGATATAAATTCATATCACAAACCCAGACTTCAACTCGTCCAACTTTAACCTCGTCTTAGAAACCGGACAATAGATAGATAATCCAACATCCTATCGGGTTTATCCTTCATAGCGATTCCACGCATCAAAAAAGCCAATAGAGGAGAATGAAAAAAGTTTCCTTGAAAAATATGTTGGCCCGCTTGTCATAAAAGATGAGAAGAAGTTGGGTGCCTAAATATCATTGTAGAAATACGGGGTGTGTATTTACGAGGTGGAACCCCAATTCAACATATCGTTTAATTCCATGTGAATGGCATTTCGTAATGAATGAGGAGGCAAGATTATGACTTATCTAGTGAACTTATCAATCTGTCTCGAACGCAACCCAAGCAATGATGGGCATGTAACACTCAGCGAGCAGCTTGAGGAGATTTCCAGCCACATGGATGTTTCGATCAATGTTTTGTGGAAGCATCCCATAGAAGCTGTAAGCCAGATTGCTAATGCAAAAGGCGTCATTGTTCCTAATGGTCCCACTCCCTCTTTCGAGGGGCAAGTTTTGTGTTGTAAGGTAGCCCGCGAATCAGGGATTCCGCTTCTCGGAATCTGTGGCGGACTTCAGGCGATGGCGGTTGATGTAGCACGCCATCTTGCTGGCCTTCTGGAAGCGAATAGCGTAGAATATGTACCAACAACCCCTTTACCCATTGTTCATGAAGATGGGCAACTATGCGTCCGCACCCCTCAAGCTATCCGGCTTATCTCAGGAAGATACCTTGCAGACCTGTATGGATCTGAAAGAATAGAGGGTATAGTTCGCTGTGGACGGTTTGTAAACCGAGAATACTGGCCTCGGCTTGAGAAGGCTGGCTTGGAACTTCTCGCTACCAGTGTCGACAGAAAGCGAATACTCGGGTTCAAGCTTGTCAATCATCCTTTCTATTTGGGAGTAGCATTTCTTCCCCAGCTTAATGTTGCCGTTAGGAAACCTGAACCACTCTTGGCGAAATTTCTTTATGAGGTTACTCGTCGAACAAGCCCGATGTGAAATCTGGCTAACACGCGTTTGTAGTATATACTCCGAAATACTGGGCTTGGTGAATGTGAATTCGATATCTCTTAATATGTGGACGACATCTTCTCTCTCTGTCAGTGTCTGTGTCTTGTGTGTTTCTGTGCTTAGTGAGAGAGGTGGTTTGGTTGGTCAAATATAAATCCAATGGCAATGCGCTTGGCATCACTCATTTCAAGCCAAAGCTTAAAAGCCAACCTCGCCTCGAAGAGAATTGATGATGGCTATGCCGATAGAGTATTCTGAAGCGCCAGACGTTAAGAAACTTCTTGACGAGATAACCGAAAGTCTAGACTTCTACCATGTAGTACCTCAATTTATCTACTGTGTACGAAGCAAGGGCTCTGAATCTCGGCGAACTGTCGCAAGAATCCATGGACTAGGTAGAATCTGGCAGGAGGCTCTTCGCCGCCCACCCTCCTACGTAATCGAGGTTATATCCGAACGTTACGACAGACTTAGCCAAGCAGAGAAAGAGAAGACAATGATCCACGAGCTCCTCCACATACCTAGGGGGTTCACCGGGGGTTTCCGCCCTCACAGGGGATATGTGGACCGGAAAACCGTGGAAAGACTACACAGAAAGCTGCTAGACCAAAGGTCTGTCAATGATGTATGAAAAAGGTGACTCAGATTATTGCTACGTATCTTCAGAATTCTGGCAGAATCTTAATAAGTTCTAGTGGTTAGTAGCGTGGAAGGTGTTCATCATTGCGTAAAAGTCCTGAGGAATTGGTGGGCTTTTGTGGCCTGTACTGTGGCGCCTGTGGAATATATCAAGGACGGATAAAACAAGCGGTTGTGAATTTACGGAAGGTCATAAGCGCTTACGGCTTTGATAGGATGGCTTCGGAACTAGCGAACTGGGACCCAGCCTTTAAAAATTATGCGGAGTTTGAAAAGGTCTTAGAAGGCTTCGTTAAGCTTCTCGGAGAATGCCCCGGATGCGCCGCTGGCGGCGGAGACCCCAACTGCCTTGTCCGTCAGTGCTGTAAGCAAAAAGATTACACAACTTGCACAGAATGCACCGAAATGTACACTTGCGAGAAACCCCAACGCGTAGGAGGTTCATTGGAGAACTTGAAGAGAATCAAAGCTACTGGAATCGACAATTGGGCGAAAGAAATGCAGAAAAGAGTGGATGCTGGCTATTGCCAACTGGACGAGATGACTGGATGAACCGATTCCAGTGCTAAAGGCTTGACCATTCGATATTCTTTTTCGAGATGTCTTCCCAGCATCTGCGGCAGATAGGCACCATCTGACCTTTGAAGTAGATGCTCAAACCGATATCGAGGCTCTTGCATTCTGGCTTCCACGGATTCATGCAATGCATTCTGGAAACCAAAGAATTCCCAAGGCTAGGTGGCTCCTTTGCGATCGATCTTCTACGCTTATTTGTGTTCGGTCTCATATTGATTGGGTTCTCGTTTCCAACATGTCTGACCGTAGTTTTGTCAGAAAATTCATCTTCTTTCTTCAATTCAGTCATAACCTTCTCGTTGACACGTTCTCCAAGTGTCGTTTGAATGGGTAGGGCGGGTTCCTGTTCGATCCTGCTTGTTAAAGCTTCGTTTTTCCTAAGAGAGTCGAGTCCAGAGTTTATAATTGTGCTTTTCAGTGTCCACTCTTCCTCCCCAATCTCGCCTAGAATATGCTTAAGTTCAAGTTCCACAAGTAGAGACTCCAGAATCTTGGTTCTTTCAGTGAGGTTTGTTTTCCAGAAGGATTCTTCTGCTGCTAACGTTTCCATTAGGTCTGCGACGACTGACGTGAGGCGGCTGAGCTTGCTGTCTATGAGATCGAAAGTTTTCTGCGAAATCTTGCCGCTGAGCAATAAACCCCGCAAAGCCTCCCTTTTCTTACCTTCAGACTTGAGGTAGACACCGAGTTCACCGAGCACCCTCGAAAAGCTCATACCCGCCCAGCCCAGCCTAAGAATGGGCGAAAGAGTTAAAACATTTTTCGAACATGCAAATATATCACAAGATATTAACATTCCCTGTTTGCCAACAAGCCTTGACCAAACATTGAAGTGAAAAGACTGGCAACCACCAAACCAAATATGTCATCAAACATTACAAAAATTATTGGGTTCAGGATCTATCAAGCCACGAAGAGGCACCGTGACAATACTGCGCTAACCACCCCCTTTGAGAAAGGCCAGGTCTACACCCATTCTGACAGCCAAGTTACAGATTTCTGCCCAGGTCTTCTCAGGCACCGGAACTCCTTCTTTAAGCCTCTTCATTTCAGTTCTGAATTCCAGTTCTCCGGGAATCAGGATCTCCTTGAATCCTGGTCTAGGTTTAGAAGATTTGATGGCTCGAATAAAATCGTCCATCTGGCTCTTGAACTCGTCAACCGGCATGAAACTCTCAATATCAATGACTTCGAAGAAGACGCCGTTGCCCTTTTTCTTGGCTTCATAGGCGCAACCGTCACCCGAAAGGAGACCAGCCAGAACTTCTGCGACGAGGGCTAACCCAAACCCCTTGTGTCCTGCAGCATCGCCGCCTAAGGGAAGAATGGCGCCGCCTTGGTAAAGGTCTTTTGGGTTGTTGCTTGGATTCCCGTCTCTGTCAATTATGTAACCGTCTGGAAGCTTCTCTCCCTTGTGGAACATTACTCTGACCTTTCCTTCTGCACAGACGCTTGTCGCTATGTCTAGGATGAAAGGTTTCTCTCTGCCTGTGGGAAAGGCATAACATATGGGGGCTGTGCTGAGTAGCGATTCTCTTCCACCGTGCGGTGCTACTCGTTTAGTAGAGTTTGCCATGGCAATACCTATCATGTCTCTTTCCATGGCCATCTCTGTGTAATCGGCCAATCTTCCTATGTGGTAAAGGCTGAAGGCGCATACTGTGCTCACTGAACTCTCCTTAGCCTTCTCGATGGCTATCTCCATGGCTCTTTTCGCCATAACTTGACCGAAACCCCAATTGCCATTCACTAATGCCGAAGAACGGGTTTCCCGCACGACTTCGGTCTTCGCATCTGGCCTGATGTCCCCTCGCTCAATAGCCTTAACGTACTGAATAATGCGCATCACCCCGTGAGAGTCCTGTCCAGCAAGGTTAGCCCTGACAAGAAACTCTGAGACGAGTTTGGCTTCTTCAGCCGGTGAGCCTGCAGCCACGAAAATATCTGTTCCCATCTTTACGAGTTGGTCAGCCTTGAGAACTGGCATAAGGTATTTCCGCTCCTATTTATCGATTTTAATACCGGTTTATCCTTTAATAAACATTGTTTGACTTGTTAAGTGTCCATTGCGTCAAGAAGAAGCCTTTCAGTTCCTGCAAGGTTATATAGCTTTACTCTAGCATATAGTTCGAGATTTCATTGAATGCATGGAAGGAGGGGTTCTTGTGGCGAAGCTAATCTACGTGGTCATCGATGGGTTAGGTGACTTGCCCATTATGGAACTGGGCAATCGAACCCCCTTAGAATTTGCTGAGACCGAAAATATGGATTCTCTGGCGAAGAAAGGAAGACTCGGGCTCATGTACACGGTGGGGAAGGGGATAGCGCCAGAAAGCGATGTAGCAGTAATCTCCATTCTAGGTTATGACCCTTACAAGTTTCATGTTGGAAGAGGACCCTTAGAAGCATATGGCGCTGGCTTAGAGATGAAGAACGGCGACCTTGCTTTGCGCTGTAACTTCGCAACCTTGAGCAAGGACAAGAAAATTGTGGATCGGAGGGCTGGAAGAAACCTGACCATCGAAGAAGCCACTGAACTGGCTAAAGCCGTGAATCAAGAGGTTAGACTAGAGTCACATCCGGCCAAGTTCACTTTCGCAAACACACTTGGGCATAGAGGAGTTCTTGTTATGCGAAGCAAAGTGAGAGACCTTTCCGGGAACATAACCAACACAGATCCCGCGTATGAAAGAGTTGAGGGTTTCGGCGTAGCGAAGAGTGAGGTCGAATTGACTTTGAATGAATGCATGCCCCTTGAAGATTCTGAAGCGGCTCGGATCTCTGCTCAACTTGTGAACGAGTTCACTGAAAAGAGTCACATGGTCTTGGAAAGGCACGACGTGAACGTAAGACGTGCAGCCGATGGAAAACTAAAGGCAAACGTCATCTTGTCAAGGGACGCTGGCAACCAACTCCCAGAGTTCTTCAGCATAAACGAGCGTTACGGTGTCCGTTTCGCTTGTCTTGCTGACATGACCGTGGAAGGGGGAATCTCCAGACTGGCTGGAATGCAGTTGGTGGAGATCCCGCCGCCTTCAAACGACATAGAGGCTGACAGCATTCTTAGAGTCGAGAAGCTGTTGAGTCTCCTCGAGTCTTTTGACTGTTTTTACATCCATCTTAAGGGGCCGGATGAGCCTGGACATGATGGCGACTTTGAGCGGAAAGCCCACATTATTGTCGCTATCGACAGGTTCTTTTTCGGGAAGCTTCTTTCGAAGATAGACTTGAAGGAAACTCTCATATGCGTCACAGCCGACCACTCAACACCATGCAGTTTGAAAGCTCACAGCGATGATCCTGTGCCCTTGCTCATAGCAGGCCTCAATGTTGAAGCCGACGGCCTAAAGAAGTTCTCAGAAAGTGAGTGTAAGAAGGGAAGCCTAGGTATGTTACAAAGCGGAACTGAGCTCGTGCCCACGCTCATGCGTCTGCTGAAGAAAAGGGTGTAAGTTCTAGCTTGAAGTCCTATTCCATCTGTGCAATTGGCTCTGTAGAAACTGGGCAAGAAGCTTTTATAAACATCCGAGGATTATGAGTATGACGGCGGGTCTTAGGCGGGGGGCTAGGGGTCCCCTGAGAGGCCATCCAGCCTCGACCGTAAACCCTCTATACGACGGGCTGAGAGCTGAGGTGAGGCGTAAAAGATCATCGGGCTCCTCAGTTGTCCAGCTGTGACTATTCGTCCTTTGGGGCTGGCGGTCGCGGAGCGTCCTCTGTAGGGAGGACGTAACCATGTTTGCCAGGTGAACCTGGCCAGGCCCGGGAGGGAGCAACCTAAGCTTGGACGTTCGGCGCTCAGAGGGGTGCGGATATGAGTGAAGAGGCTGAGGGAACCCGGCGAAAACTATGCGTCCAGCCTCAGTGACCCGCCGTCTTCTTGCCATTTCGCTTTCAGACTGTGACGGTAAAACTGAAGTGATTTTACGTCGTTCCTAATCTCAGGAGTATCTGACAAGCTTGACATGTTTCTTCGGTCGTTGGCTCTCCGCAGCTCTTACAGTATCTTAGGGGGGTCTCTTTCACAGTTTGCCTCATTGCTTCACGGATCTTCTCCATTGAACTGTAAACGGTATATTTTATGCCTGGATGTCTCTCTTCCAAGCGGTTCAAAGTTCTACGCACATCATTTCTCAGAGCTTCCCCAGCGTACGGGCAGGGCATTTCTTGGAAAGAAATACCCTTAATATACGCGTACAATACGACCTCTCTTTCGAGAACCTCGCAAAGAGGCTTTACCCTCTGCGGAAACCCAGGCTTCTTCAAACCAGAAACGGGGCCCGTACGGCCTATCCTTAACGGGTCGCCGTGAACTAGGTTTAAAAGGAATGTTTGAGTCTCGTCGTCCAAGTTGTGCGCTGTCGCTAACTTGGTAGCATCAGCTTTCCGGGCAGCTATGTTCAGGGCTCGTCTTCTTAGAACGCCACAATAGGCGCAAGGAGTCAGTTCACCCTCCCTTGTCCGGTTGGCTATTTCATCCATTGTATATCCATATAGATCCCTAAATGAAACGACTATGTGCCTAACCCCAAGCCCAACGCAGTTTTCAGAAGCTATTTTCACAGCTTCGTCTCTGTATCCTTGTATTCCTTCGTCAGCGGTGATGGCACAGAGCGAAGACCTCGGGAAGTCTCTTTCAATCCTCGATAATATGTGAAGCAGGCTCACGCTGTCCTTCCCCCCGGAAACCGCGACAGCTATCCTGTCATCAATCTCGAACATCTCATGTTTGCCAATGGTGACACGAACCTTCTGTTCGATAGACTCAGTAAAGCATTTCCTGCAGAGTATCTCGCCAGAGTGAGCCCGCGTATAGAAGGCTTCGCTTCTCCTACATACCGCGCACTTAACCATGATGCCCTTCCTTCTGAAACGGGGACGAGCCCTTTGTCACATTCAGCGCCAGATCCTAGACGTTCAGAAATTGCGGAGCCTCATTGAAAAATGTTTTCATATGTCTCTATCTTGCTGGAAACAGGCAAGGGAATCTGTCGCCGTCTAAGATATAAGAACCTCCATGTAAAGGTTAGTCTTGATCAAATGCGTGTAAGTTGAGACGGAGTTGGCAGGGTTGGCTAAGAAGCCTCTAACGCGCCCTGAAAGTGTCAAGGTCATTTACGATGAGAAACGCTGGGTGCTGCTTGAAAAGCTAAGGGATGAGGCGATTGAGATAATTGAGGCTCTGGGAAGATCGCAGATATCATCAGTAGTGCATGGAAGCATCGCAAGAGGCGACGTCTCGGCCAAGAGCGACATAGACGTTTTCGTCCCCGAAGTTTCGTCATCCTTTAGTATTGAGATGGCTTTGGAAAAAGCTGGCATCCCAGTAAACAAGCGCATCCTTGTACATGCCACTCCGACCTATGCCTTGAAAGGTTTTCTTGAGATAGATGAACTGAGGCAAGTTTCCTTTCCGCTGGCAAGATTCCGCCGAACCGAGAGGGAGTTCTACAAGTTCGGCGGAGAAGCTACACCTTTGATGTTGAAAAGGAAGAAGCGGATTCCAGGCGTCGACAAGAGGTTGATGTTGATTGAGCCTACTGATGACGGGCATTTGGAAAGTAGCATAGTCGGACGGGAGGAATCAGTTGCCAAGCTTCTAGGAATATCGGTTGATACAGTCCTAAACAGGGTTCGTACGCTCGTGCGTCGAGATAAGATTGGAAGAACAGGTCTTTTCATCGAAAGGGAACTCTTACCTGAAGAAACCATTGAATCTGTCTTGAAGAA
>Ga0315310_10002491_pt1 | contig 11491 bp, 8 predicted proteins | sample TDP5_MG_FD_203630 | JGI IMG/M metagenome (GOLD analysis project Ga0315310, IMG submission 203630) | Freshwater sediment microbial communities from Lake Towuti, South Sulawesi, Indonesia - TDP5 | ecosystem: Environmental > Aquatic > Freshwater > Lake > Sediment | place: Indonesia: South Sulawesi... | reverse complement strand
GGCATGATATTTCCATCCCACTTCTTTTGCGATAGTCGTGATATCTGCACAGACACTTTGCTGACCGCCCTTGTTCTTATCTAAAGGAATATTCAAACACAGCCTTCCGTCGTCTTTGATGAGACTGAAACATTTTGCCAACCATTTTCTTGTGAAAACCAAATATTCATCGTAAGGAATGTCGTCCCTATAATTTTCATATTGAACATCTACATTGTACGGCGGCGAAGTCACGATGAGGTCTATACTGCTTTCTTTAATAGCATCAGTTTTCAAAAAATCATCATTGTATATGCGTATCGAGTCAGCCTTAAAATACAGCTCACCTTCAATACCCAATGCCTTTTCACTTACAGTTGCAACTCGCTCTTCCTCTTGCAGTTCAGCGGCACCAACACCCTCACTCTTAGCCAGCTCAACCAGAAAACCATTTTCTGTTTTGCTGATTTCCACACGAGCGCCCACAGGAAATTTATTTTTTAGAAAGGACGTCCACAGTCTTCCATACTTATCAATTCTTGCAGGAGATCCATTCAGTAAAGTTTTCGAAGGTAAAGGCATATTGCCAATAAGCTCCTGCCTGCTTTTAGATGGTATCTGAATGAAACCCTTTTGAACCTCCATCTTCTCAAGAACTTTTTCAACCATTTTCTGCTCACTCTTGCTTGTGCGACTACAGTCTGTTACCAAAAATATCTTTCAAAGGCTTTCGGTTATTAAACCTAACGTGTTCACGCCATACCATGTTCACCCACACCCATCACTCTACAGCACAACCCTCCATTCCGTCTCAACCCCTCTCAACAACCATATTTGAAGCCTATTTGACGCCAAACAGAGGGGCTAGGTCAACCTTGCGCACACACGCACAAAACATGTTTCATCAAACCCCAACTATGTTACCAAGTTCAGCGCGGTACTCTGCGCTCTCCTCATCACCTCCGCTTCGTTTAACGTTTTCACTTCACGCTTCATCATCAGTATCTTTCCATCAACAACAACCGTGTCCACGTCGCTCCCACGCGCAGAATACACCAAATTAGCGTAAAGGTTGTGCCTAGGAGTCAGATGCGGCTTGCTAAAGTCTAAAAGAATCAGGTCGGCTCGTTTACCAACTTCAAGCGAACCAACAGACTTCTCAAGACCCAAGGCTCTCGCACCATCTATGGTAGCCATTCGCAGAACGGTCTCAGCAGGCAAAACCGTTGGGTCCTTACGCGAGACCTTCTGCAGCAACGCCGCCGCCTTCACGCTCTCAAACATATCCAGCGTGTTGTTGCTCGCCGGCCCGTCTGTGCCTATGCCCACAGTCGCACCCAAACTCAAGAAATTGTCAATTCTAGGCACACCCATCCCAAGCTTCATGTTAGCAACGGGATTGTAGGCTACACGAACCCCAGACCTAGCCAAAAGGCGCATCTCCTCAATTGACAAATAGACACAATGAGCCGCTAAAACGTCCGAACCCTTCAAAAAACCAATTCGCTCCAACAGTTCAACTTCGCCGACCCCATACTTAGCCCTCAAAAACCTCGCGGTCTCCATCGACTCAGCCAGGTGAATGTGAACGCCCACATCCAATTTCATTGCTGCCTCTCGAACCCGCCTCAAAAGACTCGGACTGCACGAGTATAGGGCGTGTGGCCCCAACTGGGCTTTTACCCTACCGCCAGCAAAGCCATTGTATTTTTTGACAAAGCCTACGGCGTCTCTCAGCATTCTCTCGCCTCTTTGAGCGTCTCCAGCCTTGAGGATTCCAGGAGCCAAGACCGCCCTCAACCCAGCCTTTTCAACAACCTTGGCGACCACGCCTTCGTGAAAGTACATGTCGGCAAAGCAGGTGGTGCCGCTCTTAATCATTTCCAAGCAACCCAGCAATGAACCCTCGTAAATGTCACTCGGCTTCAGCTTGGCTTCAAGAGGCCAAATCGTGTCGCGTAACCAGTGGTTCAGTTGTTGGTCTTCGGCTGCTCCTCGAAACAGCGTCATAGCCGCGTGAGTGTGACAGTTCACCAGCCCTGGCAACGCCACTCTTCCGTCGCCGTTTATAGTCTCCTCAGTCTTAATCGACAGCGACGCTCTGCTCTTTTTGCTGACGTCGGTTATCTGCCCGTTTTTAATGGTTATGAAGCCTTTTTCTATGAGGGGCTGCTTTTTGTCCATTGTGACGATGGTGCAATCGCGAATCAGAACGTCGACTTCTTTCAAGCAGAACACCTGCTCAAAACAGGCTATTGTATCATTGGTCTGCTTATAAAAAAGCCGTAGAAAACATGTCCTCGGGACAGCCTCAAAGGTGATCTAAAAAATAATATCAGTCTATGGGTAAAATGTTTCAGAGGCGCACTTCTTTGGGTAATTGCCCACCCATGCACGGAGACGCGCCTTACAAAAACAGCGCGTCCTAGTACCGGTTGTTTTTGATGTCGTCCTTGAGATGTCCGTTCAAGTTTTTCTTGCTGCCGGTCAAACCTTTCACGGTTAGGTTGTTTCCGTTGAACGGAATCTTGCCGGTTCCGATCGCCAATTTGCGGTAGATGTAGGTCAACGACTCCTCTGTACAGTTGAGCAGCTCGGCGCCCTGGTCTGTGATGCTGTACACCTTGCGCGGTCTATCGTTTTCCAGGTCCCAGTGGCTCTTGATATATCCGTTTTCCTCCATGACTGAGAGCATCGGATATATCGTGCTCGGACCAAAGTACACGCCGAATTGTTTGCGTAGACTGGCGATTATCTGGTACCCGTGCATGGGTTGGGCTTTCAAAAACTGCAGGACCACGAGGTCGAGGAGGCCCCTCATTAACTTCATCTGAACCTCCCTTGATTTTGGTCCCATTGTTTTGCCCCCTTTTTAATGTCGGTTTGTTCTACTGTTGTTACGTCATACGTGTGTACAATATGTCTATTTTTAGACATATGCAATTCTATTATGTTGCAAACGCTGATATAAAGGTTCGTGCATAAACGAGTCATATCTACGCATAAAGTCCATGAAAAAGCATGCATAATCAAATAAGTCACATAGCCCTCAATATGTACCGAAACAGACCGACCAAGGTAAAAAAGAATGGAAACCCAAGAGTCGGTTGAAGTTTTCACACACCAAATAAAGCGGCGATTCGTCAAAAACTTTCTCGACATGCTCATACTCCGCCGAGTAGAAGCAGAACCCACCTGGGGCTACGACATCATCAAGGAGACAGAGTCAACATACAAGGTCAAACTGAGACACGGAGCCCTCTACCCCATGTTAAACAAATTAGAGGCGAAAGGCTTCGTGAAGAGCAGAAAAGAACTGCAAAAGGGACGCGTCAGAAAAATCTACCAAATAACCACGAAGGGCAAGCAGCTACTCCACGCCTACTATGACTCCTTGAAGGAACAAATACCCAAAGAAAACAGCAAAGAAAGGTAGAAAAAAATGAGACAGAGAGACATCAGCCCAGAAGAAGCCATAAAACAAATACAGAAAATCTTCAAAGAACGAGGAAAAAAAGCCCTAGAAATGGCTAGGAAAAAAATCTTGAAGGAAGAAATTGAATGCAAAACAGTTAAAGAAGCATTGACTTACTTTATGAATGAGTACTGGCTTGACTATTCCAGACCGGCTTTGCTCTCCATGGCCTGTGAAGCAGTAGGAGGAGACCCGGAGTTAACTACATTCATAGCTGTTCCCATGATATTGATAAACGGTGCCGTGGACATACACGACGACATAATCGACCTTTCAAAAAGGAAAGAAGAACGTCTCACTGTTTATGGAAAGTTCGGAAAAGACATAGCCCTTCTCGTGGGAGACGCTCTCTTGCTGAAGGGTTTCACCCTTCTTAATGAAATTTACTTAGAAAAAAAGAACGTTATCCTCGATATTATTAATGATACATTCTACAGGTTAGGAGATGCTGAAGCCCAAGAACTTGAACTTCAAGGAAGACTTGATGTTACTCCTGGAGAATATTTGCATGTAGTAAGAAAAAAAGCCGCAAATGTGGAGGCGCTTATGCGCATCGGTGCCATTCTTGGCGGCGGAACCGACAAAGAAATTGATGCTTTGGGTAAGTACGGAACTGTTCTAGGCATGCTATTTGCAATGCAGGATGAATTCGTTGACATGCTTGACCCAAAAGAGTTCATCCATAGAGTCAAATACGAATGCTTGCCCTTACCTCTACTTTATGCGTTACAGAATCCAAAAACTAAGGAGAAGATCGCCAATGAATTAAAGGAGGGAATAACAAGAAGAAATTCCAAAAAACTTTTGGCAGCTTTTTTCAAGACAGCAGAAGCAAAGGATTTCACAAAGACTGTGTATGATCTAGCAAGAGAAGCACGAAGACAGCTAAGGAAATTAAAACTGCCTGATTGCTATTTAGAACTACTTATTCGAGTTTTAGAGGAGAGATGTCAGCCACGAAAAATTTAGAACCAAAGGTAGACTCTAACAGGTATCCTTCGTCTAGCCTTCTTCAAATTTTCCACACTCATATTTAGTGTATATATGGCGAACAAATATGCTTAAAAAACTTGTTGTACACGTCTACAAAATCACTAACAAATATTTTTAATGTAGTCAGTCAATTATCAAGAAGAAATCTGACCCATGTGTTATAAATGTTCCAAAAATATTCATTAAGTCAGATCGGTATTACCCGAAAGAACTTTCTCGCTGCCCTTATCTTGCTTTTTAATGTTTTCACATGGTTAGAAATGACCATCGTAATTTTGAACAACGCTCTAACCAGTCTAAGCGTCAACAATGCTGAAGCCTCACTCGTTTGGGCGCTGTATTACGGTACTGTTATAGGTTCAAGTTTGTCAAGCCCGATTTTCACTTCCAGGATTAGAAGGCTGCGCTTTCTCTATTTTTGGATGATTTTGGGAATGATCTCTTCGTTGTTACCTGCTCTCTTCACCGTCGATACGATGGCCAAGAGCCTTGGTTTGAGTTTTCTGCTGGCTCTTTCGTTGGGATTGGGGTTGCCTCAGTGCATATCCTATTTCGCTGATTCTACATCGGTCGAAAATAGGGGACGTTTGAGCGGAATTGTTTACCTCGCAATCAACATTGGCGCCTTCATTTCTGGCTTGTCCCTCAGGGCTCTAGATTTACCAATGGCTAGCATCGCTTCTGCGACTTGGAGAGGACTTGGACTGATCATATTTTTGGGGCTGGTGTCCCCAGAAGAATTGAGCATCCAAAGGCGGAAAACCCCTACTTACCTATCTATTCTTCACAACAAGTCCTTTGTTCTGTATTTCATTCCTTGGTTAATGTTTTCTTTGATCAACGGGTTGGAAGCACCAATTTTAGAACAAGCCATCGGTCCTAACTTCTACGGCCTAGTTGCTCTGGAATTTATTATTGGCAGCCTTTCTGCACTCATTGCTGGTTTACTATGTGATTTGATTGGGCGAAAAAGAGTAATCCTCTATGGTTTTATCACCCTGGGTATTGGCTACGCGTCATTAGGTATAGCCCCAAGCTCCTGGATCTCTTGGTATTTTTATTCTGTTATTGATGGAGTTGCGTGGGGGATCTTCAGTGTGACTTTCATCCTAATGATATGGAGTGATTTGTTCGCGGATGTCGCTAGGGAGAAACCTTACGCAATCGGAGGCATACCTTTCACTCTAAGCAGTATGATACAAAGGTTGTTATATCCCTATGTCAACATTGCATATTACGCTGCCTTCTCTTTGGCTAGCTTCTTTTTGTTTTTGGCTGTTTTGCCTTTGATGTATGCGCCTGAGACTTTGCCCGAGAAAAAGATGGAAATTCGACGATTGAAGGGTTACATTGAACAAGCGAAAAAGTTCACTGAAAAATATACCAAGAAAACCGGTAGCAAAAGCTAGGCTGATAAACCTTCAACGCCCAATGAAAAGCCTTTCAAACGATTCATTTCATATTTGGAGCCTATTTGAATCCTAATAGAGGGGGTCTAGCGCCTGTGCGCGCACACAAACACAGCCAACTAACGCAAAGATGGTTGGTAAGAGACTCATAATATATCAATAATTACAACAATCACCCGTCAGAAGCACGCCTTATCTAGAAAAAACATCCATAAACAAACATAGAGAAAAGAAAGGAGAAGGCTAACTCAAAAATGCTAGAAGAAATAACAGTCCAGGCCTCACAGACAATCCTAATCTTATTCTGGCTTCTGCTCACCCTCGTGATCGTAGCCGCCATAGCCACCACCAAAACCACACCAAAAAACAACAAATAACAAAAAACTCACACCATATTGAGAATACAGAATTTTATATCGTAATACTTAATAGACCGCACTTCTCTCATCTTTTGTAGACGCGTATAACACTTTCGAGGTTAGACCACAGTGACTCTTCCGCGCAAGTTAGAGCAGAGTTCCGCTTCTATATTGCAAAAGATCAAAGAGAGCCTAGATCGACTCAACGAGAAGATGGAGGTCATGATCGAAATTCAGAAGCACGGACAGCACACGCCTAGTCAAGACGGCATCCCCGACGTCTTAGACGTCATGACCCTTCTGTCTCTCCCGGACCACCTTCGAAAAACGGCTGTGACCCTTTGCAAACTCGATCAAGCAACCGCAGACGAGGTGGCAGAACAGACCAAACGGGCGAGGGCTGTGGAAAGCGGCTACCTCAATCAACTAGTCCTAATGGGCTACGTGAAGAAGGAGAGGCGGGGACGAAAGGCGTACTTCTTCGTTGAGAGAGAACGAGAAGAAAAGGAGGCGAACAAGACATGGGAAAAATCATAGCCATTCACTCCTACAAGGGCGGAACAGGAAAGACACTGCTCGCTGTCAACCTAGCTGCTCTGTACGCCAACCAAGGCAAGAGTGTCTGCCTCTTAGACCTAGACTTCCGCGCTCCGAGCCTTCAAGCTGTTTTCAAGGTGCACAACGCTGAATACTGGCTCAACGACTACCTCAACGGCGTCTGCGAGATAAAGAAGACATTGAAAGACTTTTCCCAGACACACACCAAGAGAGGCAAGCTTCTGGTGGGGTTTGCAAATCCAAGCACCGAAGCCATAAGAGAGATGACAGCCAAGGACAGAAAGTGGGAAATGAAAGCCTTGGGCAGGCTTCTCTCCCTCAAGACCTCACTCCTAAACGACATCCACTTAGACTACGTGATCTTTGACACAAGCCCCGGCCTCCAGTACTCGTCTATAAACGCCATCGTCAGCGCCGACGTGGCCCTCGTGGTGTCGGGCATGGACATTTCAGACATAAAAGGAACTCAGAGGATGATAGACGAACTCTACGACCTCTTCGAGAAGAAGACCGGATTAATAATGAACAAGGTTTTCGCAGAGATCCTTCAGTCAAAGACACATCGTGCTGACTTGGCTAAACAACTTATGAACAGTTACAATCTTCCCCTGATAGAAATGATTCCCTGCTTCTGTGACATACTTAAAACTGGCGGAACCACCATACTCGCAAGCGAAAACCCAGACCATCCATTCATGAAAACTTTAGACAGAGTGGCAACAACAATAGAAAACCTTTAGTTCTTTTAGAGAATTTGTTTGTGCGTGTGCGCACAGGCGCTAGACCCCCTCTATTAGGATTCAAATAGGCTCCAAATATGAAATGAATCATTTGAAAGGTAGGGGAGGAATGGAGTGTGTTGAGGATGCTTGAGTTGCCTAGTGGTGGAACTTGTTTTTTTCTGTTGGCACGTTCTGATTTTAGGATGTGAGTATTTTCTTTTTTGCTATTATTTTTTCTATGTCTTTTTTGGCGTCTAGTTTTTGGAATATTTCTAGTGCTTGGTTGAGGAGGTTGTGGGCTTTTTGTCTGTCGCCTTCTTGGTCTCTTTCCAAGTAAACTCGAGCGTATTCGCAGAGGACCATTTTGGCGAACCAGTAAAGATACCATCGCCTTGCATTTAAAGCCTCGAACTCCTGAAGGCTCTTTTCGAAATGCTCGATAGATTCTGCCCATTTCTTCTGGGCACGAAACAGCATTGCTCTCTGCGCATACGCCCCAGCGATGAGCTCTTTATCCTTTGCTTCGAGAGCAAACTTTTGCAGGGTGTCAATTAGGTTCTTGGCTTTCTCGATTTCTCCAAGCTCTATGTACGTCCAAGTAACCCATTGAGAGTACCACATTTGATAGTATTTTGCTCCAGCTTTTTCACAGATTTCACACGCTTTTTCACGGAACTCTCTTGCTTTGACGTATTCCCCTTTGTCAAAATGGAGCCATCCGAGACAGAAGTAACTGAGGGCGGACGATTGAAAATCGTTTAGTCTCTGGGAAATGCTCAAAGCTTCCTTGTAGTATTGTTCGCTCTTATCCCATTCTCCCAATACCTGATAAGTCCATCCAAGACCACTTAAAGAAGAGGAAAGGCTAGGCATGTTACCAGCTTTCCTATCCAATGCAACTGATTCTTCCGTCAAGAGAACTGCTTTGTTCATATTTCCCATGCCAATATACATGTATGCCAGAACGCTACCAATCCAAGATATCATGGAAATAGCTCCTACCTTTTTCGCCAGTTCGAATCCTTTCTCTAAATATTCCAAACGTCTTTCATTTTCCTCTGCTGTAAGTGTTACAGCGAGGTTATTATATGCACGCAACGCAGTCTCCATGTAACCGTTATCAAGCGCTATTTTCAAAGCTCTCTCCAAGCATTCAATGGCTTTCTTCCGGTCATTCAGGTCACCACTGTAACCAAGAATTGTTCCCAAGCTGGCGTATGAACTTGCGATAACTTCGAAATCGTTCAGTTTTTTGGCAAGCTCAAGCGCTTTTTCAGCCCAAGAAAGAGCTTTAGTCATATCTCCGATACGATAATACATGTGAGCCATATCCTCGTAGAGGCTCGCTGATTCGATGCTTTCAGGCTCTGTTTCCAAAATCTTCAAAGCTTTATCGTAGTTCTCTTTAGCCTTTTCCGTATCGCCTATCTCCTCCCAAAGAACGTTCGCCATTTTCCGATGCAGTCTTGAAACATTTCCTTTCTCATTCAGTTGCTTCCACAACAGCAACGCATCATTCCAATACTTCACGCAAGTGTCATATTCTCCTACAAGTCTTTTGATGTCTCCAAGCCTCTCAAGAACAGTTCCTCTTTGCCGAAGTTCACCTTCCTTCTCTTCAAGAAGCCTAAGGGCAGACTGGAAGTAGGAAGCAGCCTCAGTATTGGCATAAATCTTCGCAGCCTTTTCCCCAGCCTTCAAGAAATAGCCAAGCGCTTTTTCTTTGTCTCCACTCTCAAGAAAGTGTAGAGCTAGTTCTCCGAGATGTTCGTCAATATTTTTAGTGTACGCCTTCTCTAAGGCGCATCCCACTACGCCATGAAGCTTCTTATGTCTTAAATGGCTAACTTCCTCATGCACAACATCTCTAACGATAATATCGGCAAAGGAGTACACGTCTTCTTCACGAATAACCCTCTCCTTAACCAGTCCTGTTTTGAGCATTTTCTCCATTATTTCAAGCGTTTTGTCCTCTTCAAAGCCTGTAACTCCACACAGAGCCTCAAAACTGAAATCGTTTCCAACAAAAGAAGCCATAGTCAACACATTTTGACATTCATCGTTTAGTCGACTTATTCTCGTCTTTATAACGCTCTTAACGGTTTTCGGAAACTCAATCCTTGAAACCTCCTTAATCTTCCACTTACCCTCCTCGCTATAGATGACTTCCTCTTCCTGTAGAGACTTTATCACCTCTTCAACAAAGAACGGGTTGCCCCTCGTCTTCTCATAAACCAACTCACAAAAATCTCTCGGAACATCGTCCTGCTCCAAAATTCGCTTAATCATCTCCGAAACATCATCAAACGACATGCGTTTCAAAGGAACGGATCGAAGCAAACGCTCCCTGTTCAATTCTGTCAAGACGGGAGACAAGGGATGCATCTCGTCAACGTCAGTGTCCCGATAAGCACCGAAAAGAAGAAGAGACTCCTTATAGACGCCGCGAGCCAGATAATGCAGCAACAAGAGCGAAGACTGATCAGTCCACTGCAAATCATCAAGAACAACAAGCAAGGGCGCTTCCTTAGAAACGTTTGTGACAAACTGCGAAACCGCCTCAAAAAGCCTGTCCCGCCCGTGCTCAGGACTTATGGGCAAAGACTGAGGAAAAACCCCAAACTTTTGCTTAAGCTCAGGAACCAACTCAGTAACCTCGCCTGGATAAAAACCAATCACCCTATACAACTGCTCAGGAGAACAAACCTCCAAATAATCCTTAATCACCTCCTTCCAGAGAACGTAAGGAGGCACGCCATCCATCCTGAACAACGCTGGGCACCTCCCGTACAAAACCTGCATGCCACGCAAACGCGCATAAGCACCCAACTCTCTAGCCAACCTTGTCTTACCAATCCCAGCCTCTCCGTACAGAAAAACAACACCGCCTTCGCCACGCACCGCCCTGTCAACAGCCTCCCTGAGAAGACCCAGTTCCTCAACTCTATCGATGAGCTGCACCTCTTTCACAGCAAGAGGACGGGGACTCGGAACAACAACGCTCGGCTTAAGTGAAGGCACATAAACCTCTCTCAAGAAACCCTCAGCAATCTCCCTCAGCGCTTTGAGCAAATCCGCCGAACTTTGATATCTCTTACCGGGTTCTTTCTCCAAAAGCTTCATGATGCATTCGGCCAAAGCCTGCGGAACCTTCGGATTCAGCCTACTCGGCGAAACAGGATAGTCATGAATGTGACTGAAAATTATTTTCACAGGGTCTTCGCCTGGAAAGGGCGGTTTCCCAGTCGCCATCTCGTAGAGCACGGCGCCAAAGGAGTAAAGGTCAGACCTAGCGTCGGCACCCTTTCCCAACGCTATTTCAGGCGCTACATAGGCGACTGTGCCCACTATGATTCCCTCCTGCGTTATGCTAGGCTGACCCAGCATCTTAGCCAAACCAAAATCCATCAGCTTCGCAATGCCCTCTTGCGTAATCAGGATATTTTCGGGTTTAACGTCTCGATGTAGAACGCTCTGAGAGTGGGCGTACTGAAGAGCACTGCAAACGTCTATGCTGGTTCTCAAAACGGTCTGGGTGTCGCACTTTCCCTCAGGATAGGTTCCTCCAAGCTCGCGCAGGCTCATTCCGTCAACAAACTCGAGGACAAAAAATTGTTTTTCGTCTTCTTTGCCGATGTCGTAGATGGAAACAATGTTTGGATGATTGAGTTTGGCTACCGCCTGCGCCTCACGCATAAAGCGTGAATACGCCTCTTCGCTCAAAACTCCACTCTTGAGCATTTTGATTGCAACAACACGGTTCAGAACAGTGTCTCTAGCCTTGTAAACGACGCCCTTCCCGCCTTCACCGAGCTTCTTTAAAACAGCGTATCTGCCATTTTGTAAGTGCTCGAGAGACGGCAAGAAATCTTCTCCATGCTAACCTCTAGTTACATTACTATAGTTTGCCGTGAAACCTTAAAAGTGTTTGTTTGCGTGTTTTAGGATGTTTTTGTGCTTTTTTGAGGGGTTGATTTGTATTGTCAGTATGTATGT
>Ga0315310_10002490_pt1 | contig 11492 bp, 9 predicted proteins | sample TDP5_MG_FD_203630 | JGI IMG/M metagenome (GOLD analysis project Ga0315310, IMG submission 203630) | Freshwater sediment microbial communities from Lake Towuti, South Sulawesi, Indonesia - TDP5 | ecosystem: Environmental > Aquatic > Freshwater > Lake > Sediment | place: Indonesia: South Sulawesi... | reverse complement strand
CCATAAGCACCCTATCCACTAAGGCAAACGCAATCAAGGCAATCAAAAGTACTGAAACATTAATCGAAGGATAACTGACAGTTCCCCACTCTTTTTTTCCCTTTTAAGGCTCATTCCCAGAAGCCCGGAAAGTTATAAAAATGTGGATGTAGTTGCGGAAGTGAGTCACCAAGTCGGAATCGCCGAGGCATTATCGCAGATTTTGGTAAGCAAATAATAATTGGCTCTAAAACTAATGAAATTGCTAAAAGAAAGAAGCGAGCCGCTATTGTTAAATTTCTTCTCCACTCAGGGAAAAACCGTGGAGGTCAGAAGAACATCTGAATATAAAGGAATCTCCGTCGAAGAAGCACTTAGGCTATTAGAGACATCAACAAACGGTCTGACAGAATCTGAAGCCAAGAGTCGAATTGAAAAGTTTGGAGAGAATAAAATAGTAGAGGAAAAAAGAAATCCACTTGTTGAATTTTTTTCACGTTACTGGGGTCCCATGCCATGGTTATTAGAATTGGCAATGGCACTGTCATTCATCCTCGGCCATTATCTTGGAATGATAATAATTTTTGTGTTGCTCACAGTAAACGTTACAATAGGTTTTCTGCACGCACGCAGCTCGCAAAAAGCGTTGGAGTTTCTAAAGAAGAGATTGGCAATCAAAGCAAGGGTGCTACGTGATGGAAAATGGGTGATAAAAAATGCCAGCGAGATTGTGCCTGGAGATATCTTCGTTGTTGGGCTTGGAGATCTGGTGCCAGCCGATACCAAGATAGTAAGCGGTGAACTTTCTGTTGATCAGTCAGCTCTAACAGGCGAATCACTGCCAGTAAATGTGCGTCAATCAGATGTCATTTTCTCAAGCTCCATAGTGACACGGGGCGAAGCCAAGTGCGTCACGGTTAACACGGGAGCAAATACATACTTCGGAAGGACGGCCGAATTAGTCAAGGTAGCTAAACCAAAGTCTCACCAAGAGGAAATAATGATAGCCATCATCAAATATATGATGTACCTGGGAACAGCCGCGACAGCCTTAGTGTCAGTGTATGCTGTTTTGACGAATATAGACATCTTATCGATACTGACCTTTGCTACGATCTTCCTTATTGGGGCCGTTCCCGTCGCTTTGCCAGCCGTGCTTACCATAGTTCAGGCTGTGGGCGCAATGGAGCTTACCAAGAAAGGAGTGCTAGTGACCAGACTAGACTCAATTGAGGATGCCGCTTCGATGGATGTACTTTGTCTTGACAAAACAGGCACAATAACGCAGAACAAATTGTCGATTATTGATCTCGTACCATTTTTCGGATATAAAAAAGATGATGTAGCCATAATAGCTGGTTTGGCGTCTAAAGAGGAAAGCAAAGATGCGATAGATCTTACAGTTATTGAACATGCTAAAGCTTTTGGAGCTGATTTCAACTTATACAAACAGGTCTCATTCACACCCTTTGATCCATCAATTAAGCGATCAGAGGCAATTGTTGAGAACAAAGGAGAGCGCTTTAAAGCCGTCAAGGGTTCGCCGCAAATAGTGATATCCATATGCAAAGGAATGGATGAAGAAAGTCGAGGGGGCGTGAACAAAGTAGTAGAAGAGTCATCTCAGAAAGGATATAGAACACTGGCAGTTGCTAGATCAGAAGGCGACGACTTGGATAATCTTCGGTTTATAGGACTGCTATCACTGGCTGATCCGATCAGGCCAGACTCGAAAGGTACGATAGAAGAAGCGAAGGGGCTAGGAGTAAAACCAATGATGCTCACAGGCGACAACATCAATATAGCTAAAGAAATAGCTCGCCAATCATCGATTGGCGATAAAATAATTCGAATGATAAACCTCAAAAACTTGAGTGAAGTGGAACGAGCAAAAACTATTGAAGAATGCGACGGATTTGCCGAGATATATCCTGAAGATAAGTACAGAATTGTGAAACTTTTACAGTCCAAAGGACATATGGTAGGAATGACTGGAGACGGGATCAACGACGCACCTGCGCTAAGGCAGGCAGAGATGGGGATAGCTGTAAGTAATTCAACCGATGTAGCAAAGGCATCCGCCAGCATTGTCTTGACAGAACAAGGTGTAGGAGTGATAACTGACGCGATAAAGACAAGCAGACAGATTTACCAACGGATGCTCTCATGGGTAATAAATAAAGTCACCAAAGTGATACAATTTATCGGTTTATTAACCCTAGGCTTCTTCTTACTGCATGATGTTGTGATTTCCCTCTTAGGCATGGTTCTGCTTGTGTTTGCAAATGATTTTGTAACCATGTCATTGGCAACTGATAAAGTAAAGCATACAAGTAACCCAAATACGTGGAACGTGAAGGATATCACTTTAGCATCGCTTATCATAGGCATGCTACTAGTTGTAGCGGGCGCAATCGCGATTCTGATCGGTATAAACTATTTCCATTTGGGATTGGAAAAACTACATACTTTCGTAATGCTGACGCTCATATTTACAAGTTTGTTTAGAGTATACACTGTGAGAGAGAGAAAACACTTCTGGTCTTCAAGGCCTGGCAAAGAATTACTTGTTTCTACAATAGCTGCCATAATCGGTTTTACATTATTAGGCGTAAGCGGCATAATTATTCCATCACTTACATTGTATCAGGTTGTCCTCATTCTAGGATTCTCAGCACTGTTCACATTAAGTATAGACCTCCCAAAATACTACGTGTTTAGAAAATTCGGACTTTAAAATACGGCGTTTGCAAGTTAGGCCAGTTTATTGTTAGAGGAAACAAGATTGCCAAACTCGTATTCGAAGCAGCTCTCGTTGATTGGTTCCGTTGTCTTTTCATCACCGCTCTACGTTTCTGTATTCCTCATGAGATTCGGAGCGGATCTTATAGTCATTGTCTTGGATGCTCTAATGCTGGCTGAAGGAGTACTTGGCTGGGTATCGAATACATCATTGTTTTATGAAGGTGTCAACCCTTCGTTCAAATTTGTAGTAGGGTTCATTGCTGTCGTGTTGGCTGCATCACTTATGGAAAAAGAGAAATGACTCGCCTGTATGCACGTTCAGTTGAGTGTATTTCAAAGAGATCATGTACCCATAAGACACTGCAGTTATCGCGGTAAATCGTAAATTGTCGCATATCCAAGCATTATATGCGGTTCGGAAAGAAAAGATAGGTGTGTGTACCAATTAGTTGGTATGACAGAATTCAGCGATCTCAGCCACTATTTCGAAGACGGTATGCCCGGCTTCAAGCTTAAGAATGAAGATGGAACGTTCACTCAATTCACCGCAAAGATTCATCCGTTTTTAACCCATGAACAAACCAAACCGAATTTTCAAGGAAAATGTTCTTTCGAAATTACAGAGATTACATTTCAAACTTCGGTGGGAACTTATCTCGATTCCCCCTATCACCGCTACCCAGAAGGAAGAGACATCAGTGAAATAAAATTGGAAGAGGTCATCCTTCCTGGGGCAATCATTGACGTGAGGGGTAAAGGGGAATTTGAATTCGTGGGTGTCGCCGTGGTGCCGAAAAATTTAGAATTAAAGAATAAGGCGGTCCTATTCAACTTCGGCTGGGACAAATACTGGGGATCTGAGCAATACCAATCTTACCCATTCATTTCGAAAGAACTGATTCAATTCTTAATCGCTGCAGAGGTTAAGCTAGTCGGTGTCGATACGGTAAACATCGATAATTCTAAAGACTTGATGAGGCCAGCGCATACTTTGCTTCTAAAAAATGAAATTTTCATAGTTGAAAATTTAAAGGGTCTTGATCAGCTATACGGCAAGAAATTCAGGTTTTTCGCAGTCCCTCTTAAAGGCAGAAAAGTTTCGGCTATGCCAATAAGGGCATTTGCTGAAATTCTGTAATTATAGGGCCAACAAATCTAACTGTACGCGCACATGCACTAAATATGACCAGATCCTTAATTCTTCGAAAATACATGGAAAACTCACACACAAATTGAATGTGCAAATGCGATCAAATCTTTACCAAATTTCAATGGGGAAAATTGGAAGTTATTGATCCAAATCAACTTCCTAAGAAACCGGGAGTTTATGTCATCCGTATTAGGAAAAGGGCTAGACCAATTAATGAAGTGATTTCATATGCAGAGTTTGTCAATTGAGACTAGATAAAATTCCTAACGTTAATCTTCGCAACATCAATCTCAGATTGAAATATCGAACTTTGAATGATCAGATAGAAAACCTTCTAAGAAAAAATTGCGATACCAGTTCGCTGAACTTTATTCTTAACTTGAGGAAGGGGTACAAGGTTTAGCCGCCACTGGTCAATTACCGAGGTTCTGCCTTGAAAGCTTTGGAGGGCAGCACGCTAGCTATCAATGCCAAGGTAGGACCTAACAGTAGACCAGCCCAGACGAAAAATGCTAGGATTCCCAAGATAGCTAGGTAGACCCTCGTCCGAGCGTCCAATTTCCGTTTCCAAGCGCGAGAGAAGCGAAGAATGCAGTTGCAGAAGTGAGTCATCAGGGTATGAATCGCCATGAAAGTTGCTCGTTTGGTGCCGATCGGCGTAACAAAGGGCTAATTTCATTCATATTCGGTTCGAGATCGCCGCGGCGTTAGGCCGGGGCTTCAATGTTACCCTTTCTAGTCTGTTCACGCCTATTCCTAATCGATAGTTGACGAACGCTTGCTCTTCCGGTTTCCCTAATTGCTAGGTTTAGTATTACTGTAGCCCCAGATATTATGGCTAGCACTGTTAATGGTGGAGTTGGCGAGCTGGTGATGTCTATGAGGGAACCTACAATGATGGGGAATAGGAATGATCCTATATTACCTATGGAGGACACCAATCCGACAGCGCTTCCTACAAATCTAGATAACTCAGGGTGTTCAGATGATATTATAAGGACCAGTGTTAGGATCCCGGAGAGAGTAAAGCCTGCTAGTAGTATAGCTCCCCATAGACTCAGCTGGTTGAAGTGGGGAATAAACACTATCAGCACAGCGCTACTCAACCCCAGTATCCATATGAACGGTTTCCTTAGCCCCACCTTATCTGATAATGTACCTACAACTGGCCCAGCGATTAGGAATCCCACCGGGAATATCGAGGCGGTGATGCTTGCCTCCGCAGAAGGCATCCCTTTAAGCTCCAGTATATAGGGAAACCATGTGAGAAGTGTATCGTAGCAACCCATTGAGCATATGCATAGTCCGGTTAGTATCCAAACCTGCTTTATGCTAATTAGATTCTTAATTTCCCTTGCAGATCGGCTGCCTGGAAGTGTTTCTTTTACTGGAGATCTTCTGTCTACTCGCCACCATAGGATAGTTAAGACTAGACTCCAAACTCCAAATATTTGGAAGACCATTCTCCAATCTCCATGCAGCGCCAGTAGTAGGTTAGATGCCAGGCCTAGTCCCACAATTTCACCGATAGGGAACCCTGAAACATAGATCCCAGTAGCGAACCCTGCCTTCTCCCGAAATATTTCATTCACGATCTTGGCTAGACATGGTAGAATAGCTGCGAACCCTACTCCAAGAAGTAGCTGGGACGCTAGTAAGGTGTAGTAGTTTGGGGAGAAACCTCTCAGAAGGCTGAAAACGCCAACAAACACCATTGCTAGTCGCATCGTGGTTGTAACGCCAAGGTAGTCGCTTAGGAAACCCCAAGGAATACGTAGCACTATGATCGCTAGGATGCTGATAGAGAATATGAGACCTGCCTCAGCATGTGATATTTCCATCTCCTTAATCACTAGCGGAATTATGGGGGAATAGGAGAATAGAAGGAGATGCAGAGTAAATGCTGTAAGAAAAGCCAACATTAACATAACGTTCTCAGCTTTTCTCATCATAGAGTTACCACGACGTTTACTAGCCTTCAAAACTTCCTTAACTTCATCTTGCCATTTTCTATTTCTATATAGGTATTCTGCTCTTTTGCGTCGCTTACCCAAGATCCTGTGTTCGCGACATTTGTGTTTATAAATGGCTGATGCGTATGTCCGAAAACTAGTTTTTCAGTCTTCTTCAATCCCAGAAATATGCGCTTGACTTCTGAGCGGGCGAATTGGTTTATTCTGTCTATTCCTTCTCTCTTCTCGGGCGATTTTGTTATTGATTTAATCGTCTTTCTTCTTCGATCCATCTCTTGATTTGCATTCGTAACGTTTCCCAAAGGGTGCTTAGGACGCTTCCGAAAAAAGCTTCGGTAAGTTGGCAGAGTGCTTCGCTGGTTTTTTCATACGCTTCAATTGTTAAGGGCTCTAAATTTGTTAGTACCTCTAGTTCATAACCATGCATAAAGTAAAATTCACTGTTGTCATCTTGGAGCCTTAAAAATTTGGATACTCTAAATGGATAATCTTCTGGAAAGCTCTGGTACCATTTTAGCATAAGATAGTCATGATTGCCGACTATGTAGTGAACCTGCGTATTTAAACTCTGTAGCTTCATAAATATGTCTTCATTTTCGAGGGCTACACTTACGTTGTTTCTTCGCCAGATTTCTAGTATGTCACCTAATAATACGAGGTAATTTACCTCGGGTCTGGAAACGCATTTGTCAAGAAAACTATTGAATGCCAATTTGTTACATTTGTTGTACCCCAAATGCACATCAGACACAGCAATTATCATTCTTTCACCAACTAGGCACTTGTTCGAAACAAGATTTCAAGCAATTTTTTCTTGGCTTGGTCACCACAGGGTTGAGGAAAATACGTCAAGATCAAATATCAAATATCTATAAAAATTATTTATGAACTTGCCTATATATTCGCTCAATTGATAAGAGGGCTGGTGAGTAGGTTTGCCTAGGTTCTATGGCATCTTAAGAAAAGAGGTTGAGCCCATTTGGGAAAAGATACATGTTCATCCGTTCATCGTGGAGATGTCCGAAGGGAGGCTTCCAATCGAGAAATTCAAATTCTACCTTAAGCAGGATCACATGTTCCTAGGAGAGTTCTGCAAGTTCCTTGCAATGGCAGTTGTCAAGTCACGGACAATCGAACAGATGAGGTGGTTCAGCGATCTGCTGAACGCTACCCTCACGGGCGAGATGGAGATGCAGAAGAACCTCGCCAAATCCCTAGCTATGTCAGAGCAAGACCTGTCATCCTCTGGACCCGCACCCACCATGAAGGCTTACACGTCCTACCTGCTCAGAGTTGCGTCCACTGGCTCGTTAGGCGAGGTCCTCGCTGCGATGTCTCCCTGCCCATGCAGCTATCTAGAGCTAGCGGAGAAGCTTCTCTCCAGCGAGGGGTTAGAGAAGCAGTCCGCCTTCAAGGAGTGGTGTAGCTTCTATGCCTCCGAGGAGTCTAGGAAAATAGTTGAGCATCTCGTCGACCTCTTGGACAGAGTGGCAGACGAGGCTAGCGCTGAGGAGAAAGAGTTGATGCGGGAGCACTTCCTCGTCACGAGTAGGTACGAGTATCTATTCTGGGATATGGCGTACAAGATGGAGTCATGGCCTATCTAGGGATGATGAAGTGCCGTGAAACTCCGAAGGGCTTTTAACCCGATTGCGCGCTACTAACAAGGCAGAATGTTCGAGGAGTTGCCATGAAGGCCAAGAACCTGTTGGATTCTGTAAGAAGGGAGCTAGTGCCGTTAAACGAGCTGATACTTAACCACCCCTACATTAATAACGTGGAGGAAGGGCGGCTACCCCTCGAGAAGACTAAGCTTTTTGTGGGCCAGCAGTACTACATCGTGAGTCACGACGCGAAGTCCTTAGCCATAATGCTTTCTCGGGCGAAGGGCAGAGAGGTTGACTTCTTCAACCTCCTTTTACAAGGAGACCTGCAAGCACTGTCGAGCCTTATTAAGATGGCTGGCAGTTTGGGCTTGAGCGTCGAAGACCTAGAAGCCTTTGATCCATTACCCGAGTCCGTTGCTTATACGCATTACCTAGCCTTCCTAGCCAACTATGCCAACGCAGGTGAGCAAGCGTTTGCTCTGATCGTAAACCTGCCCGTCTGGGGCTCTGCCTGTGGCAGGCTCTCAAAAGGTCTTAAGACGAATTACGGCTTTACCGATACTTCGTTCCTAGATGCCTTCGCCTCGATGCCCGCAGGGATTGAAACTCAAGCCCTAGAGATAATCGAGCCTTACCTGCCGGAGCACGAGAGGAGAATTAGAAGGGCTGCAAAGCTGATACAGGGCTACGAGCTCATGTTCTGGAATGGGATATACCGGTAAAGTCATACAAGTTAATTACTGCGTGCAGGGGTAACTCTACTACTAGACATAATTCTAAGCACACGCTATTGTAAATTTCAAACGAAAGCTTTTATCTATTCAGCCTCACCCAAACCAAAATTTTAGTTAAGCTAATCAAAACCTATGTTGGATCCAGGATTAACCGAGTGCAGATACCGAGTTTAAGTCAAGTCCAACAAGCCGATTTTTTCCATTTCAAAAATTTCATACAATATATGTTAAATGAGTTAAATTAAAAACTAAAAACATAAAATTAATCGCTCATTATACGTTTTCTATAATTTTCTAGAACAGAGCCAGTTGTAACTTCTTTTTCTATTCTTTTCCAAGTATTCTTTCTCTTATTTAGTTCCTGTTGTCTAACTAATAGATCTAATTTTCTATTTACAAGGTCTATTCTTATTCTATCCCCATCTTCTACTAATGCGAGTGGCCCGCCTTTGTATGCTTCAGGCTCAACATGACCAATACATATTCCTGATGTACCACCAGAAAATCTACCATCTGTAATTAATGCAACATCTTTGTCAAGTCCAGTTCCACTTATTGCAGATGTTGGATAGAGCATTTCTCTCATACCAGGTCCGCCTGCAGGTCCTTCATATCTAATTATCAAAACTTGACCTCTTTTCGCTTTGTTGGCATTTATGTACGCAGTTGCTTCTTCTTCACTTTCAAAAACTTTAGCTGATCCTTCAAATATTTTTGGTACACTTGGGTCAATTCCACTTTCTTTAATTACACAACCATTAGGAGCTAATGAACCTTTCAATACAGCAATTCCTCCTGTTTTGGAATAAGGATTATCAATGGGTCTTATAATATCATTATCTAAAATTTTAACGTGTTGCAATAAATCAGAAAGTCTGCCAGCTACTGTTTCTGTATCGTATATCAATCTTTCTGAGAATAGTTCTTTTATAACTGCAGGCACTCCACCTGCACGATCAAAGTCTTCCATTTCATATTTTATATTCCCAACTTTAGCAGGCGAAAGTCTAACAAGATTTGGAGTTTTCTGACTAATTTCATTTATTCTATCTAAATCAAATTTGTATCCTGCCTCTTTAGCAATTGCAGGAATATGCAAAACAGTATTGGTTGACGCACCTATTGCCATATCAACCGCAAAAGCATTTTCGAATGCTTCTCTTGTCATTATATCTCGAGCTAATAATCCTTCCTCAACAATACCAATTATTCTTTTTCCACTTCTTTCAGCAATCTCTTTCTTTTTATCATCAGTAGCATGAGCGGTTGCACAACCGGGTAGAGATAAACCTAAAGCTTCAGTCACACATGCCATACTGTTTGCAGTGAATAGTCCAGCACAAGAACCAGGTCCTGGACAGGCATTTCTTACTATATCTTCATATTCCTCTTCAGTTATTTTTCCTGTAGCATATTGCGCTCTTGCAGCAAATGAATCTATTACATCCAGTTTTTTGTCTTTAGAATAACCCGGTTTCATTGGTCCTGCTGTAACACATATACTTGGGAGATTTAAACGCGCGACAGCCATCAAGTAACCAGGATTATTCTTGTCGCAAGCAGGAATAAAAACAGCACCATCAAAAACGGAATGTGATCGAATCATAGTTTCTACACAATCAGCATTTAACTCTCTACTTAATAGAGAATATTTCATTCCATCGTGACCCATCGCAATACCATCACAAACGCCAACACCCACATTCATCTTTACAGGTGTTCCACCAGCTTCAGTCACACCTTTAGCAACGTAATCTGCTAATTCATCCAGATGAAGATGACCTGGGCATATATAATTCTGAGAATAAACAATTGCTATTAGAGGATTATCTATTTGTGCCTTATCAAGTCCAGTAGCATACAAAAGAGCTCTCGAAGCTGGAAGTTTTTTTATCTCTGATGGTTTCATATATCTTAACTGGCTAGAAAAAGATTAAAAAGATATTGACCAACAAATCAGAGCCATAAATCTTAAATATTTAACATAATCTGCTACCATTACTTCTCCATAGATTCAAAGGGAAAATATTTCCCACACATCCACATTTAAATTTCAATCTTTATCAAGAAAGAATGAAGCATCCATCTTAGTTCTGGTAACGTAAGGAAAATTTCTTTACTAGAATATAAAAATGAAGACATAGGTATAATTCCAGTGTATTCAATAAGCGATTTCGAGTTAGCTTCAGGAAGGAACTAGGTGAATAGTAGAGACCTTTATTCTTAGTTATATTTGAAACAATAACTTTGCATCAACCTTCTCTTGTAACCATTTTGTGAATATCCAGGGAATTAGATGACCTAGATACAGATATCTAAAGCACATGGTATCAGTGCGTCTATATGAAGCGTTAAGAAAAGTATAACGTTCAGGAATATCGAATTATCTTAGCCGTGCTTCTACTCCAGCCGAGAATCCCAAAGTCATTATAATTTGCCGATCGTTTAGTGAATCGCCGGAGGAACTCGTTATATGAGTAACCGACGCTCAAGTGAGCTCAATCAAAGAGATAAACCCCGATGTCAAAGGAATAGTCGTATTTTCAGGCTATAATCATGATAGATTCCCAGTTGAAGAAGCAGAAGAAATCACCAATTTCATTGACTTGGTCCTCATAAACGAGGAAATAGAACACTTAACCGAAGCAATTCAAGCATTCCTTAGAAATAGTTAACATCAAAATTTTTTTCTATAGGTTTAGCCTACAAAAGGAAGCAATGTTTTGAGTTCTAGAACTTCTATCGGGCAATATAACAGTATAATGTTAACAGGGAAGATAGACACCCTCATCATCAATTTTGTCAGCGAACCTTCCTCTCGTGAATGAAACCATTGTGGTAAGCATACGCTATGTGAGGTTTTGGAGAGCACTAAAGGCAAAAGGTTAACAAAATTTGTATGCGAAAAATGTATGAGGGGCTAATTTAATACACGCCAAATTTAACGGGATTCCTGAGAACACCTATTCCCTCTATTTCAGCCTCCATAACGTCTCCATCTTTAAGACGGTATGCAAGACATCCCGGCGGGGTTCCAGTAGAAATAATGTCTCCCTTATCTAAAACTGCAAATCTAGAAGCAGCTGAAACTATTTTGAAAACTGAAATATTCATTTCACTTGTAGATGAATCTTGGTGAACTTTACCATTGACTCTCATTTTCATTCTGAGATCCTGAGGATCGTTCACTTCATCTTTAGCCACAATGTTTGGTCCGCACGGTCCAAATGTTGGAAAACTTTTTACAAGATTCATTTCGTATCCAGCCTTTTCGAGGTCCCTTTGAGTAACATCGTTGAGAATT
>Ga0315310_10002486_pt1 | contig 11503 bp, 10 predicted proteins | sample TDP5_MG_FD_203630 | JGI IMG/M metagenome (GOLD analysis project Ga0315310, IMG submission 203630) | Freshwater sediment microbial communities from Lake Towuti, South Sulawesi, Indonesia - TDP5 | ecosystem: Environmental > Aquatic > Freshwater > Lake > Sediment | place: Indonesia: South Sulawesi... | reverse complement strand
CAACAGCATTGGAGGCTGTCAAGGATTTAGGAAAACACGCTGAGGTCGCATACTTCAAAAACACATTTTCTTATCATCTGCGTAGTGCCTGCGACAAGAAAATCTATCTGGATGATCTCATAGAAAGATGCTATTGATATAAATTTCGCTACTCTCAATTGTCACTTCTTTATGCAGAATGCCTGAAATACCTCGCCGGTGTAGGCAACAGACGAAATAATCCGCCAGAACAAACCCCGCCTCCTCTTGCGGAACGATTTCTTTGCCTCTTTTGCTTTTATGCTTTTTTCTTGAATGATTTTGAACCCCTGTTCACGCAAAAGACTCTTTATGGATGCAAAGCTGAACATAAATGGATGGGCCCTGAATATTTCAATCGGGGGAAGTATTCCCATATAATTTAAGCTCAAAGATGAGAGAGCCTCGTATATTCTGCCTGCGATCCTGAGGGGCAGGGGGTAGATATTCACCCCTATGTAGAGAACTCCGTCGTCCTTCAATATCCTTCTAATCTCCTTGAGAATAGATGATGGGTCATCGGTGTGATCGATTGTATTGTTAAGGATGACGAAGTCAAAGGAGCGGCTGGATATGGGTAGGAATTCCCCCATGCCCTCAATTATTTTGACCTCCTTCCCTTGAATTTTTCTGAACTCCCTGTGTAGCTGAGAGGCAAGGGGATCGAGTGCAAACCTCCTTCCACTTTTCAGGAAGAAGATAAATCCCATCGGGCCAGAGCCTATCTCAATGATCCTTGTGGAACGGTTCAAGGGTTTTATCAAAGAGATTAATTTTTCAAGCCACTTGCCCAAGTCGGCATATTCTCTGCCTAACTCCTTCCATCTCTTGAGCAATATGGTCTTATGAAGCTGATACTCAAGCTGGTGCTTCTGGGCGATTAGCCATCTTTTTGAGGGCATATAGCGGGATTCTAACACGCGTTAGGTCTGGATTATATAATAGTTAAAGGATTGACACCATCAGCGAAAAGGACATAAAATAATTTTAGATCAATGAATAAATCGTTAGGTTACATATCTCTTCTCCTCATATGCAGTCTGGCCAGCGTTGTTAATGTGCATGCTCAGGAGGCTGCCCCTGCAAGGGAACACAAGGGATTTGTCCAGGTTGACTTAAAGGTGTCAGGGGTTTCCAGGAGCATCGTTCAGGACCTGGGCGGAGGCATAAAGGATAGTTACTCCGTAGATTCTACAAGGCTCTTTGTTCAGGCGTCCATCAGGCCCCTGAGCGTGCTTGAGGTCTATGCTCTTGGTGGAGGGGCAGATGCGCGCATCACAGATGTATATGAGAATAAATTTTATGGAGAGCTCGGCCCATATTTTGGCGCGGGCCTGCGCCTGAGGCTTTATGAATCTATCCAGAGGAGAGCCCTGAGTCTCTTTCTTGACGGAAGTTATTCCCAGTTCGTTTCACGGGAGCCAGCTACACTCAAAGAATTTGAGGGAGCGGGGTATTATAATGTTGACGAAAAAATCCTCTGGAGGGAGTATGGGATATCGTTGTTGGGCAATTGGCGTCTCGCCTTTTCCGGAGCGCCTGAAGGATATTTGGGTCTTAGAGTATCATGGGTGGACGGAGAGGATTCTTTTTCGGGCCAGATATCCCGGAAATATGACTTTGTGCAGGAAGGGCTTATTGCCCTTCTCCTGGGCACGAATATTTTTCTCGATTCCAAGGAAAATATTGCAATTACAATAGAGCTTGAGATCGGAGAGCCAACCTCTCTTTCTGGGGGTGTCAGGCTCTGGCTCTAAAGAAAGGAGGCCCGGCTATGATCAGGGCTTTCTATATTATTTTATTTTTAATGATTATTGTTTCCGGCTGTGTTGGCTATGTTCGCTACTCTCAGCCAATTGAAAAAGAGGAAACCGTTCGTCCATATCCCATGTATTATTCCGAGCCATACTACTGGGAGTACTACTGGCTTGGCCCATCGTGGTGGTGGTTCGGCCCTCCCCATGTTTATTATCCTGTGCCTCCTCCACCCTCCCGGAGATTATACCGCTAATGATAGTTCCCTCTCCCCTTGTGGGAGAGGGCAGGGTGAGGGGGACCTTACTACGGCTCCCAGTATTTCTTTTCAAGAGTATTCAGATAATTTTCCTTCTGCACCCTATTGTATTTGTGCGTGCTCGTGATGGCTGAAAAGATGTTCCCCCCATACCAACCGGTTTCAAAAAATAGCAGGATCCCGAATGCTCCGTATATTTTTTTGTTATAGGCCTCCACGGCACCGTAGATAAATGCTGCATTTATGATGAGGGCAGCCATACCGTCCATGTATCTGCCAGCATAGAATTGACCAGTGCCCGGGATAACAGCAGACATTGCACCACTCAGGGCCGGCGATCTATGACTCAAGCTGTCGAATCCTGCGAGGTCTTTGAGAAATCCCTGAGCGGGTTCGTAATAAGGGCTGCCGCTTTCCACAAGGCTCAGCTCCTTCTTTACTGTCTGAAAATCTCCTGTCCTAACAGAGCACCAGGCGATTCTCATCTGGGCCTTTTGGGCAAGATTTTCCCCGGGAAATGATTCGCGGAAGTGTTTATATTGTGAGGCTGCGAGTGTGAACTGGCCGCTTTTATAATATGTCTCCCCAAGCTCCCATGCGGCCTGCCTTTCATAAGGCGATCCCTTATAGTCTCTGATCACCGTCCCTAATTCCTCCTCTGCCTGCCTCCATTTTTGTCCCTTCTGGTATGCCAAGCCAATCTTAATCCTGGCCCTGGGCGCTTCGGTATTATCTGGATAATTGAATAAAAATCTTTCGTATTCGGTGATCGCCCTGTAATAATCCCCCTCGTCAAAAAGATGGTCTGCAAATGAAAGAAGCTGTTTATCTTCGGAGTAGCTTGCAGGAGAAGAAGCGACAAAAAGCAGGAGGCAGATTAGGGCAGGGAAGTCCACCAAAAGTCGTTGTCCTCAACAGGATCATAGAAACGGAATGTTCCATATATGGGTATGATCGGATAGAATTCACCAACAGAGATGTTGTCCCTCATGAGCCTGTCCGCAGTCATGAAAAAGCCGATAATGGGCCCGTGCTTTTTAAATGCCAGATACCCATACTGAGAACAGGTAGGATACATCATGCACCGCGGCCCGTCGGCATTTGTTATAAATATCTGGAAAAAGCGTATTGCCCAGATAAACGGGGCGGTCAAAGAGGGAAATCTCTGCTCCCTTTGTCCATCTGCTGGGGTTTCTTTTGCAATAACAGGATATTGCTCTGTCACTGACCATGGCCCCCAGGAGGGTTCATTCAAGTGAGACACACTGAGTAAGGTTATAAACAAAAGCGATATCATCTTTTTTCTTTTCTCAACATTTTCAAATACTCCAGGATTTTTTTCTCATATCCCTGCCCATCTGGCTTGTAATATCTGTTTCCTTTTAGTTTATCAGGTAGATAGTCTTCCTCAACATGGTGCCCTGGAAAGCTGTGCGGATACTGATACCCCTGTCCGTATCCCTCTTTTTTCATAAGCGGGGTGACCGGGTTCCTCAAATGAAACGGGACGGGGAGCGGGCCTTTTTTCTCTACATCCTCCCTGGCTGAGAGATACCCCAGATATGAGGCGTTGCTCTTTGACGCAGAGGCAAGGTAGGTTGCTGCCTGCGCAAGAGGGATCCATCCCTCTGGCATGCCTACGAAATCAAATGCCTGCATGGCAGAAACAGCCACACTTAAAGCTTGTGGGTCTGCATTGCCAATATCCTCCGAAGCGAAGATTACCATCCTCCTTGCAATGAACAGGGGATCTTCTCCTCCCTCGATCATTCGTGCAAGGTAATAGAGGGCTGCGTCCGGATCGCTTCCCCTCATGCTCTTTATAAAGGCAGAGATAAGGTTATAGTGCTCTTCTCCTGACTTGTCATACAGGATGCTTCTCTTCTGCATGGCTTCTTTGATGGACTCAATTGTGATTTTCCTCATTCCGTCCTTTTCAATGGATAGGGAAAGAACGGCTGTTTCAAGCGCATTGAGGGCTGCACGTGCGTCTCCAAATGAGAACCGCGCCAGAAAATTGAGGGCATCCTCCTCAAGGACGACCTTGATCGATCCAAATCCCCTCTCGTGGTCCTTGAGCGCCCTCAATATGATCTCCCTCATCTCATCCTCTGCCAGCATCTTCAGGACAAACACCTGACACCTTGACAGCAATGGGGAGGTTACCTCAAAGCTTGGGTTCTCTGTAGTTGCCCCTATCAGGATGATCGTTCCCTTCTCTACATGGGGCAGGAATGAGTCCTGCTGAGCCTTGTTGAATCGGTGTATCTCGTCAACAAAGAGGATTGTCCTCCTGCGGTGGTATGAGAGCTGGTCCCTTGCTGTCCTGATTACCTCGCGTATCTCCTTCACTCCTGAAAGGACGGCAGAGAAGGAAATAAAATGAGACTCTGTTGAGGAGGCAATAATTTGCGCCAAAGTGGTTTTTCCTGTTCCTGGTGGGCCCCAGAAGATCAGCGATGGAATATTCTTGCTCTCTATTATTGCCCTTAGTGCCCTTCCTTTGTCCAATAGGTGCTTCTGTCCCACAAATTGGTCAAGGCTCCTGGGACGCATCCTGTCGGCGAGCGGAGCGTTTTTCTCCTGGAGCTGGGCTGAGCCCTGTTCAAAAATGTCCAGAGAGTCGCCCTGCCGAACCCCACTTGTTCCTATCTTGTTGATTTTGCTCATAAATTATGGCTTTTCCGTGATCTGGGGTATTTCTTAAATATTATATTATATTGACAGGATATGTGGAAGGTGATATGAGGGTGTAAATTTGAGATGCAAGTGTCCCTTGATAAAATCGTGTCCCTGTGCAAACGGAGGGGATTTATCTTCCAGAACAGCGAGGTCTATGGGGGCCTTGCCAATACCTGGGATTATGGCTCAATCGGGGTTGAATTGAAGAAAAATATCAAAGAGGCCTGGTGGAAAGCCATGGTCTATGAGAGGGATGACATGGAGGGCCTTGATTCAGCGATTTTCAATCATCCGAGGGTCTGGGAGGCATCAGGGCATGTGGAGAGCTTTGTCGATCCACTTGTGGATTGCAAGGGGTGTAAAAAGAGATTCAGGGCTGATGATCCCTCCATTGTTTCAGATGGCAATGCGAAGAAATGTCCTGAGTGCGGGGGCATGCTCACGGAACCGCGTAAGTTCAATCTTATGTTCAAAACATTCATGGGCCCCGTGGAGAGCGATTCCAATGTAATATTTCTCAGGCCCGAGACTGCCCAGGGGATCTTTGTGAACTTTGTCAACATACTGACGACAATGAGGAGAAAAATCCCGTTCGGGATTGCCCAGGTCGGAAAGGCTTTCAGAAACGAGATCACCCCTGGTAATTTCATCTTCAGGACAAGGGAGTTTGAGCAGATGGAGATAGAGTATTTCGTTAAGCCAGGCACAGACAGGGAATGGTATGAACGATGGATCAGCGAACGACAGGACTGGTATCTCAAATTGGGAATAAGGAGGGAGAACCTGCGCGTCAGGGAGCATACCAGGGAGGAGCTTGCCCACTATGCCATATCATGCTCGGATATTGAGTATCTGTTCCCAATGGGCTGGGCTGAGCTTGAGGGGGTCGCCAATAGGGGTGATTACGATCTGAAACGCCATTCGCAATTCAGCGGCCGTGACTTGAGCTATTACGATGATGCGACGAAGGAGCGATACATTCCTTATGTCATAGAGCCATCTGCTGGAACGGACAGGGCAGCCCTGGCATTTCTTGTAGATGCATACAGGGAAGAGAAAGTGAAGGGAGAGAAAAGGGTTGTCCTCGGACTACACAAGTCCCTTGCTCCTATCAAGGTGGCGGTCCTTCCGCTTCTGAAAAACCGTCCGGAGATTGTTTCCATGGCCTCGGAGATCGCAAAAGACCTCAAAGGAAATTTTTCAACAGATATGGATGACACCGGCTCAATCGGACGGCTATATAGGAGGCAGGACGAGATAGGAACTCCTTACTGCGTCACAGTGGATGTTCAGTCGCTCCAGGATAATGCCGTTACCGTAAGGGACAGGGATACCATGCTGCAGGATAGGATTAATACGACAGAGCTGAAGAATTATCTCAATAAAAAGCTCTTTTCAGACCATCAGTAAATAGAAGGGAGGCTTCAATGGCGTCTAAAAAATTTATTTATTTGTTTGGGGGTGGGAAGGCTGACGGAAGAGCAGAGATGAAGGACCTTTTGGGTGGAAAGGGTGCCAACCTTGCAGAGATGACGAACATCGGCGCACCTGTTCCCCCTGGCTTCACTATTTCCACTGAAGCGTGCCGTTATTACGATAAGAACGGCCACAAGTTCCCTCCGACCCTGGAGGCTGAGATTGATAAAAGCCTTAAGAAGCTTCAGCGCCAGACAGGAAAGGAATTCGGTTCTACGACAAATCCACTTCTTCTTTCTGTCCGATCGGGCGCCAAATTTTCCATGCCGGGCATGATGGATACGATCCTTAATCTTGGGCTTAATGATGATACGGTGAAAGTACTCCTTGAAAAGACCGGGAATACAAGGTTTGCGCATGATACCTACAGGCGCTTCATCTCCATGTTCGGTGATGTGGTCCTCGGGATTGAAAAAAAGGAATTTGAAGACATCCTGCAGAGGTTCAAGAAACGGCTCGGGGTGAAGGATGACACCGAGCTTACAGCAGACACCCTTAAGGACATTGTTGAGGAATATAAGACCCTTGTGAAGGAGAAGACAGGAAAGCATTTTCCCCAGGATCCGCGCAGGCAGCTCCTTATGGCGATTGAGGCCGTATTCAAGTCCTGGAACAATCCTCGTGCTGTTACATACAGAAACATTTATCGCATTCCACATGACATTGGCACCGCGGTCAATGTCCAGGTCATGGTTTTTGGCAACACCGGCGAGAACTCTGCCACCGGGGTCGGATTCACGAGAGATCCCGGCACAGGCGAAAACCGTTTCTATGGAGAATATCTGACAAATGCGCAGGGTGAAGATGTGGTTGCAGGAATAAGGACTCCGAAGCCGATATCCGACCTGGAGAAACAGATGCCGGAGGTTTATAAAAAGCTTTCAAAGATTACCAGCCGGCTCGAGAAGCATTACAGGGATATCCAGGATTTTGAGTTCACGGTGGAGGACGGAAAGTTATACATGCTTCAGACAAGGGTGGGGAAGAGGACGGGTTTGGCCGCAATCAAGATTGCCATGGATATGGTTGCAGAGAAACTTATATCAAAAGAAGAGGCCATCATGAGGGTTGAGCCTGATGCCCTAGCACAATATCTCTTTCCGATATTCGACCCGAAGGAGGAGGGAAGGCTGAAGCCCCTTGCCAAAGGCCTTCCGGCAGGCCCCGGAGCTGCCTCGGGAAAAGTTGTCCTTACAGCGAACAGGGCAGTGGAGCAGGCAAGCCGCGGGGGAAAGGTCGTGCTTGTAAGGACAGAAACCAGCGCGGATGACATCCACGGCATGAAGGCTTCCCAGGGCTTCCTCACAACCACAGGGGGGATGACATCGCATGCCGCAGTTGTAGCCAGGCAGATGGGAAAGGTATGTGTGGCAGGTGCCGGAGATGTTCAGGTGGATGAGAGGAATAAAACGGTCAAGATTGGAAAGGTGACCATCAAAGAAGGTGATTCAATAGCCATCAATGGATTCACTGGCGCTGTCTATGCCCTGGATATACCCCGTGAGGTTCCTTCAGAGGTAATCCAGGTTCTTCATGGAAAGAAAAGACCTGAGGAATCGCACGCTTTCAGGTATTTCTCCGCCTTTCTGAAGTGGACAGACGAATTCAGAAGGCTTAGGGTCAGGGCCAATGCAGACACACCTGAGCAGGCCCGCGAGGCAGTAGAGCTCGGAGGAGAAGGTATTGGGCTCTGTCGCACCGAACATATGTTTTTTGCTAAAGATAGGGTTCCCATCATGCAGAAGATGATCATGGCAGAAACTCAAGAGGAACGCGAAAAATATCTTGCCTTGCTGCTTCCCATGCAGAAGGATGATTTCCTCGGTCTCTTCAAGGAGATGGATGGGCTTCCGGTTACAATCAGGCTGCTCGATCCTCCGCTCCATGAGTTCCTTCCAAAGAAGGAAAGCCTTCTCCTGGAGATTGATAGGCTTGAGCGGGCAGGAGAAAACAGTCGTGATATTCTCAATGAAAAGAGGAGGGTTCTAAGAAGGGTTGAGGAACTTCACGAATTCAATCCGATGCTTGGATTAAGAGGGTGCAGACTGGGCATCCTTATGCCTGAGATCTCCAGGATGCAGACAAAGGCCATTATAGAGGCGGCGATTCAGGCCTCTCAGGAGGGAACCAAGGTTATACCCGAGATCATGGTCCCACTGGTGGGGATGGCCTCGGAGATGAGAGCCCAGAAGGAGCTAATTGCCGCAGTTTTGGACGAAGTAATGAAAAAATCCAAGAAAAAGATCCCGTGCAGCATCGGGACAATGATAGAGCTTCCCCGCGCCGCCATAACTGCAGATGAGATTGCAAAGGAGGCAGAGTTTTTCTCGTTTGGCACTAACGACCTGACTCAGACAACCTATGGGTTCTCCAGGGATGATACAGGACGAATCATCCAGAATTATATTTCGGAGTCACGCATTATCAGGGAAGATCCTTTTGCCACTCTTGATGAAACAGGAGTGGGGTTCCTCATGAAGATTGGCGTGGAAAAGGGAAGGGCGGTCCGCAAGGATCTTAAGGTGGGCATCTGCGGAGAGCACGGAGGAGACCCGGCCTCTGTTGAGTTTTGCCACAGGGTTGGGCTGAACTATGTCAGCTGTGCTCCGAAGAGGATTCCCATTGCCAGGCTTGCTGCTGCCCGTGCTGCAATAAGGGAAAAGGAGCAGAAGAAGGCTAAGAAAAGTTGACCCAGGATAAAATAAGGGTGATACTGAATACAGGAAAGCAGGATGATATGGCAAAGATAAAACCTTTGAGGGAAAACGACCTTTTCAAGGATTTCTCAGACAAGGAGATAGCTGTTGTATCCCAGATTGTCAGCGAAAAGGCTTATCCCAAGGGCACACCGATCTATGTGGAGAATATGCTCGGAGAATCGCTTTTCATAGTAAAGAGCGGATCGGTTGAGATAAAGAAAAATCTGGGCGCCGGCGGAGAAAATCTTGTTGCTGTTATTGGGCCGGGAGAATTATTTGGGGAAATGGCCATACTTGAAGGGGGCCCAAGACTTGTCTCTGCAAAGGCCCAGGAAGAAACAGAGCTCCTCATGATATCAGGGGACGATTTCAAGGCTTTCATGGAGAAGGAGCCTGTTGTCTGTTTGAAGCTTTTCCTCGGCATCATCAAGATGTTCACGAGACGAATCAGGGAGTTAATGCCGCTCGCAGAGGAATTTCTTTCCTGGAAATCCAAGAAGAAATGAAGGCAGCTTCGCTTGACCTGGGGACTAATACCTTCAGGTTGCTTATTGCGGAGGTCAAGGATGGAAATTCCCTGAAGCCCATCCTGATAAAGAGGGAGATTACAAGGCTCGGAGGTGGTTCAGGCAACAGGCTTGGAAGCGTCCCTTTCATTCAGAAGGATGCCCTCCAAAGAGCAAGGAAGGCGCTCAGGAAATTCAGAAATGTCATTGATAAATACAAGTTAAAACGGATAGATGTGGTTGCCACTCATATCGTGCGGGAGGCCTCTAACAGAGACGAATTTGTTAATCTCGTCAGAAACGAGCTCGGATGTGAGATCAGGGTGATCTCCCCTCAAGAAGAGGCAGAGCTCGCCCTTCGAGGGGCGCTCATGGTGCTTGGAAAGCATGCAACTATACTTCTTCTGGATATAGGAGGCGGAAGCTCAGAGTTTATTCTCTCTCACGATCGTAAAATAACGGCCATGATATCAACCGACCTTGGGGTTGTATCTCTTACAGAGAGGTTTCTCAGGAAAGACCCGCCGGGTAAGGAAGATCTAAAAGAGCTTCACAATTATATTGAAAAAAGGCTGAAGGAGGTCTATACTGGCCTTAATAAAAATGTAATGGGTGCGACGCTATCTGGCACGGCCGGGACAGCGACAACGCTGGCTATGATGGATATGGGCGTTGGAGAATACAGACCCGACAAGATCAACGGATATATACTCACTTACGAAGCAGTCTCGGCTCTGTATAGAAAGCTTGCAGGGATTACAGCAAAAGAAAGGCTTGCCTTCCCCGGCCTTGAAAGGGGAAGGGAGGATGTCATAGTAGCAGGGGCTCTTCTTATAGCCATAAGCATGGAGGTGTTTAGATGTCAGACAATGACAGTAAGCGACGCAGGAATTTTAGAGGGGATTCTCCTCAATGGAGAATCACGGCCGGCATGAGGATCTGGATTGTCACAGTATGTTCTCTATTTATTTGGTATGGTTGGGCTTCAGCTCAGGAGCCTTCAGAGGAACCATTTGAGGAGGGACCTGTTATAGAAGAGGGAGCCCCTTTTCCAGAGGAGGAGTTCGCCCCTCCAGCGGCAATTGAGGCCCCACCTGAGGAAGCACCACCTATTGTTGAAGCGCCTCCCGGGGAGCAAGCTCCCCCTCCGGCAGCGGTAGAAGCTCCCCCTCCAGCAGCAGAAGCCCCTCCGGCAGCGGTAGAAGCTCCCCCTCCAGCAGCAGCAGAAGCCGCACCACCAGCTGAAGAGGCTCCAATAGAGGTGCCATTGACTGAGGAGGCCCCACCCGCAGTGGTAGAAGCTCCCCCACCCGCGGCAGTAGAGGTTGCACCACCCGCAGTAGTTGAGGCTCCCCCACCCGCGACAGTAGAAGTTGCACCACCCGCGGCAGTAGAAGCACCCCCACCTGCAGCAATAGAAGCAGCGCCTGCAGCGCCTCAAATTCCAGTGACAGCTGCTGCGAAGCTGGTTCCAGGGACCATCATTCGTGGGATGCCGCAATTCATCAATGTCCAAACGAAACATAGGGTTGAGGCTGGGGATGATCTTCATTTAATTGCGGCTCGTTACTATGGAAATGCCAGGTTGTGGACAAAGATCCTGGAGGCCAACAGTTCTGAAGTTCGCAATCCTAATGTTCTAGAGGTTGGTCAGGTCCTCGTGATACCCTCACCGTAGGTGACTGTCCGAAATACCATTACAGAGGCCCTAACCTTTGACGATCTGCTCCTTGTTCCTGCCGAGTCAAAGGTGTTTCCAAGGGATGTCTCCCTTGTTACAAAGCTAACCCCCACAATCACACTTAATATTCCCCTGGCAAGTGCAGCCATGGACACCGTGACAGAGGCACGGACCGCTATTGTCATGGCTCAGGAGGGGGGAATCGGAATCATTCATAGAAATGTCACGATACAAAACCAGATTGCCGAGGTTATCAAGGTAAAGCGGTATGAGAGCTTTACTATTTCTGATCCAATAACGGTGGAGCCTGGCCAGGTTATTCACGATGCATTTGTCCTCATGAAGAAGCACGCTATCTCGGGTTTCCCTGTGGTGAAGAATGGTAAACTTGTTGGAATTCTTACAAACAGGGACCTCAGATTTGAAA